>WNGP01011926.1_pt1 | contig 13464 bp, 14 predicted proteins | sample 5407671 | NCBI WGS metagenome assembly WNGP01 (sample SAMN13153381, study PRJNA577476) | soil metagenome | isolation source: 40 cm soil or saprolite under Garry oak tree replicate 2 | place: USA:California | collected 2016-06-15 | reverse complement strand
AGATCCCACCCAGACGAGGTGGTAGATAGACCGCGCGTGCAAGCCTGGTAACAGGAGGAGCGGAGCGGCCCTAATGATCGTACGGCTTGTGACACATAAGTGGTGGCTGGCGGCGTGAGCCGTGAGCGGCTGATGCGTGTGCCCGAGCCGTTGGACTTGGCTGTGGTCTCGGCAAAATTGAGGTAATAATGTTATACTGTTTGGGCGCATTTATTTGCGCCCTTTGTGTTTTTGGGACTATGCATGTGCTCATACATCAGTTAAAATAAGTAAACAAATAACAATGTCACATAGCGGAGACTTGCATGCTCATCGACTTTCATACCCACCTCTTCCCTCCGGAGATTTGCAATCACAGTGAGCGATACTGCGCGCGTGACCCCTGGTTCAATGAACTTTACAGCAATAAACGGGCCCGTATGGTGAGCGCCGAAGACCTGGTTGCTGAGATGGATGTGTCTGGAGTCGATGCCTCGGTTGCTTTCTCTTTTGGCTGGACTGATCCAGGTCTGATTGAAGAAACGAATAGCTATGTGATCGATGCAATGCGTCGCTATCCAAAACGTATCTTCGGTATGGCAGTACTCCAGCCAACTGCTGGCATACGAGCTGTGCGCGAGCTTGAACGCTGCGCACAGGCGGGTATGATCGGCCTGGGTGAATTAATGCCTCATGGACAAGGTTATAGGCTGAGTGATACTGCTCTATTAGCTCCTGTTATGGAAGTCGTACGCGCGTATCAATTACTCGTACTCTCACATTGCAGCGAACCGGTAGGACATATTTACCGCGGCAAGGGCAACGTCTCGCTTGAAGATATCGTTACGTTTTTAACAGCGTTTCCTGGTATACGATTCATAGCTGCACATTGGGGTGGGGGACTGCCTTTTTATACCTTAATGCCGGAGATACAACGGATCACAGCCAACGTATGGTATGATACGGCTGCCACAGTTTACCTCTACCGGCAAAGCATATTTCCGCTAGTGGCGAATCTGGTTGGCGCCGACCGCATTCTCTTTGCCAGTGATTATGGCTTGGTGTCCCAGCGACGCATTATTGACCATATTGCACAATCTGGCCTGGATGACAATGCATTGAGGATGATCCTGGGCGAAAATGCCCGGCGTTTGTTGAGGTTGTAGAGACGTATGTATCGTGCCCATTGGGAATGTAGGAGCGTAATTATCACGCCCGCATGAGACCATAGAAAAAACCAATTATGCGAGTAGTTTCATTAGGTAGCGGTAGCAGCGGTAACGCGTTCCTGGTCGAAGCAGGACCGCGAGGACGCACAAAATTACTGGTAGATGCAGGTTTCACTGAGCGAATTTTGCGCGCACGTTTACGATCAGCAGGTACTGCATTTTCACAAATTCGGGGTGTTTTGATTACCCACGAACATGCTGATCATATTCTTGGTCTGCCTGCGTTAATGAAAAACTATGCTATTCCTGCGATCGCTGACTCGCGCACCCTTGCAGCCATACAAGAAATCATTGTAGCTGGCATTTTGCGCATGGAGTCCGGCCCGCTCGTTTCTTTATTAGAAGAAGAACTTAATACCCACGGTACTCCCGTCAAAATAAATGGAACTGGTGGGGACTGGCAGAATATCCAGGCGCAACATTCTACGCCTCTCGCTGTCGGCTCTCGTTGTATGATCGGTGATATCGAAGTAGTATCATTTCCGGTCTCGCATGACGCGGTTGCCCCGTCTGGTTATCTGCTGAGCGCCGGTGGTTGTCGTGTATGTGTGGCTATCGACAGCGGAGAGGTGACCCCAACCATGCTCGAAGCGATGAAGCAGGCCGATTTGCTCATCCTGGAATCGAATCACGATCGGGAGCGCTTGCTGCGCGGCCCATATCCTTATTCATTGAAGCAGCGCATTCTAAGTCCCACAGGTCATCTTTCCAACGACCAGGCAGCCGAAGCTGTCTTGCGTTCCTGGAGAATGGACGGCGTGCGTTGGCTCTGGCTTTCGCACCTGAGCCGCACCAATAACACTCCCAGGCTGGCATTAAATAGCATGCGCACCCGTATCCAGGAAGCTGGAGCTGACCTGGCGCAAATACACATCTCTGTCTTACCTCCCGAAATGGGAGAGGTATGGGATTCTACGCAATTGTGGCAAAACACCTCTCTATGGGACATGCACGGTTAAAACCTCATCCTCACGCTACGCAGTTTCTCTTTTTTTCTAAACAGGAGCCTTAATATCCTGCTTCATTGCCAGGCGGGCGCGTTCCGCGTCGTGCACCGCTTTCAGCGACTCGAAGAAGCCCAGGGCTTGCTCAAAGTTGAAGTGGGCGCGAGCCAGGTCAGCGTCGCGTGCCGCGGGATTGTCGCGATTGACCGCATCAGCATGACGCCGGTATAACAACCCGAGGCAGTAAAGCGTCTGCCCCTGTTCCCAGGGGATATCTAATAGCTGGCACTGATTACGGGCCTCCTGCAAGTCGCGTTCGGCCGCATCCCAGTTATGTTGTTCCAGGTGCATCCGTCCACGCGCACGTAGCGCGATTGCCAGGAACTTGCGTGCCCTCGACTGCTTCGCCAGGGCGACAGCCCGCTCACACATGGCCTGCTGCGCTTCCGCACTTTCCCCCGTGATCACATACAGTTCAGCCAGGATAGACACCACTGCTGGTGAAGGAAAAGGCTCTCCCCGTTCAAGCGCTGCCTTGTAATCTGCGCAGGCACGCGCCCAGTCTTCGCGAGCGAGATAGATAGTTCGCGAAAGTTCGGGGTGGAAACCACGCTGTTCTGAAAGGCGTTTATACTGGCGAAGCAGCGAATCGCTCTCTTCCGTGTTGCCTGTTCGATAGGCAATCTCTGCCAATGTCTCCAGGGCATCGAGCAACCATTGCTCATCCTGCTGGTATTGCTCGGCTAATTGTAGAATGTTATAGGCGACCTCGCGCACCTCGCTCCAGTGATTCCATTCATACCACGTGTACATACGGCCCACCATGCTGGCAAGCAGCATCGATGGGCTCTCCATCGTCTGCGCAATGTGCCAGGAATGACCAAACCACTTCGCCGCCGTAGGATATTCGCCGATACGTTCGTGAACCCAGCCTAGAGAATCGTACAGGTCATGCAGTTCATCGCGGCCTTTAATGTACGATTCCAGCTCCTTGCGGCGGTGCTGGATCCTGTGTTCCTCGTCGTAATGACGTTGCGCACCGTAGATAAAACCCAGGGCATCCAATGTGATCCACAAAGCACTGGTATCGTTCGCTTCTTCAGCAATCCGCAGCGCCTCTTGTCCACTGCGAAGAGCCTGCTCAGCAAGCTCGTTCCTCCGATCTGCGCTGGCAGATTTCATTTGCCGCGTATACCACATCGCCTGGTAGGTGAAGAATGCCGCAAGATCGCCACTCGGTGGCTGGCCTTCCAAAAGGTACAACCCCGAACCAACCTAGCCAGCGGGTCGATAGCTCAGCCAGGCGAGTATACAGGCATAGCAGCTCATTCCTATCTACTTGTGGGTCTTCCTTCATGAGTTGAAGCGCGTGCGAATACTCGTGCCACGCCTCGTCGGCATTAGCGCGCTGCGCAAAGGCATCGCCCAATTTTTCGTGCATCCTGGCGATAGTAAGTGGTGCGGCATTGCTGTCATGCAAGAGTTCCAGCGCCTCCGTGTAAGCCTGGATAGCGCGTATAGTGTAGTAGCTATGATACGCCTGGTCTCCTGCCATGGTCAGGTAGGTAATTGAGCGGCGAGTGAGTTCCTGGCGAGTTAAGTTGAGAGGCTCCGTGGATGATCCTTGTGCGCTGCCGGCCATCTCGCTCGTACTGGTAGTATTTACCAGCAGGCTGGCTGACCAGTTAGCCAGCGCTTGCTGGTAGTGATAGGCGAGCAATTCTGCGAACAATTCGGTACGGCCGGCTGTTTTTTCTTCCAGCCAGAGCGCGAGTTGGGCGTGCTTTTGCGAGCGGCGGATACGTGGGATATTGTTGTAGACCACGTCCCGGATCAGCACATGCTTGAAGCTGAACACACGGTCGTGCTCAACAGGAGGGCGTACCTGTTTCTCAGCTTCAGCTTCAGTAATAAATTCACGTTGGATCAGTACATTCAGCGTCTTGAGAAGGGAATCGATGTTAAGCCCAGTGACGAGTTCGATAAGACCAGCCAGCCAGAAAGTACGTCCAATCATAGCGGCACACTGGAGTACCTGCTTCTCAACCTGGCTCAGCAGGTCGATACGCGCTGCAAGCACGCCCTGTATGGTGTCGGGCAGAGGAAGCGGGAGCACATAATGCTGGTCAATCAGCGTATCTTCTGGAGGCAGCGCAGGGCTGGCCAGTTCACTTAAAATGGCTTCGTTCTGGCTGATGTGCCAGTAGCCATTTTGATTGACCAGCATACCCTGGTCGATCAGCATACGCACGATTTCTTCAATAAAGAAAGGGTTGCCCTCGGCTCTGTTCTAGATGGTATGGTATAACACATCGGGAAGCTCGTGCGTCCTCAGCAGTCCCGTGATTAGATCAACACTTTCCTCGCTTGTAAGGGCATCCAGCACTATTGTTGTGAAATTGCGTCGTCCGCCTCCCCAATCACGTCGCCGCTCGAGAAAATCTGGACGAGCGGGACAGAAGAAAAGAATAGGCACATCCGTGATGCGATCGGTCAGGTACTCAAGCAGGTCAAGCAGCGCCTCGTCTGCCCATTGGAGATCGTCGATCACCAGGATAAGCGGCTCTCGTTGTGCTATTGCTTCGAGCAAGACGCGCCACGCACGCATTACCGCCGCCTGAGGTCCTCCCTGTTCCGTGCTTTTACTATGCGTGCTGCGTTGAATATCTCGCATCTCGGTGTAGCCCGGTTCCTTGCCGTCTCCTCTAAGCCCTCTACCTAGACTGCGAACGATCGCATTGGTAATCTCTACCGGGTCCTCGTTGCGTTTGGCTGTGGCAAGTGTATTCCGTACAAACTCGTTAAAGCGTCCTTCTAATTCTTCTCCGCTTTCTCCGTCCTGGACTTTCAGTAAAATGCGTAGTATCTCGACCAGGGGCCAATAGGTGATGCCTTCGCCGTAAGGTGGACAACGACCTTGCAAGACCCTGGGAGTGCTCAATAGACCTACGCGAGAAGCCGATTTTGCTAATTCTTCTTCACGTGCAATAAATTCGCGGACAAGGCGAGATTTACCAATGCCCGGAGCGCCCAGCAGTGTAATCAGGTGGGAGTGCCGCTCGGCCTGCACGCGTGCATAGGTCGCGTGTATCAGGGTAAGTTCCAGGTCGCGTCCCACCAGTGGAGCCTCCAGTCCTTCGATACCGCGCGGATGCTGGATGACAGCCGGAGTACGCGACCGGAAGCTATCTACGACCCAGGCGCGGATGGGTTCAGACTTGCCTTTGAGCGTCAGCGGGGCGAGTGGACGAAAATCAAATACGTTGCGCGTCGCGAGATATGTTCGTTCTCCCACCAGGATCGTATCGGGTCCAGCCACTTGCTGCAGGCGAGCCGCAACGTTAACCGCGTCCCCGGTGATGAGGAAATCACGCCTGCTGAACTGAGCGCCAGGGCCAGCGACTTCACCGGTGTTAACGCCAATGCGCATTCGCAAGCGTGTCGCCTCCGGGTCTTGTGCCTGCCGTCTCTGATTGAACCTGGCAAGCGCTGCCTGCATATCCAGCGCTGCTCGAATTGCCCGGTCTGGATCATCCTCGTGCGCAAAGGGCGCGCCGAAAACTGCCATTACCGCGTCACCGATGTATTTCTCGACAGTCCCCCCGTGCCTGCGTATCTGCTCAGTCATCAGGTTAAAATAGCCTGCCAGGATGGCTCGCATATCTTCAGGGTCCAGCCGGTCTGCCAGGGGCGTAGAGCCGGTGATGTCGGCGAACATAATAGTAACGACCCGTCTTTCTTCTGGCGCTGCAAGCCTGCTTTTGCTGCCATCCAGCTCTGACAAGGAAGGTGCTCTCTCGCTTTTAGCAGGTTGCTGTGCAGGCAGCGGATTCTCACTCCCGAGGGTTGACGTGGATGTTAACGCGGTTCCGCACTCGATACAAAATTTGGCATTCGGCAAGTTGACCGTGCCACAGTTTGGGCAGACAACTAGCCGGTTCCCACATTCAAGGCAAAACTTTGCGTTTGGAGGATTCACAGTCTGGCAGTTCGGGCAGCGCATTTCTATCCTGTCTCTTAGGTTGTTACTTGGCCACGCGTTGCTCAAAATCTAACGCATCCGCTCTCATCTATTGTACAACAAATCCGTGGGACTATTTGTTTCAGCGCTTGACGCCACCGCCAAATTTGCGTACTATGGGGACTAATGGAAGGGAGGGTAACATGCAACCAGATTTTCAGGTGGAGAGTCATAGTTATGACCAGGTGGTGCGCGGATCATGGCACGGGTACCGGTTGGACGCGGCAACAAAACTCAGCGATGAAGACCTAGCGGAACCATCCAGCGATGCAATTATTCTGGCCTCAACGCTGGTATATGCTCAGTGCGTTTTATGATGGACGTTCATTGATACATACCTACGCCTCCATTATCCAACCTGCCACTATCGAATTTGAGAACCTGCACTACGTTGACCTCGATCTGAGCATCTTAGTTAAGCCAGATTTGACGTATGAAGTGCTGACTCAAGCAGAATTTGACCAGATGGCAGACATCTTGCATTATGATGAGGAGACGCGCATTGGTGCGTTAATGGCGATGGGTACACTTACAAACGCTATCCGGTTAGGTGTTGGCCTCTTCGCTACGATCCCGCATACGCTGCGCCAGGCGGATTTTCACCTCGAGACATGCCGCAAGTAGGGGCGCTTTGCGCAACACATTTAAATTCTTCATGCGCTTATCTCGTCCGAGGAGGTTACTTTGCCCAAACGTATCGACCACGTTGCCATCATTGTGCGCAACATTGAGCAGGCATTGGTTTTTTATCGTGATATGCTCGGCATCATGCCTGGTGAAATCAAAGAGGTTCCGGCAGAACAGGTGCGCATCGCTTTTCTCCCCATGGGCGGTCCAGCAGGAAGTGAGATCGAACTGATCGAGCCGACTACACCCGGCTCAAGCCTGGCACAGTTTCTTGAAAAGCGCGGCGAAGGCCTCCACCATCTCTGCCTGGAAGTAGAGAATATCGACGCCGCGCTTGCCGAGATGCAAGAAAAGGGCGCGCCGGTGCTGGATGAGCAGCCGCGTGTCGCTGCCGAGGGTAGAGCCATTTTTGTACATCCGAAAGGAACGCATGGGGTGCTGTTAGAGTTGCTGGAGAAAAGCCAGTAATGTGCTTTACTCCTCCAGCTCCCTCAACAACTTCACGTCCTCCTTGCCGCTCAAATCCAACTTTTCAAACAGATCAGGCCGCCTCTCTCGGGTTCTCCTGAGCGATTCCTTGCGTCTCCAGCGTGCAATTTCCGCGTGGTTTCCCGACAGCAGCACATCGGGAGCGTGCCAACCCCTGAACTCTGGCGGGCGTGTATACTGCGGGTACTCCAGCAATCCCCCGCTGTGCGACTCCTCCAGTACCGATTCCTCTCCCCCCAATACACCAGGAATAAGGCGGCTGGTAGCATCCACCACAACCATTGCCGCCAGTTCCCCGCCCGTAAGCACGTAATCCCCTATCGATATCTCATCGGTGATCAGGTGCTCGCGCACGCGCTCGTCTATTCCCTCGTAATGTCCACAGATCAGTGTCACATGTGCTTCCTGTGACAGTCTGCGGGCGATCTGCTGATTAAAAAGTCGCCCCTGTGGAGTCAATAGGATAATTGGCCCATCTTGATATACTGCCTCGACAGCTTTAAAAATCGGCTCGGGCTTCATAACCATGCCTGCTCCACCACCGTAAGGGTAGTCGTCAACGACGTGATGCCTATCGGTAGTGGCGTCGCGAACATTGTGCAGGGCGATGCTGAGCAACCCGCGCTCCTGTGCTCGTTTCAGAATGCTTTCAGAAAATGGTCCCTGGAACATTTCGGGGAACAGCGTGAATATAGCGAAATGCATTACCATCCTCGCCTGGGTGTAACATCCCTAGCTTGTGTGTGTTACAATATCACCGTTGCCTCTTCTTAGCAAGTGGTTGATGAGGTCGTCTAGGCGTACCCACATGCTTTGCATCTCTCGATTGCGCGGCTGTGGTCGCCATTGCTGTCTCCTGGACGGAGCGAGCGTATCATGTCATGGTCCCAAACGCAACAAACCGGGGATTTATATGATCAAATTACGATTATAGTCGGCAGTGCCATCCAGTTGCTGGGTGGTAATGCCGGCGTTTTCGTCGTATCGAATGAAGCGTTTGACCCGCAGAGCAATACAGAGTATACTTTATATCGTCTCAGCGAACAGGCATCGATGCTCCTGCTATCATATGTACAGCTGGGCAAGCAGCCGAGTTCGAAATGCCCCCTGGCCACAGATACGCTTCCATCTACGCTGGTCAAGCAACTTGGCATCTACGATGAAGATGCCGGGATATATGGGGATGGCAATGAAGTAGCAGAGCCTCCCGCTCTTGAACGATGTTCTTTATTCTTGAGCGATCAGGCCGGCCTATTAGGTGTGCTGCACTACGTGCGCCCGGCTGATTCAAGCTCGTGTATTGAACACCCAGGTGAATCGGATGGGTCGTTGCGGCTTTTTATCGCGCATCTTGCGGCAGGTTTGCGTTCGGCCTTGAAATCGCAATCCCTGCTGAAAGAACAGAGGCGATTGGCGGCCATCTTTCAAAAGAGCGCGGAAGGCATCCTGACGGTAGATACGGCGCTACGCATCATTGACTTCAATCCGGCGATGGAACGACTCACGGGCTGGCATGAAAGCGAGGTGCTGGGACGCTTCTACTTTGAAGTGCTGCGCCCCAAAGATCGCCAGGGGAATGAGCTTGGCCTGCAAGGCTCGCCTATCTTGCAAGCTTTTGCAGGGCAGAACGTAGCGAATCGAGAAATGGTCATTTCGGCGCGTGACGGTCAGCATTTCGATGTAAGCGTGACTGCTTCTTGCGTTCGTTCAAGCAAAGGCGAGCCAACCAGCGGCATTCTCACTGTGCGTGATATTACGCGAGAACGCGAACAGGATGAAGAACGTTCGACATTCATTTCGGTAATTTCGCACGAATTGCAAACGCCGATCGCCATCATTAAGGGCTATGCTTCGACCCTGGCCCGTGCCGATGCGAAGTTTGAGCAGGTAACGCTGCGTTCACGCCTGCAGGCGATAGAAGAAGAGGCCGACCGCCTGAATAAGTTAGTAGGCAATTTGCTCTATGCCTCACGTATCCAGGCAGGTGGCCTGCAAATGGATATTGTGCCACTCGACCTGGCGAACCTTGTACAGAAGGTCGCCCATCGCTTGCAGGTTAAGAGTCCAGGTGTTACTGTTATGGTGAATCTGCCGCCGAATCTGCCGGCCGTGATGGCGGATAGAGACCGCATTGAAGAAGTGTTGCAAAATCTTCTGGATAATGCCGTTAAGTATTCGCCAGATAAGCTTGAAGTAATGGTTGCTTGCCATGCTACGGGTGACGAGGTGATCGTGAGTGTAAGCGATACTGGAATGGGCATCTCTTTGCGCGATCAGGAGCAAATCTTTGATCGTTTTTATAGAGTAGGCAATAACAAGACGCGCTCACTGCAAGGTGCAGGGCTTGGTTTATACATTTGTCGTGCCATTATTGAAGCTCATGGAGGTCACATCTGGGTCCAAAGCGCACTGCGCCAGGGATCGACATTTTCGTTTAGTTTACCTCGTGAGGAGAAAGCACAATTGCCAATGGTGGTGTTCTAATGGAGATGGAAGCGTTTGATTCGCGCGATATGACTATCTTGATTGTGGATGATGAGCCACGCATCCGCGATTTTGTGCGTATGAATTTGGAGTTAGAACGCTATAGCGTTCTAGAGGCCAGTAACGGCCCGGAGGCGCTGGAGCAGCTACGTGAAAATCTGCCGGATCTCATTGTGATCGATGTCATGATGCCTGAAATGGACGGCTTTGAAACCTTGCGCCATATTCGCGAGGTGTCCAGTGTACCAGTTATTATGCTCACCGCGCGCCAGAGTGAGCAGGATAAGATACATGGCCTTGATCTTGGCGCTGACGATTACATCGCAAAGCCATTCAGCCCGCGGGAACTGCTTTCACGTATCCGGGCGCTCCTTCGTCGCTCATTTATGGCCGCGCCGGCGCGTAAAACAGAGATTATTGTTGATCCAGATTTAAAGATTGATTTTTCGCGGCGCGAGGTGATTGTGCGGGGCAAAAAGGTTGTCTTACGCCCCACCGAGTATCGCCTGCTCTACCATCTTGTCAGTAATGCCGGGCGCTTATTGACGCATGAAACGCTGTTGTCCAAAGTCTGGGGACGTGAATACCGCGACGAGGCTCACTACCTGCGTTTGTATATTACCTATCTGCGGCAGAAAATTGAGCAAGACCAGGCACGCCCTAAATATATTTTGACTGAGCGCGGCGTGGGCTATCGCTTTAAGGAATTAGAAGAGTAGTGGTAACTCCCCAGGAGGTGGCGCAGGGAACTGGCGTTTCACTGCGCCACCTCCTGGGGAGTTATAGAAGAGAAGGAAGGAAACTACGTTGAATAAGAAGGAACGTGTAGATGCCGCTCTGCGAGATGAACCGGTAGATCGAGTTCCTGCAAGTATGTGGGGGCACGACTTTGAACGTGAGTGGAGTTCGCAAGGGCTGGCGGAGGCAATGGTTGAACACTTCACACGCTATGACTGGGATTTCATGAAGGTCAACCCGCGTGCTTCCTACCACGTCGAAGGTTGGGGGGTTCGCGTGCACCCCTCGGGAGAGAAGTACAAAGCACCCATCATTGAGGATACTCCTATCAAGAGTAGCGCTGATTGGAAGCGTATGCGTCCACTTGAGCCGGATCAGGGCACGCTGGGCGAGCAGTTGCACGCACTGCAATTGATTAACCATTCAATAGGATTTGATGCCTACTTTGTGCAAACCATCTTCTGTCCACTAGGGGTCGCAAAATATCTGGTCGGGAATAAAAGTGAACCGGTGCTCCAGACCATACGCGAAGACCGGGCAGCTATGCATGCTGCCCTGCGCGTGATTACCGAGACGTTCATCAATTATGCCATCGCCTGTTTAGAGCAGGGCGCCAGCGGCATCTTCTATGCGACGAATGGCTGGGCTACTGAAAGCATGTTAACTGCCGACCAGTATCGTGAGTTTGGAGAGCAGTACGACCTGGAGTTTTTGGATGCCATCAAGAGCAGGAGCAAGTTCAACATCCTGCATAATTGTGGCACGCACATCTACTTTGATCTCCTCGCGACGTATCCAGTACAAGCAATCAATTGGGCGGCTACCCTGGAAGGCAACCCTGATTTACGCGAGGGCAAGTTGCGCTCTGGCAAAGCTGTGATGGGCGGGATTAGCGAGAAAACGATCCTTAAAACTGGAGAACCCGACCAGGTGCGTGAGGAAGTGGAGCGGGCGCTGGAGCTTACAGGTGGCACGCACTTCTTGCTTGCTCCAGGCTGCTCTATACCCCCTGAAACCCCCGCAGAGAATCTATTCGCCATACGCAGTATGCTATCTTGACACACCGTGTGGGAATAGCTATACTCTCTCGGCAGAACTAATGGTGATAAACAAAATCACCGGTTAATGCCCGTAGGGACGCAATCGAACCATTAGTGGAGTAAGCTCTGGCTAGTAGCAATGACCCATCTTTAGGGATACGTAGTTATTACCAGAGCAATGGTGCGGCTAAATGTTGTATAGTGTGTATAAGTAAGGTGGGGGTGCTACAAGACAAAAAGCATTGCGTCCGACGAAAGAATCACATACAGCGAAAGAACGAACGGGCGCAATGAATTGCGCCCCTACCTTTAGTGATCAAGCGCACTGCACTTTTGGTGGTATAGGGAAGGCACTTCGCGACTGATGGAGCGATATCAAACAGTACGAGCTTTTTCTGCAGGAGGTGTTGTTTTTCGTCTTGTCCCAATCGACTCAAGAGGGAACAAAGACGCAACAGACCTGGAGGGTTTGGAACATCATACAGATACCTCTATAGAGGTGGCGCTGGTTGGGCGTAGCCACCCCGGTATCTGGGCTTTACCTAAGGGGACTCCGCGCTCTGGAGAAACCTTCGAGCAGGTGGCGTTGCGAGAAGTGCAGGAGGAGACTGGATTAGAGGTACGTTTGATTACCTATATAGGTAGTATCTCGTACTTTTTTGTACGCGACAAAGTACGCTTTCAAAAACAGGTGCGCCATTACTTGTTTGAGGCCACAGGTGGCGATACTGCTCTGCACGACTCCGAGTATGATGTCGTGCAATGGTTTTCCTTTCCCGAGGCATCGCGTCGGCTAACCTACCAGAATGAGGTCAACATACTCAACCAGGCGGAAGAAATATTACAGCGTTGGTTACAGCATCAGCAGAAAGAAAGGCAAAAATAGCCGTATGCAGCATAAGCCGCGTTATCGCGTCATGCGGAATATTCTCTACCCATATAACGGGCAAGAGCCGCTTTCATTGAAGCAGTGCCTGCGTGTTATGCTGGGGTGGGTGTTGTTTTTCCCTGTTTGTATTTGCCTGTTAACATTGCCGGTAGCCGTTCTCTCTTCATATACCTTGCAGAGAGCAGTGGTGGTTTTGATTTTTGCGTTTCTTTCGAGCGCCTTCTTCTTTGGCATGTTAGGCTTGTTAATTGTAACCATGAGCAATAAAGCTGCTCGTTTTCGTCAAGCACAGAAGACCCGAGTAAGTCGATATTTATAACCAGTGGAGGTAGTAGCTATGGATCTTAGCGTCGAAGGCAAATCTGAGCGCATTCCCCCTGGCTCGCATATCTGTCAACTCTATAGCAAAGTGACTGAAATTCCGGGTGTGACAGCGCGTTTAATGCGGGTGGGACTAACGCTTTCGGAAAAATGTTTATTTGCTGCTGCCCCGGCACAGGTGAAGGAATTACGCGAGGAACTACAAAAATTACAAATTGACGTGGATGGAGCAATTGAGGCAGGGCAGCTGATCTTAAGCGAGGAACGAGAGTTTTTCCTGGCAAACGGCAAGCGCTTTGACCCGTATTTTTTACTCTCCTCCCATCAGACATTCATTGCACAGGCGCTGCGTGAAGGGTGGCAAGCCGTACGTATCTCGATTGATATGACCTGGCTCACTAAAGATATTGCGACTCCCGAACAAATTCTCAAATATGAAGCGGCATCTGATGCCGTATTCACTTTCCAGAACGCTCCTATCATTGCCTTAATGCACTACGATCATAGCAAATTGTTGCCCAGCCTGGTAGTAGAGATGCTCAAACTGCATCCCATCGCTGTTGTCGGCAAGTATATCAAAAGGAATCCCTACTATTTGAACTCCGAGCAATATATGCTGAAGATCCTGCGAATTAATCGCGAAAAGGAGAAGAGCAAGCAGTGACGCTTCCCTGATCAGTTGGAGTCGGGACCTTCGATTTGT
>WNGP01003825.1_pt1 | contig 13467 bp, 6 predicted proteins | sample 5407671 | NCBI WGS metagenome assembly WNGP01 (sample SAMN13153381, study PRJNA577476) | soil metagenome | isolation source: 40 cm soil or saprolite under Garry oak tree replicate 2 | place: USA:California | collected 2016-06-15 | reverse complement strand
TGACCCGCCCCCTTCGCTCCCCGAGAATTACCTCGGCTCATCGCTACTACGGAGCAGTCCGCCCCTGTTCGGCACATCGGTACTGTCGGCCTCGCGGGGCTTCCGCTTGGGCCTTCTCCCTTAGCATTACCGTCCAGGTTCTCAAGTTCCGTACGAAAGCCCGGATGAGAGTCACGCCTCCTAATACCCCGGACATCGCATGGCCAGTAAGTAGGTCTCTTCCATGCTGCTCCCGGAACAAGCGGGACACTCCGGTTTTGATGTCGTCCGAGTTCGATTTCGATGCGTGGTCAGAGGTTCGTTTGCACTCGTCTCTCTCATCCCTACATGACGTGATCATCGTCACGCCTTTTAACCATAACGTTCACCACCGCAGCTTTTGGCTGAAGCAGCTTATGGCAGTTTGAAGCCTCTCCCTACAGAGCGACTCCGGAAGGGCCCACCTTCATCTTTCGTACAGCAGGACGATTTCTCGTCTTCTTGACACAACCCGCTTATCGAACTGGACAGGCGCGGTTAACGCATCCAGCTCTCGGAGAAAGGTTCACGCTGTCGCCCACGGAAAGCTCGCGGTCCGCGCTGTAAGTCGAACCAGGCCAAACTTTTGATGCAGGGCCTGCTGGGGAAACCGCGTGTTTCCCCGTCCCTGCTCTTTGTGTTTGACACACAGCCACTGGCGAAACCGCCGGCAAGTGTGTTGCTCCACTGCTCGGTAGGCTTGACTGACCGGACCCAGGCAGAAGTAGTTCGCCCAACCATTAATCTTCCGGTTGAGCGCTTCCACCAGCGTTGCCGCATCCTGCTGGGTTCAGTAGCCAACGTCAACACCGGAACGCGGAGCGGTTACGAATACGTTGCCTTCGACTACGACACTCAAAGTGCCGACATGTCTCACACGGAAACTATCATAGCGATCAAAGCCGAGTTGCCCAGGAGTCCCGTTACGAGCCTCTCTCGCGCATCCAGGCTGCAACTCGAGAGGGTGGGCGAATGGATATTTGCCTTCGAGGCTCGACACATTGTTAGCCGCGGCAACAACGACAACGTCGTGGACGACATCATTAATCTACTCGACTACGCTAAGGGTTTCCCGCAGAACGTTTGATGTGGGCGGGTCAACTGTCGATAGATCGCCATTTCACCACTAACCGCTGCACGCTATTTAGTAGTCTCGACACGGAAACTAGCGGAAGAAGCCTTGAAACGCTGCCAACAGTGCAGCAGGCAGGTCTTCTCGCTTCGTTTTCCCTTTGAATCCCAAATCGTGCCCCGATCCGTCCACCGGCAGCAACTCCACTTTGGATGGAATCAGCTTGATCGCCGCTTCCATCTCCTCGATCGATCCGAATGGATCACGCGTCCCGTGGATCAACAAAGCTGGCGTTTGCAATTTGGGGAGATGCTGAGTGCGCAACTGAGTTGGCTTGCGCGGCGGATGAAGAGGATAGGAGAGTAGAAGTAGACCATCCACCAGTCCTGGTTGATCGGCGCAGAGCATCGTCGCCTGCCGCCCGCCATAAGAATGTCCTCCCAAAAATATCCGGCCCGAAACTAGTTTCTTCATTACAGCCACGGCATTTTTCAATCCTTCGCGGTCGTGCTCAGCATCACCAGGCCGTGGCGGACCATAATATCTGATTTGGCGATAAGGCAGATCGCAACGCAGCACCGTTAAACCGGCTTCAGCAGACGTTTGTGCCACTGCAACCAGCAATGGCGAGTTACAGTTCGATCCCGCTCCATGCGTGAGCACAAGACCATCCCCATTGGGATCTCCCGGACGGTGCAGGAATCCGCGAACGGGAGGAACCAGCGAGGTATCGTTGAACGGTTTCACACTACGCTCGGGTCTTAGCGCCTACAGACGATTTTTGCGCGCGCGAACCTCCGCGGTCCACTCCGTCACCCACCACATGCAGCCGCATAAAGTTGGTCGATCCCGATGCCATCTGCGTGCCTGCCACAACTCCCACCACATCCCCCGTCCTGATGATTCCCTTTCGCAGCAATTCCTGCTCAGCTGTGGACATCATCTCTTCCGCGCTGCGAGCCTGTTTCCGCCGCATCGGGTGCACACCCCAAAGCAGGTTCATGCGATTACATACCGCCAGGAGGTGACTGAAGGCGTAGATTGCAGCCTGGGGACGATACTTCGAAATCAAGCGCGCCGTGTTTCCGCTTTCGGTGAAAACCGCAATAGCGCCCATCCGCAAATCTTCCGCGGCATGCGCCATCGACTCGCAGATGGTTTCCGCGACCGAAAGACCGCGATGTTCGCGGCGTCGCGGCTGGGTAAACTCTCCCATGTTGCTCTCCGCCTCGACGACTATCTTCGCCATCATGGTGACTGCCTCGCGCGGATACATACCGCTGGCAGTTTCGGCGGAAAGCATCAGCGCATCGGTGCCATCGAATACCGCATTGGCCACATCACTGGCCTCCGCACGCGTAGGCCGAGGATTCTCAATCATCGACTCCAGCATTTGAGTGGCGATAATCACCGGCTTGCGCCACTGCATGGATCGCCGGATCACATGCTTCTGAATGACTGGCACCTTTTCCGGTGGCATCTCCACTCCCAGATCGCCGCGAGCCACCATCACGCCATCGGCAGCTTCAAAAATCTCCTCCAGATGCTCCAGCGCCTGCGGTTTCTCCAACTTCGCAATCACCGGCACTTCTTGGCAGTGACCGCTCATGACTTGCTTCACAGCGCGAATGTCGGCAGCAGAGCGCACAAATGAAAGCGCCACAATATCTACGCCGTGGTTGAGTCCAAACTCAAGATCCTTGCGATCTTTGGCGCTCAGAGCGGGAATCTTAAGCGCGGTTCCGGGAAGATTGATGCCCTGATGTTCGGCCAGCAAACCCCCATTCACCACCTCGCATTCAATGTCCTCGCCACGAATGCGGATAACGCGAAGTTCGATCAATCCATCGGAAAGGAGAATCCGCGAACCTGGACGAACTTCGCGGGAAAGACCCGCAAAAGTGGTTGAGATTAGAGTGGGAGTGCCGGAAACATCTCGAGGTGTAATCGTGACTCGCGATCCGTTCTTGAGCAAGACTGGATCGTGTCCCTTGAGCCTTCCAGTGCGAATTTTGGGACCTTGCAAGTCCTGCAAGATGCAAATGCTGCGGCTTTCCTTTTCCGCAGCACGTCGCAATCGCTGAATATTGCGAGCATGGTCTTGATGGGTACCGTGGGAGAAATTCAGCCGGGCCACATCCATTCCCAGCCGCATCAGATCGCGCAGCATCGCGTCGGAATCGCACGCCGGCCCAACAGTACAAATGATCTTGGCCCGACGGAGGGTTGCGGAACAGGTTGGAACCACTCCCTTGGGGAGATCTCCTGAAACGAGGTCAGACTTGCCGGCTTTCATTTGTTCCTGATTCAGATTCGCAGTGAGATAGATTTTGGCCGACTCGACCGCCTCATGGGGTGCTCTGAGTCGAGCCACTCATTTCCCTGAGTTCGCGGCCTAACATTGCTCGAGGGTAAAGCATGGCATTGAACTCCGCGCCCACCAGGATGATCAGGGAGATCATGTACATCCAAACCAGCAGCGCGATGCCCACACCGAGGGAACCGTAGATGATGCTGTAATCCGCATAGCGCTGCAGGTACCAACCAAATAGCGCCGTGGCACCGAACCAAACCGCGGTGGCCAGCGTGGCGCCTGGAAGCACGGTGTGCCAGGGCTGAGTACGCGGCACCGCATTGTGATAGATGAGAGCGATCACAGCGATGCTCGTCAGTCCGGCGATCAGCCAGCGCAGCGCGGTCCACAATAAAAGAATGTATGGTCCGAACTCATGCCCCAGGTGAAACAGGATACGAGTCTCGATCCGGCTGCCAAATGCGACGAGGATGGTCGCGAAGGTTAATGGAATCCCGGCAAGAATCACCAGAGCAAACGCAATCATGCGCTCTTTGAACAAGCCCCAGATTTTGGGAAGCTGGTAAGAGCGGCGAAAGCCCTCCATCCAGGAAATCATGACACCAGACGCGGTCCACAGCGAAAGCAATGAAGTCGTGACCAACAATCCGAGCGAACGCTGAGTTGTTCCCTTGAGATAAGCCACCGCGGTAGCGCTTCCAGCCGGCAGGATTCTGCCGACGGCGTAGGAAATCTCGCGAAGATATGCTTCCGTCTTGTGCGAGGTGGCCAGTACGGAACCAACCACAACCAGAGCCGGAAAGAATGTCAGGATGGAAGAGTAAGCCGAGGCTTTGGCAATGGCGAACGCATCATGCTCAAACGCGCGCCAGAAAGCAAGCCGCAACAGGCGAAGAAAGCGCAGGAACAATGGCCTCAGGGTATCGCCCGAAGACACGGCATGCAACTGGGAACTGCCGCCGCGTTCCTGCTTTTGCAATCGTTGGGGGTTTGCGTGCATGGCAGCTAGAAAAACAAGGGGGCGGGTTTAGGCCGCCCCTCTGCTGTTCCTTCCGTGTTACTCCGCCGTCAGTTCTTCCGTCTCGCCTTCATGCCGCATGAGCTCCAGCGCGCGCTCAGCTTCTTCATATGCGGCAGAAACTTCCTCCTGCACCTTGGCTGCGGCCTCTTCCATCTCTGGTGAGAGGCGCACGTTGCGGTAGTACTCCATGCCGGTACCGGCAGGAATGAGCCGCCCCACGATGACGTTCTCCTTGAGTCCGCGCAGGTGATCCACTGCTCCCTGTATGGAAGCCTCGGTAAGCACGCGCGTGGTCTCCTGGAACGAGGCCGCGGAGATGAACGACTCGGTGGATAGTGACGCCTTGGTGATGCCCAGCAACAATGGCCGTCCTGTCGCTGGTTTCCCACCTTGGGCAATGACGCGCTCGTTCTCCTCGCGGAAGCGGAACTTGTCCACCTGCTGTTCGAGAAGGAACTGAGTGTCGCCGACATCTTCGACTTTCACCCAGCGCATCATCTGACGAACAATTACCTCGATGTGCTTATCGCTGATATTTACACCCTGCAGCCGATAGACTTCCTGGATTTCGTTCACCAGGTAAGACTGCAGCTGCTTTTCACCCAGCACAGCGAGAATGTCGTGCGGATTGAGCGGTCCGTCCATGAGCGGTTCTCCTGCCCGGACGCGCTCTCCTTCCTGCACATTGATGTGAACGCCACGCGGCACCGAATATTCTTTCTCCGTGCCGTTGTCGGCGACCACGTATATCTTGCGCTGGCCTTTCGAAACCTCGCCGAACTTCACCGTGCCATCAATCTCACTGATGACCGCAGTCTCGCGCGGCTTGCGGGCTTCGAACAGTTCGACCACACGCGGCAAACCACCAGTGATGTCTTTGGTCTTGGTAGTCTCGCGTGGAATCTTCGCCAGCACATCGCCAGGATGAGCCGTCTCCCCGTCCTGCACCATCAAGTGGGCGCGTGACGGCATCAGGTAACGTTTGCTGGTCTTTCCCTTGATGACGATCGCCGGCTGCCGCTTCTCGTCGGGCGAATCCCCCACCACGTGACGCGACAATCCAGTCACTTCATCTACTTCTTCGTGCAGCGTGACCCCTTCCTGCAAGTCTTTGAACTGCACTGTGCCGCCGATTTCCGTGAGGATAGCGAAGGTATACGGATCCCACTCGACCAACACTTGACCGAGCTGGACCTGATCGCCTTCGTTAACTTTGACTTTGGCGCCGTACACGACCGCGTAACGCTCACGTTCGCGGCCCTTCTCGTCAACCACCGCGATCGAGCCCTGACGGTTCATCACCACCAGATCTCCCGACTTCGACTTTACCGTCTGCAGATTGATAAACCGCAGGACGCCATTGTTTTTCGCATCCAGCCGTGACTGCTCAGAGACTCGCGATGCCGTACCACCGATGTGGAAGGTACGCATCGTGAGCTGAGTTCCAGGCTCGCCGATCGACTGCGCCGCGATGACTCCGGTTGCCTCGCCGAGTTCGACCAGGCGTCCAGAAGCCAGGTTGCGTCCGTAGCACATCACGCAGACTCCGCGTTTGGACTCGCAAGTCAGCACCGAGCGAATCTTCACCCTCTCGATACCAGCAGCCTGGATCGAGCTGGCCAGTTCCTCGGTGATTTCCTGGTTGATGTCTACGATAACGTTGCCGTCGTAGTCTTTGTTCTTTTCGAGTGACACACGGCCTACGATCCGATCGCGCAACGGTTCGATAATCTCGCCCGCCTCCACGATACCTTCCACGTAGATGCCGTCCACCGTCCCGCAATCGTATTCGCTGATGATCACGTCCTGCGCCACGTCAACCAGACGCCGTGTCAGATAGCCTGAATCGGCGGTCTTAAGCGCCGTATCAGCCAATCCTTTACGCGCGCCGTGAGTCGAGATGAAGTACTGCAGCACGGTCAATCCTTCGCGGAAGTTGGCCGTGATCGGCGTTTCGATGATCTCGCCCGAAGGCTTGGCCATCAATCCGCGCATGCCGGAAAGCTGCCGAATCTGCTGTTTCGATCCGCGAGCGCCGGAGTCCGCCATCACATAAATCGGGTTGATAGCGCCTTCCTTGTCGCGCTGCTGCATCTGTCCAAACATCTCATCGGCAACTTTTTCCGTAATCGCCGACCAGATTTCAATGACCTTGTTGTAACGCTCGCCGTTGGTGATTGCTCCGTCCAGATACTGCTGCTGAACGTTGAACACCTGCTTGTCAGCGTCACGTACCAGGGTCTTCTTGTTGTCGGGGATGACCATGTCATCGATGCCGATGGAAAGGCCGGCTTTCGTCGCGTAACGGAAGCCGAGGTCCTTTACCTCGTCCAGCATCTTGACCGTAGTTTCCAACCCAAACCGCAAATAGCAGTAAGTCACCAGTTGTCCGATACCCTTTTTCTTGAGCAGGCCGTTGATGTAAGGCATGCCTTCCGGAAGGTGATCGTTCAGAATGGCGCGTCCCACCGTAGTGTTCAGGAAGCTACGCTCGGAGTTGATCGGCTCGGTGTGAATCACTTCCTGATCGTCGTACGCACTCACCAGGTCGATGACTTCCCCGGTATAACGCAGACGAATCGGGGAGAGCGTCTCCACCTCTCCCGCTTCGAGTGCAAGAAGCACTTCTTCGATATTGGCGAAGGCTCGTCCTTCACCCTTGGCGCCAGGCTTGCCTTTGGTCAAGTAGTAAAGACCCAACACCATGTCCTGGGTCGGCACTGTGATGGGCTGACCTGAAGCTGGAGAGAGAATATTGTGCGATGACAGCATCAGCACACTGGCTTCAACTTGCGCTTCCGGAGACAGCGGGATATGTACCGCCATCTGGTCGCCGTCAAAGTCAGCGTTGAATGCCGTGCAAACCAATGGGTGAATCTTGATTGCCTTGCCTTCCACCAACACCGGTTCAAATGCCTGAATGCCCAGACGGTGCAACGTGGGGGCGCGGTTCAAGAGCACAGGGTGATCTTTGATCACCTCTTCCAGGATGTCCCACACAATGGGTTCCTGCTGCTCCACCATCTCCTTGGCTTGCTTGATCGTGGTGCAGTGCCCAGTCTGTTCCAGCCGGTGATAAATAAATGGCTTGAACAGCTCCAGTGCCATCTTCTTAGGCAGGCCACACTGGTGCAGCTTAAGTTCCGGGCCAACAACAATCACGGAGCGGCCGGAGTAGTCCACGCGCTTGCCCAGCAGGTTCTGGCGGAAACGTCCCTGCTTCCCCTTCAGTGTGTCAGACAGCGACTTCAAGGGACGATTGTTGGCGCCGCGCAGCACACGCCCACGACGGCCGTTATCGAACAACGCGTCCACCGCTTCCTGCAACATGCGTTTTTCGTTGCGCACGATCACTTCCGGCGCGTGCAGGTCCATCAACTTCTTCAACCGGTTGTTGCGATTGATGACGCGGCGATAAAGATCATTTAAGTCTGAGGTCGCGAAGCGCCCGCCATCCAATGGCACCAGGGGACGCAACTCCGGCGGAATAACCGGGATGACATCCAGAATCATCCAGTTCGGTTTGTTCCCGCTCTTGCGGAAAGCTTCGACAACTTTGAGACGCTTGGCATACTTGAGCCGCTTCTGCAGCGAGGTCTCATTCTTCATCTTCTCCCGCAGTTCACCGGAGAGACCCTCGATGTCCACTCGCTTCAGAAGTTCTTTAATTGCCTCGGCGCCCATCATGGCCTTGAAGCCGGCGGGGCGATACTGCTGGTCGAGCTCCCGGTACTTGGTCTCGTCCTTGATGACTTCGTGGTCTTTTACCGGCGCGTCCCCCGGCTCAACAACCACATAGGCTTCGAAATACAACACAGACTCAAGATCGCGCAGCGATATATCGAGCAAGTGACCGATGCGGCTAGGCAGTCCCTTGAAAAACCATACGTGGGAACAGGGTGAAGCCAGCTCAATATGGCCGAGGCGCTCGCGGCGCACCTTCGAGAGCGTAACTTCCACGCCGCATTTGTCGCAGATCACACCGCGGTGCTTCATCCGCTTGTACTTTCCGCAGAGACATTCCCAATCTGTTACTGGCCCAAAGATGCGGGCGCAGAACAATCCATCACGCTCAGGCTTAAAAGTGCGGTAGTTAATTGTTTCAGGCTTGGTTACCTCACCATGCGACCAGCTCCGGATCTTTTCCGGAGAGGCCAGGCTGATGCGGATTGCATCGAAATCAGCGATAGGATTTGCCATTTCAAAGGGGCTAGATCGATACAAGGTGTTCCTCCACTTTCCTGCGACGTATCGCCGCCGCTAGCGGCTCCCGGGTTCAAGTGGCCAGCGGTCAGTGACCGGCCGGCCATTCATTTCTGGCTGCAGAGCGTTTAGGAGCACGCGCTCTGAGCCTTTTCTCAAAGATCTCTTATCAAATCAGCCAGCCGTGGCTAGCGGTATTGAGCTGACCACTGGCCACTTTCTCAATCCGCCGCCACCGTAGCTGCCACCGGCTTCTTCTCTCCGGCCTTGATGAGTTCCACGTCCAGGCACAGAGATTGCAACTCGCGGATCAGCACGTTGAACGATTCCGGAACGCCGGGCTCCATGGCAGCTTCGCCTTTGACAATGGCCTCATAAATCTTGGTACGGCCATAAACGTCGTCGGACTTCGCCGTCAGCAGCTCCTGCAAGATGAACGCCGCTCCGTATGCTTCCAGCGCCCACACTTCCATTTCTCCGAAGCGCTGGCCACCGAACTGCGCCTTACCACCCAGCGGCTGCTGTGTGATCAGCGAGTACGGTCCGATGGATCGAGCGTGAATCTTGTCGTCCACCAGGTGCGACAGTTTCAGCATGTAGATGTAACCAACGGTGACCGGCTGTTCAAACTTATCGCCAGTCATGCCGTCGTACAGGTTGGTCTTGCCTGACTCTGGCAGACCGGACTGCTTCAGCATCGCTTTGATCTCACCCTCTCGCGCGCCATCGAATACAGGTGACGAGATGAACACGCCACGAGTCAGGCTTTTCGCAACCGCTGGCAATTCCTCATCGCTGAGTTCTGCAATCGAATCGGCCAACGATGTGTCTTTGAACAATGCTTTGAGTTCGCGTCGTATTGCGTCCTCACGCGTGTTCTCGGCCAGAAGCTGAGTTACTTTCTTACCCAGTTCATGTCCAGCCCAGCCCAGATGGGTTTCGAGAATCTGCCCAACGTTCATTCGACTCGGGACACCCAGCGGATTCAGCACGATTTCCACCGGTGTACCGTCTTCGAGATAAGGCATGTCCTCGTCCGGCAGGATGCGCGCGATTACGCCCTTATTGCCGTGACGACCGGCCATCTTGTCGCCCACACTCAACTTGCGTTTCATGGCGATATAAACCTTCACCAGCTTGATCACGCCCGGTGGCAGTTCATCGCCCTTGGTCAACTTGTCTTTTCGCTCGTTGACGATTTTTTTAAGCACATCGATCTGACGCGAAGTCATCTCTTCGATCTCATCGATCTGCTCATTGACTCGCGGATCCTTGTCGGCATACTTGATGCGTTTCAAGTTACGAGTTGAAATGCGCTCGATCGTGTCGCGGTCGAGGACGGTGTCCTTGGTCAACAACTTCTTGTTAGTGCGCTCGTCGTGCAGGTCAGCGAGCACTTCCTTGTTGCCCAGAATGTTTTCCAACCGCTTCAACCGCTCGTCGGTCAGAATTCGGATCTCATCCGAAAGGTTCTTCTCCAACTTCGCGATTTGCGTGCCTTCGATGAACTTGGCTCGCTCGTCCTTCTCCTGCCCTTTGCGAGAGAAGATTTTCACGTCCACGATCACTCCCTCGATTCCCGGAGGGCAGTACAGCGAAGCATCGCGCACATCGCCGGCCTTCTCACCGAAAATGGCCCGCAGCAGTTTTTCTTCCGGAGTGAGCTGAGTCTCTCCCTTGGGAGTGACTTTGCCCACCAGGATGTCGCCCTGCTTTATCGTTGCCCCGATGCGGATCACGCCTGCTTCATCCAGGTTGCGCAGCATGGTTTCGCTGACATTAGGAATGTCTCGAGTGACTTCTTCCGGACCGAGTTTGGTATCGCGCGCCTCGATCTCGAATTCCTCGATGTGCACCGAGGTGTAGTAATCGTCCTTGACCAGCTTCTCTGAGACCAGAATCGCGTCTTCGAAGTTGTAGCCGCGCCAGGGCATGAAAGCCACCAGTACGTTACGGCCAAGCGCCAGTTCACCATGATCGGTGCAAGGACCATCTGCGATCACCTGGCCTTTCAGCACTCGCTGTCCCTTAAGCACAGTCGGTTTCTGATTGATGCAAGTGTTCTGGTTGGACCGCTTGAATTTCGTAAGCTGGTAGATGTCGCTACCAACCTCACGAGAAAGCTGTCCGGGATGGTGTTCGCCCTCAACGCGCACGATAATGCGCTCGGAATCCACTGAATCGATGATCCCGTTTCGTCGCGCCAGCACGACTGCGCCGGAATCCCGTGCAGTCACGCCTTCCATCCCAGTACCGACTAGCGGCGCTTCCGCTCGCAACAGAGGCACCGACTGCCGTTGCATGTTGGCGCCCATCAAGGCTCGATTGGCGTCATCGTGCTCGAGAAACGGAACCAGGGATGCGGCGACCGACACAAGCTGTTTCGGGCTGACGTCGATGTAGTCCACTTCATCGCGGCTCACCAGAACGAAGTTGCCGGCCTTACGAGCGTTGACCAGCTCGCCGACAATGCGTCCCTTGTCATCCAGCTCAACGTTCGCCTGAGCGATAACGTGCTTGTCTTCTTCCCAAGCTGAGAGGTAGAACGAGAAAGGTTCAATCTCCGCCGGCCGCTTGCGACGTTCTTTCAGCTCAGCGTTAACTTTCTCGATCTCGTGTTTCTCCACGTGATCGCCTACCTTGTAGTCGCTGTCGCCTGCATTCACGATGCTGACGTAATCCAGCACGCGTCCGCCCTTCACGCGACGATAAGGCGATTCGATGAAACCGTAATCGTTAATCCGCGCATAACAGCTCAAAGACGAAATCAAACCAATGTTCGGACCCTCCGGAGTTTCAATCGGACAAATACGCCCATAGTGCGTCGGGTGTACGTCGCGGACTTCGAATCCCGCGCGTTCTCGTGACAAACCACCCGGCCCCAAGGCCGACAGACGGCGCTTATGCGTAATCTCCGACAGCGGATTGGTCTGGTCCATGAACTGCGAAAGCTGTGACGATCCGAAGAATTCCCGGATTGCAGCCATCACCGGCTTGGCATTTACCAGATCATGCGGCATAGCCGTGGACATTTCCTGGTACACGCTCATCTTTTCCTTGATGGCGCGTTCCATGCGGACCAGGCCGATGCGGAACTGGTTCTCCAACAATTCGCCTACTGCGCGAACTCGCCGGTTGCCCAGATGATCGATATCATCCACGGTGCCGATATTTTTGCGAAGCTTGAGCAAGTAACGGATGGTGGCGTAGAAATCATCCGGCTCGAGCGTCCGGTTATCCAGGCTGGTGGCGTCGGGTTTCTCAAACAGTTTGATGTTGAACTTCAAACGGCCCACGCGCGAGAAATCGTACTTCCGTGGGTCGAAGAACATTCCGTGAAAGAGCGCAGTCGCCGTATCCAACGTCGGAGGATCACCAGGCCGCAACTTGCGATAGATCTCGATCAGCGCTTCCTGCGGCGTCTTCACCGCATCACGCTTCAAAGTCTGACAAATGACAACCCCAACATCATCCCGCTCGGGGAAGAACACGCTCAGTTCCACCACGCCCGAATCCAGAATTTTCGACAGCTTGTCGGCCGTGAGCTCCGAGTTTGCCTCGAGCAGGACTTCTCCTGTAGTGGTATCCACGACATCGCTGGCTGCCCAAGCGCCTTCCAGATCGGTGATGTCTACCTCTATCTCGGTGACTTTCGCCTTCTGGATATCCTTCAAGATCGCGGCATTGATCTTGCGGCCGGAGTGGGCGACTTCCTCTCCCGACTTGTTCTTAATGCTGTGAGCCAGCTTCATGCCCAACAGGTTGGTCGGCTTTTCGCTGGTGGGATCGAGCGTCCAATAAAGTTTTTTGTCCTTAATTGTGAGGCGATCCACGGTGTAGAACGTCCGGAGAATGTCTCCCAGAAAATAGGTTCGATTACTTGCCGTCTCGAAGAAGACGCCCGGTGAGCGGTGCAACTGGCTGACGATCACGCGCTCGGTGCCATTGACGATGAAAGTGCCGTTCTGCGTCATCAGCGGCACATCGCCGAAGAATACTTCCTGCTCCTTGATATCGCGGATGGAGCGATTGCCCGTCTCCGCGTCCTTTTCATAAATGGTCAGACGCATGGTGACTTTGAGCGGAGCGGAATAAGTCATCCCACGCTCTTCGCATTCGTTCACGTCATACTTGAGTTGCAGTCCGACCGGATCGCCGCACTTATTGCAGAAATCCGGCGTGTTCGTGTTATAGGTTCCGCATTTGTTGCAGAGCACATCGCCAGGATGAAACGGGTCAGTGATGACCGTCGAGCCGCAGTTCTTGCAAGTCGTTCGCAGGTGATGCAGTCCCTTCAGGTGGCCGCACTTGCACTCCCAATTGCCGATTGCGTAGTCCACGAACTCTAACTGCGAGACATTTCGGAAATCGCTGATCGGGAACACTGACTGAAATACTGCCTGCAAGCCGGCATCATCGCGCTCACTGGGCAGACGATCCATTTGCAGGAAGCGCTCATAGGAACGCTTCTGCACCTCAATCAGATTTGGGATCTGGATGGTGGCTGGAATTTTGGAGAAATCAAACCGCGTGCGAAAAACATCATTATGATTATTCATTGCCATTCGGAAACTCCCAACTTTCAAGCGCAGCTGCCGGCTGCGACAAACCTCGGAATGTAGGGCGCGTCAGCCGCGCCATCGTGGTTAAAAACTAGTGGAACTTTTGCAGACACAGATGCGCCCCTGGGGACATATCTCCCCCCAAGGCGCCGCTAGTGGCACTCGGTCTCTCTTGATTTGTATCTTTCCGCGCCAGTCTCTAAGGCCTGTTCCCGTCCCGCTGCCCGCGGAACAGTCTGCCAACCCTTACAAGCGACTCGACTCCGCTTCCCTGGGC
>WNGP01003331.1_pt1 | contig 13467 bp, 14 predicted proteins | sample 5407671 | NCBI WGS metagenome assembly WNGP01 (sample SAMN13153381, study PRJNA577476) | soil metagenome | isolation source: 40 cm soil or saprolite under Garry oak tree replicate 2 | place: USA:California | collected 2016-06-15 | reverse complement strand
GAACCTGAGAGTATTCTTTGGATATATGTGGGGCCATCCAGGTAAAAAGCTTCTTTTTATGGGAGGAGAATTTGGTCAGTGGAAAGAATGGAATTTTAAAGAGAGTTTAGATTGGCATCTGTTAGAGCCACCAAGTGACCCATTACATGTTCAATTACAAAGCTTTTTACGTGATCTGAATCAGTTATATACGAAGGAACCGGCGCTCAGTGAACAAGATAACGAGCCAGAGGGGTTCTCCTGGATTGATCCTCATGATTCTGATCAAAGCGTAGTATCCTTTATGAGACGTACTAAAAACGAAGAAGACACACTAGTGTTCATTTGTAACTTTACTCCTCTGCCACGTCACGTCTATAGAGTTGGTGTCCCGTATGCGGGAGAATATTATGAATTGATTAATAGTGATGCAGTTTATTATGGCGGTAGCGGGCTGGAAAATAAACAGCCTATGCCAAGCGGACCAATGTTCTGGCAATCATGCCCGCACTCAATACTCTTAACTTTACCGCCCCTTGCTACTATAATATTGAAGCGGAAGCCTCGGGAATTGGAAGAAGAAGGGAATATACACAATGAATCGAGATAATAACGCTGACAAAAAAAAGCCTGCAATAGGATTAAATGGCAACAACCGGAAAAATGGTAGAACATCTCGCTACCGTTCGCAAAAAGAGCGGCGTACAATAACGGAAGATGAACGTTTACTGCACCGTCCGACACAGCAGCTTGTCAGTCCCACAGGACCTATTCCGCAAGAGTTAGTGAAAGAAGAAGAACACTCACTCGAGCGTGCCCTTCATTTTGATTTTACCCTTACTGATCCCTGGCGTGTGTTCCGCATAATGAGTGAGTTTGTTGAGGGCTTTGATGAGCTTTCACATATCCCACCATCGGTGGCTATCTTTGGCTCTGCACGTATCAAACCAGAAGACCCTACTTATCAAGCTGCCGTTGAGACCGCGCGTCTCCTGGCGAAAGCAGGTTTTGGTATCATCACTGGAGGTGGCCCTGGCATTATGGAAGCAGGTAACAAGGGAGCTCAGGAGGGTGATAATTGTTCTATTGGCTGTAACATTGAATTACCCTTTGAGCAGGGACCAAATCCCTATCTCGATATTTCGCTTGATTTCCGCTACTTCTTCGTGCGCAAAACAATGTTTATCAAATACGCCGAGGCATTTATCATCTTTCCCGGTGGCTTTGGAACTATGGATGAGCTGTTCGAAGCTTTAACGCTCATTCAAACAAAGAAGGTCAGTCATTTTCCCGTCATTCTCTATGATTCAAAATACTGGAAAGGGTTGATTGACTGGATTCGTGATACCATGTTAACAACCGAGAAGATACATCCAGAGGATGCCGGGTTATTGCTCCTTTCAGATGATCCTCAAGAGATTTGCAAAATTGTAATCGATGCATATGAGGAAGGCTACCGCCAGGAGAGGGAGAATCCGGCTCGTCATAGAGAGCAGTCGATTCGTTAGTGTAACTTTTTGTGAAGTCCAACTTTCCGCTGCACTACGTGTGGCTTTCCAGTGCACATTCGGGCCTTTCCAGTGCACAGGTGTGACTTTCCAGCGCACGATGCGGGTTTCCGCTGCACTATCCACCCAAAACACGCTTTTCAAGCTGGTGCAGATTACCGCCACAAGCTCTACAATATACCGAGGGAGTGCGCTTCTAACGCCAGTTACTCTGGCGATCATGACGAAATTGTTCAGCATATCCCTGTTCTCCTGCGACTCTCGTGGCTCTTCATTGCACATATTCGATCAGAGGAGTGCGTACCAGCAACTTGTTCGTTCCGTGACGGTAGTCGGTGATCATTGGCCAGACGTAGATGTCGAGGCGAAGCGCCTCTGACTTCTGAGTACTCTCATCCGGAACTATATCATACCACGAAAGCTGGTCCGAACGGAACTCCGTCGCCAGGCACGAGAAGTAGGGACGCAGCGCTACCGCTTCGTTGAGCTGGGAGAGTGTAGTCGCACACTCCCCAGGAACTGGCGAGGTACGTGTGACACTCGTGCATGTGGCCAGTGAACTGGTCTGTCCCCAGTAGCCCACCGCAAGGAGCATCACGCGTAGCCTCTGCTCGAAGTCCTCGGGTATCTGGAGAAAGATGGTCATCGGTCCACATGCATGCGCCATCTCCCTGACAATAATCGACTCCTGGACGATGGTTCTCCGCCGTTTGTCCACGCTCCATTTGTATGCACGCAGCACCTGCTGCGAGATCGCCACGCGTTCGGGTGGGCGGATGCGGACCGCAACAGAGCGGAGGACGGGAAAGAGCTGATCGCGTACCACCTCCAGCCCGAAACACTCGATTCCTGCCTTTACGAGTGCAAGACGCACCGTTGCCGGCCCAGGTGCTGGCATGACTGGCGCGCTGTTCATACTGCTCATTGGGATGCGGCATGAATACGTGGAGGGAAAATGATAATCGGCAGCTACCCACACGTGAGGTTCTTGCGTCTCCGCTGCTTGTCCTTGATGTGCCTCTGCCATCCGTCTCCCTTTCTATCACAGATCCGCTTCTGCAGTTCGCCAAAACGGATGGAGAGCGGGAACGGACGTCGCGATGAAGTCGTTCATCAAGGTGTAGAATGCATCGACGGTCTCGAACTGGTAGGCCTTACATGTTTCGTCTACCATTGACGAGAGGCGCGTGACGAAGTCGCTCTCTAGAGCAGAATACAGGGGAGAACGGCCGACATCCGTACGCACAGTGATCACCCCCTGGAGACCGGTCAGGTGGGGAAGCATAGTAGCCACCAGCGCACCATCGGGGCTCACCAGTGAATCGCGCAGCGCCCGCAGAATCGCACGATGCCTATTTCGTCTGAGTTGATGGTCTTTGACAAAGAGTATCCAGCGGTGCGTATCAGCACCGATGCCCACACAGCGATATCTGACACACAAAGCATACTCTCCCGAACGGGTAGGTATTTTCATGAGCATTTGCCCTTCATCCTTGGAGGTCCCGACACGTGTATGGAGTTGCTCCGTCTCAGCATGCCGGTTGGGGAGAGCCAGAGCGTACGTGAACTCGATCAAGGTGTCCTTGTTGATCTTCATCCGCACCCCAGTGCCTCCCTCGTTATCGGCATTCTTGGCCGTCACAAGAAAACCATGGGAGTCGCAGAGAGCGCATTCACGCACAATACGCTCAAGGGATAGATCCTGGTAATCGGACCGATCGATGAGCGCGGCAGCGCGCCGACCGTCACCAACACGACAGGCTGGGCAGAGTGGACTTCCATCGGCAGCAAAGTACTCAGCAACCAGAGCAGCATGGTGGTGTTTGGTGATGTTACCGCTAATAGCATCCGTCTCTGTTTTATCCGCGAGCAACTGACGTCGTGGAAAAAGGCGATTCGATCCTTTGCTGCCAATAGTGCTCAGGCTGTGAGCTTGCCACGACACCAGTACATTGATCGACAGTTCATAGATCGACAACGATACATTTCTTTGCATGCTAGAGTTCCTCCTGTTCTCCGAGCGATCCCCCCGGAACCTCGGGATCATCTATAAAAAGTTCGTGAGAGGTAAGCCAACCAGTTCGGGTATTCCATACTGATCTATGTCGTCCAACAGTGCAGCTAAATCAACCTCTGTCGGAACGATAATTTTGCGTTTCTTCTCTTTCTCAATCTCGCTCGCAAGTACGATGCGCTGCAGCACTGGGAACAGCTGAGCGCGCGTCTGTACCTCTTCCAGGTCTTCGAGCAGGTCACGCAGGCGCGACGGATTATAGCGACCGATCTGCCTGAGAGCCCTCCCAAAGCAGAGCGTCCCCCGCTCGCGTTCCAGAATCCGTTTTAAGGGAATATGTTCCGCATTATGCATAGCTTCTGTAATCGCCCTCACTTCCGCTAGACTATAGCGCCGTGTATTGCTCTCTGTGAACATGTTCGTACGCTGTGCCACTCTGTTGAGATGATTGATCCAAGCATCGGCGTCGCGTCGCTTGAGACAATCCAAAAGGAACTCCTGTTCATCATGCGCTCCCTGTTGTGAAAGCAAGGCTCGCCACCAATTGATCACGCCTGTGCCGATACGCTCATGGAGGGAAATCAGCCACCCGCTATCCAGTACACCGCTCTCCAGGGAAAGGGACTGCTGTTGACCCTGTGTGAGCAGCGTCTGATACGCGAGACCACTCCATACGACACCAGGTTGCCAGACCTCTTGCGAAAGAGCCAACCAGCGCCGAATCGCGGCCCGATCTGGGCTCTCGTAAGCTGGAAAAAGGAGAGGTAAAGAGGTATCCGCGCGAATGGTGATGTTCTCAGCAATAGGAACATAGCAGTTCACCAGTTCGCATGAGAGACGTTGGGTGCGCAGGAACCGTGTAGCGCCTACATAAGCCAACAGAGAGCCATAGCGCGTCCCACGCAGGGTCACCTGCGTCTTCCACGTCATTCTCCCATCGCTACGTGTACTGCGCAGCGAGAACGAAAACGCGGGGTCGATCATCATGAGCACATTGATGTCCTTTTCCGATTTCCCCACAGTGATGATAGGGTGTGCAGGGTGCTTCAGATTGTAATCATCCAGCACGTTGGGAAGCCAGTCCTCTTCTTTTCCGTGCGCCGCTTTCACGGCTAACGACCTCCAGCGATCTATGCAGTTTGCCGCCTTGTGAAGTCCCCGATGCATAGCTTTTGCGTCCAGGCGCTGCTTCTTAAGCAGTTCAGATACTGAAGGAACTCGCAGCCCCGGAGTGGTAAACAATGCTGCCAGTAGGCCATCGAGTACTGTCAAAGGGAGATATTGCTCCAGGTCACCGTGTGCATACGCCTGGAGGTCCTCCTCTCTCGCAAGAGGCAAAACTTTCCCCAGCAGCTTATTGCAACTGATGTGAGGTAGCTGCTTCACCGGGCTTGATAGTACATAGTGGCTGGACGTTTCGCACAGTTCGACCGGTTCACCGCAAGCTGTAGCAAGCAGGATACCCAGGCCATAGGCGTGCAAGATATCAAACTGGGCGATGCCGATTTTCACCACACTCCATTCCATGTGTTCCTCTCAATTCGTAATCATGACTGCTGTGACGCCCATACCACGCTCGGTCATGTACCCGCTACCACTGAAAAAGGCGAGACGGGCAAGTGCGTTGAGTGACACGATGACACTTGTTTCCCTTGTGCGACAGACGTACTCGATCCAGCCGAGAAACCCCGGATGAGCATGGCCTGCGAGGATGTAGTCAGCCGTCTCAAGTCGATACTCACTGACGACGCACCTGGCTACCTGGGTCATTCGCGCTCCAGTATTGGGAAGAAGGGGACCGTCCAACAATCTCCAGTGCCGCAGTGCACTCGTGAAAAGCGTTTGCGGATCAGGAAAAGGCAAGGCATTACCGATCTGTCTATTGGTCGGGTCGGATGTGACAAGCGGGGTCGCGAACGTGAAACGCATCCTTACTCCAGGAGGCTGGCTCAGCATGTCAGTCCATGTACAGACACCCGTCCAGATATGATCCGTCAGGTCGACCGACTCGACGACGTACTTTTGTCCTATATACCAGAGTTCAGACCCTGGAGTCAGCGCTTGTACGACTTCATCGCCAGGAGAACAACCTCCCCTGCTAAAACAGGTCAATCGTACCTGTACAAACTCTTGATCCCTTCTGAGCAGCGCTACTTTGACGCGCCTCTCCCCCGGATGCTCATCCTTAACAGAAGGAACCTGCGGGAGCCGAAGGAACTCATGAGCGTCTTCGATTGATTGGTTGGGGTGACCGGGTTCCAGTACCCGAAGCTTGAGCAGGATGGCAAGAAAATACATGGGTGTTACCTTTCCGAACGAAAATGGCGATAACTGCCGTCTCTGCGTCGCAGTTCTTTCGCGTGTGCCTGGCAAAGTATTTCCCCATCCAGATAGATCCAGGCGGTCGACTCTGACCATTCTGAACGGCGGAGTGTTACAGGGTGTCCTTGCGAGTAGGAAAGCAGATCGTGAGTATAATGTAATCCGTCATACAGAACTGACCCTTCCGAATCGATGCAACCTACTCCAACAGGGAGCAGTTCACGTAGGAGCGGAAATTGCCATGCCGGATCCTGATTGTAACCAATGAGTGACGTAAACTCGCGAGCATGCTGCTCTCCTTCACGCAGTGGGCCGTATCCATATATCCTGTATAAGTAGGTATCCAGGAGCGCGGCGCAGTGGCTTGCTTGCAGGACTCTCCCTGCTACCCCTCTCTCCCATGTCTCGCTAATGGTTTGCATGAGAGGAAACTCAGCGTGAACATCCTCGACCCCGATTCTTCCCCTCGCGCAAGCAGCATGACAGGTCAATGAGAACGGAACAGTCGTGTGGATCCACCCTGGTAGATGCCACAGGAGTCCAGTTGCAACACGCGGGTGTGGTCGGCGATGGGCCATAATGGCGTCGTAGAGGACAGGTTGCACCTGTTCGCTGCTTGCCTCACGCGAAGCAATGCGGAAAGCCAGAACTCGTACGTTCTCTGTCTCCAGGCACCATGTGATGGCCGGTTGATACCGCATGGTTGAACCTTCCAGGACTGTGATGTCTGGAGTTGTTTGTCCGATCCACCAGCTATCTTTACCACGCTCGATCTGCACTTCGACACTGTGCCTGCGCAGTTCTTCCATGTGCAGGCACAGTGCCCAGACGGTCTCGTAGGGAATCATCACCGCTCCAGCATCAGTTGCCATCGCTCTCAGAATTTGCCAGACCATCTTGATACTGCGTCCCAATCTGGAACAATAGAGTGTTCGGATCGTCCGGTAGACAGCCAGCGTCACTCCAGCAAACAGGCTTTCGATATCCGCCGGATGGAAGAGATAGGTTTCTGCCCCGTTGAGACGAGCCCTCTCCAAGAGCGTGGCAAGAGGGAGAGACTCAGGGATGGCATGTGGGCGGATCCCTCTAGTGGCCATCTGTATAGCATGGTAGTGGATGCGCTGGCAGTCTTCGGTTCCGATGGGAGGCTCTTGCGAACCAGATATCAGAAATGGATTGGGAATCATATCGAATCCTGGTTCTTGTTTGCCTTGTCATCCTGACGACGTTCGGATTCTTTTTCATACTCGGTCTGGGATTCCTCCACTGATTCCTCCTCTTCGAGCAATTCATCCGGGTACTTCTTGCTCGCCATCATCTGCCAGCTCTGCTTCAAGATATCACGGGAAATCCATTCTTTCTCATACAGTTCAGTAAGCATACTCGCATACTGAAGGACCGTACGGAGATTTCTAAACGATGGTTTGGTACGATCCCATAGTTCCATACCCATCGCAATGTCAGCTTCAGATGATAGATCATATTTCCAATGTGGAACAAGTAACTGTGGGAGGATTTTCGTGAGCACCTCATCTTCATCAGGTGGACGAAATTCGATATGTGGACCGACACGGCTCCCGAATTTTTCGTACTCTCTGATGACTCGCAAGATTTGGCGTAGACCAACGACGACAATGGGACAGCCGGTCTTATTGAAAATATAGCGAAGGAACTCAAAGCCATCAACATTGAGCAAATCGGCTTCGTCGACGAACAATATTTTGAGATCATTGTTCATGATCGCCTCCGCTGCCTCATCAGCAATTTTATAACGGTTGGTATTATTGCCACGTGGCTTTTCACCGAAGCGCATCAGCAGTTTTTCCATGAGCGCTCGCGGCGTTGACCCAGGTGTGACTTTAATTTCGATGCCGGCGGGTAATCCGTTGTGTGGGCGATCTTGCAGACTATTTAAGAAAGTCTGGATTGCGATCGTTTTGCCCACACCTGACAATCCTGTGACGACCCCCATTGTGCTGTAACCATTTTGCTGCTTCGAACGCATGATCATATCAATAAAGAGCTGAAATAGCTCCATGCTGTTGGTGACAATGGGAATCTGACCCGGGGGAAGTCTGTTCTCGTCAAAATTCAAGTGGAGTTCATTGGTATTGATCATTTCTTGCTCCTTTACTTCTGCAGACGCTTATTCTTATTTTTACTAGCCGCAAGCGCTTTGTCCCACGAGGTATTTCTTTGTTTTGTAGATGGCAGCGCGTACTTTTTACCTGGCATGTGGGATGATGCCGTCTGGGTAGTTCGTCCTGCAAGAGATTCTTTGAGATCTCCCTGGGACTGTTGATGCGATGAAGATGGTTGTTCACCTGGTTGATTCTGTAGGACAATGGGTCCCTGTGATTTGATTTCCAGGTCCGCATTGTGCAGAACAGCTTTTTTCTCATTGATGGTCCCCTTGATTCGCTTCATTTGCTGTCTCTGAGCCTGAAGAACCTGTTTCCCTGTGACAGCTCGGCCCTTCACCGAGTCATGGGCGAAAGCGCTGCAGATCCAACGTTTTTCGTAGAACACTTCGATCGTATCGGGGCGCATATAATCAGGCTGAGCGCGAATCTCTACTTCTGACCCAACAGGGATTTGCGCAAAATCCAGATGCCAATAGCGGCGGTTCCCATAGTTAATGCTCGGTTTAGTCAGTACTCGGGTCGCGGCGACCAGCAATAGGATATCGAGTTCACGCGGCTCAGCGCCAACAGCGTGGCAATTTTCTGCCCAGAATTCCAGTGGAGTTTTCTTTGTTTCACTATGCACTTTATGGTGATACTCGTCGACGAACGTACGGAACTTCTCTACCAGCTCTGTGATGGTAAATTCGGCTCGAGCATTTGGATTGCGCTCCTTGGTATTTGAGTGCACGTAACCCAGGACGGTAGACCACAACCTGGTTTTTATAGTCCCGAAAAGTCGTTCCTCAATGCCCCGTTCTTGCGGATCACCACGGTCCTCAGGATGATTGGGCTTCCCATCCTTCAATTCGATTTTGAGATCTTGCGCTATACGTTGGATGTGGTGTGAAATAAGCTGTTTGCCCTGGTCGACCCAGATAGCGTGTGGGATACCACCGTAGGGCTTCTCATCAGAAACAATGAGGGCATCACGGATGACTGCAGCAATATTATTGCTATTGGGCACATTGTACGTAAACAGCCATGACAGAATCAATCGAGAACTGCTTTCCGTACATGTAATCAACCAGGGACGTATTTCCTCGCTTGGCCCACGGTAGCCTCGCCTGCGAATATCCCGGACGAGTACATCCACTTGCGTGAAGTCTATCTGGTAAATGATCACCTTTCCATCAAATTGAAAGCGATAGGTCAGTCGCCGTTCGCTACGAAATGTGCCAAAGCGTTTGTCTGCGACGAGCTTCACTTCCTCTAGAATGTGGTCGCAGATGTAGCGCACCTGCCAATCGCTAGGTTCGGGCTCTCCGAGCAAGCGCGCACGCTGGCAAGCCTGACGGTGTACCTCATGCAAAGGAATGTCCATTTGCGAGTAGCGGAGAGCAGCGATGATATCCTCCATACGCATGCTCATATTATGTGGGTGTCCTTTATCGGAGCGCTCCTCCTTTGGCAACAGACCGGCAATTCCCCATTTTTTGTGCCTGGCCAGCCAGTCTCGCAAGGTTCTCAAGGAGAGTGAATGCTCCTTCGTCGAATGTTCCTTCGCATATGTCTTGAGTTCCTTATTGGGGATACGCCTTCTCCCGATGAAAGGAGTGATCAGGGTAAGTCTCCGATCAGCTTCTGTGCGTTTCTCCGGAGTTGCCGCTGCGTAATCGATGGGTGGAACCTTATTTCGTCGGCGGTGCATCCGCTCTGGATCGCGCTCAGGTGCCAGCCCCCACACACCGTCGATCTGATAACGGCGTACCAGGCGCTCCGCCTTGCGGAAATTCCTTTCCCCTTCGTATTTGCGGGACAACTGATAGATATCATCCCCCGTGATCGTGATGGCATCTGCCATATCCCCCAAGATTGCAAGTCGCTCCAGAACTCTTTGCTGAGCTTTCTCCGTCAGTGGAATCCAGTCCTGGGGCAGCAAACCATCAAACCCATGGAGCAAATATTCATGCTTCCAGTGGGTCAATTCCCGCTCAGCTACAAAACGCTCCCGGGCAAATGTCCGGAGCCGTTTTTTGTCGAATTCCTCCTGAGCATAGGTCCCAAGGGTTCTGAGGCGCCGTTCGGCCTCACGTCGTCTGGCAAGAGCAAGGTCAAAGATTTGCCGCCTGTCGCCTAATCTTACGACCACCGACAGCTTCTCTAACGTCTCATCCTGAGAATGTAACTTTTTCCCGCGTGGCCGCTTTTGAGTTTCCTGCTCTTTCGTTACAGAGGGTGGCGAATCGGTATTGGGTTGCGATGACACTTACACATCCTCCTTGTCGGTTTGAGTGCCGAAAGGATCCACTGCGCAGGCATCAACCTGGAAATGCTCGTTAAAACGAGCAAGCAAACCAGGATGACCTATGAGCAGAACAGTACAAAGCGATTTCTCTACGAGCACCTGGAGACTCTCCAGGTGCTCAAGATTTAGGAAATGAGCATCGTCCACCATCAAAATCCGCACCTGAGATTGCTCCAGAACGGCGAGGACTCGTTGCATCGCTTTGTTTTGAGGAGCATTGATATGTACTGACATTTACATGTCCTCCTCGCTACTCTGAGTGCCTAAAGGATCTTCTTGAGGGGCAATCATGTGCACAGCAAGACGAATCGTTTCGAGCGTGATCGTCGGTGTGCCACGCAGCTGAGCGATTTGGCTTGCAGAAGCGAGGATCACGCGGAGGCGGCGCAGCGATGGACAGGACTTCCTCCAGAGATACTTCCCCATCTGCAGGTCTGTCTCGTTCTGCGGGTCGAAGGCCCATCCGGGCAAGTGCAGTTGGGGGAGAAACGTTGCGAACACTTCTTCATCCGGTAATGGCAGAATTGGGAGAGAGAGGCCGACGCGGGCATCAAGCTGTGGATGCATTTTGATACCCGTGAGCAGCCTGGGAAGCCCTATGAGCAGGACGGAGCAGGTCGATTTCCCTATGAGAGCGTGGAGCGCCTCCAGGTGTTGGTGACTCAGATAGTCAGCATTGTCGAGCATCAAGAGCCGTACCCGACGCTGCTCGAGCGCCGTGAGTACTTGTTGAAATGCTTCGTGCGACGTGCGGCTTCGTGGCATGTCGCTGATCCGATGGGCGATCGAGTCGAGTATCCACTTTGTCGTTTCCTGTGGCATGATATCTAGCATGACGCATGTGAGATCTGGTGGTTGCCATTTCTGTTCTTCTTCTGCGAGATAGAGCTGGGCAGCGATCGTTTTACCCGTGCCAGGCGGTCCTGTAACAATACCAAGCACCGATGGAGCATCCTCTGTGTTTCTCAACAGATCTGCTTGCACAGCAAAACGTGCAATATTGCTAGTGCGTATGGGTTCTTGACCGGAGGGAAAATCATTGTCTGAGTATTTGGATGCCATGGTTGTCCTTTCTTGCGAATCAATGATCGCACTACTACACATCTTTTATTACGCTGAGGAATGTTTCCACTGCGATAGTCTTGCCGACGCCTTTCGTGCCGTTGATGATCATGCCCTTCGGCTGGTCACCCTTCTGCATGCCGTCAACCCTGCGTAATAGTTGACTGAAACGCAGTTGTTGGACACGATCAGATCGCGGTTCCTGCGGTTGCTGCTGTGTCATTGCTCATATTACTTTCCTAAGTACGTGAACGCTCTTTGACCAAAACGCTGATCCCTCATTTCGTATGATCTCTGCCAGATTTCTAGTCCCGTATCATAAATGCAGAACAAATCCATTGTTTTAGATGAAAAACTTCAATGGTCACCGGTCTAGCGAGGGATGGAGAGGGGTAAACATGTACTTCTGTCCCCGGTGTAAGAGTAGCGAGATCTGCATGCCAGTACAGCCGATGCTGATAATAGATACCTCTATGAGTGATATGTCTGTGGATGCCCTCGCCAAGAAGATTTGCAAGCTGATGCGGATCGAATAAGCGCGGAAAACAATGTGTTTCCCAGAAGGCAAGTGGGGATAATCCCGTCTCGCTATTGATGCGCTGATGATAATCAATAAGGCAGTCTCTGAATATATCTTCCAATTCGTGTAGGGTAAGATACTCGATTACATTGCTCTGCAATGCCCCCTGTTTACCCACGTAGATAGGCAGGGCTTCCCATACTTGTTGCTTCAACGTCTCGAGGAATCGCTCGGCTTCTCCTGTATGAAGTTGTCCTTCTTTGTTGGATCTGATGGTAATCCCAAGGTTATCGTGGAGTCGCCGCAAACGAAGTGCAAACATCGCTATGCTCTCGTTGAGCCAAATTTCATCAGGTATGCCCCCATAGAGTTGACCAGAGGATTTGGACATGGCAGCGAAGAGGAGAGCGGCCAGCATTTGCTGATCTGGCTCATCTGCACTCAAACTGGAAGCCATTACGAGACTGGCTTTCGGAAAAAATACAAAAGTGAAATAGGGCCTTATTCTTCCAGTCGCTGTCCTATGCTCACGTCGACGAGTGTCTCTGAGTTCAATATCGATCCTGGCAACATGGAGTTCGTAGATGATCTTCACAGATGATGCGTTCAAGTCATCTATCCTTTCTTCTTTCTTCGTTATGAACATTGGTATGGTTATCTTAAGGTGACCTGTGATGAAGTGTCAGTGCTGAGAAAGTTAGCCGTAAGGCCTATCACCGAATTTCACACGGATTTGCCCCATCCCCATCGTTGTTTTATAACCAGCACCTGCATAGTATGCCAGGGCTGCAAGAGTCGTGAAGTGGGATGCCAGAAGTTGATCCGCTCGCAACTGGTAGGTGCATTGCCCCACAAAACCTTTCTGGACATAGGATGGAAAGTGCAAGTATGTGTGGCGGAGCCTGCACGCATTCACTGAAATATGCTTACCCAAGGTCAATTCTCGTATGATCTGTTTCTCTTTGCGCATCTGTTCAGGTGCATACTTGTTCCAGACACGCAAAAGGCCTCCAAAGAGGAGGCTCGGTTCCGGAAAGAGGTAATATTCATGTGATCCCAGGCTGAATGCTGTCGCAGTGCAAAAATGCATAGTAATTGTGGACTGTGCTGGTATAGTGAGCAGAGTTTGCCAGTCGGACGAACCTGCCAAACACAAGGGGTTTGACCTAGGTGTGACGATCATCTCTATTAGCCGAAAGTTGATTTCTCCCAGATGCATAACAATGGGCCCAGCCGTACAGAAGTAGGTCTGTAGGGCATCCCAGAGGATCCCGCCATCAAGCAAGGTAATCCGCAGGCGGCATGGTTGTCCCCTTCGCAGGATGACGCGCTCCCCCACGATCATTCCCCCGCTAAGCGGAGAGAGGGTATAGGGACGATACCCAGGTTCGTTATGAAAACGTGCCGACAGCGGGGGATCGATTTGACCAACTAAGTCAAGAAACGATGCATGAACCTGGTACCCTGCAACGGGAATATTTGCGTCTTTGTTCGACATTAAATGAATGTCAAAGGAGCAAAGATGGACGTCCCACAAGCCTGGCATCCGCTCATGGAGAGAGCGAGTGGTGCTATTGCATCGCTCCCCAATGATATTTAGCTCTTCTTCTTTTCATGAATGCGCTTCTCCA
>WNGP01006336.1_pt1 | contig 13469 bp, 10 predicted proteins | sample 5407671 | NCBI WGS metagenome assembly WNGP01 (sample SAMN13153381, study PRJNA577476) | soil metagenome | isolation source: 40 cm soil or saprolite under Garry oak tree replicate 2 | place: USA:California | collected 2016-06-15 | reverse complement strand
GCGAAGCGCCGCAGCTTGCCAGTTCTCGCGCTGATCTGAATCAACTAAGTCGACAAAGCAAAAACCCTTCTTGCAACGATGTTTTCGCGCAAGTTCCACAACCGTTTCCGACGCGAATGAGATGTCAACTCTCCTCACACCCGCTAACATCACTCTGAAAATCAAAATGCCAGGATGGTCGTCTACGAAACCAAGCAGTTTTTGATAGGTTCGCCTCCCGGCGGCGCGTCCCCAACCCTCCTCATCCATAAACTCACGAAGCCGTAAATCCACAGCGGGAATCTGGTTCATCCGACTCATTGAAGCAGATTACGATCGGCCCGTCAAGTTGAAAGTGAAGCAGACGTGAGTGCCCCAGATTAGCGGGAGATCTGAAAAGCAAAATGCGCGGTTGGGTGTGTAGCCTTGACTGCCAGGAACTAGCAAGACTCTCGCGCTAGGTAGCCGCACGTCGAGTTCGGCGCCAAATTTCACGGCCTTGTCGGCGCATCCTTTCAATCCGCAGCCGCGGCCGGATCCATGACGCGATAAACCTTGTCTGAATACTTCCACAATTAAGTCCACGTCGCTGAGTGCGGCAAGTTTTGGTGCCTCGTTTTTCAAAGCGGGGCGAAGAGTGTCTAGCATACCGAAGCCACTGTCTGATACCGCGACTTTAAGGCAGTTTCCCCTTGGATAAACTTGCAAAGCCGCGAAACCATCCAACGGGGTCTCGCTATGCGAGAAGACGTTATCAATCAATTCAGCAAAAATCGTCCACGCCGCTTCTTCAAGCTCCTTTACGTCTCGCCGCTTCTCGCATGCCTGTGTGATCGCCCTCGTCAATCGTTTCGGCAGGCTGTCATCTCGTTGTTTTCGATAGATGCGTTGAATTTCAACAACGCTCGGGTTACGACCACGATAACGAATGGCCGCAAAACCCGATGGCCGACGCGGTAAGACTAATACACTTGGAGACAGCGACTGGAAAAAGCCGATGCGCTCAAGGTACGGGAGAACTCCGTCTTTCTTCTCTTCGAAGTTAATTGTCACCCGCCGGGTCGAATAATCCAGCTGATTCAATAAGCATAAAAGTCTTACGGCGGCATCAGTCATCAATTGGCAGTTTTTTGGTATCTGGAAATTCACCTCTGAGCAGAGATTTGAAAGTGGGGATGGGCCTGTACGAAGGGTCTTTTCTAAAACCGAAGCATCTGTCCACCGAGGAGGTAATCTAATGACAGTTTCTTCCATTAAGTTATGTCACTGCTGACGCTATCACTCTATGGGGATGATAATTAAGCGTCAACCTTCAGTGAGTAAGAGCTGTGCAAAGTTAGTTTTAAGATGGCGTGCTCAGACGTAGCAAGATCTAGCGAACTTTGACGGCTGCGGATTCGGTAAATACTGGGTTATCTCGTTTCGTCTCGCCTTGTTGATGCCCCTCAAACCGTCTCATAATCTGTTGGTTCGGGGTTCGAATCCCTGCGGGGGCACTAAGCCATTGCCGATTTGCGGATTGTTGATTTCCGATTTGTGCCGCGAGATTTCTGTTCGCCCATCCAAACATTCCAAGACTCTTTCCCCCGGCTATCATTAAACCTATCCAACCTCGCTAAATTAAACCTATCCAGCGCTCTCTCTGTTCTGCGGTGAGGTTGGATTTTGTGTGTCCAACATCGCTCTGTGGCGGTGTCCTGAATTGAGGACAGCGCCTGCCCGCTTCTGCCAATGCCTCGTAACTCAACGCATTGTCCTGATATGATTTGTCGCGAATGACGCCCATCATCAGAGTTGAAAGGCTCAGCAAGCAGTACCGCATCGGGAATGGTCTGTCTTCGTACCAGACCTTGCGCGAGAGGATGGCGGAAATGATCGAGAAGCCGCTCAAGACCCTCCGGAATGGCAATCACTCGCAACCGGTCGCCAGTATTTGGGCGCTGAAAGATGTCAGCTTCGAAGTTCATCGCGGCGAAGTGGTAGGCATCGTGGGACGAAACCGCTCCGGCAAATCCACTCTGCTCAAAACACTATCGCGCATCACCGACCCGACCCTGGGCTCCATCGAACTGTCCGGGCGCTGCGGCAGTCTGCTCGAAGTGGGCACCGGATTTCATCCCGAATTGACCGGGCGCGAAAATGTCTATCTGAACGGCGCGATTCTTGGAATGTCGCGCACCGAGATCAAACAACGCTTCGACGAGATCGTGGCCTTTGCCGAGGTGGAACAATTCATTGACACGCCGGTCAAACACTACTCCACGGGAATGTATCTGCGTCTGGCGTTCGCCGTGGCGGCCCACCTTAGGACGGAAATCCTGTTTATCGATGAAGTGCTGGCCGTGGGAGATATCGAATTTCAGCGTCGGTGCCTCGGAAGAGTCGAGAGCATAGCGAGAGAAGGACGCACGGTCATGCTGGTCAGTCACAACCTGGGCGCGGTGACGCAATTGTGCCGCAGGGCTTTGTGGCTGAACGAAGGCCGTCTCGGAGCGAGAGTTAATTCTGCGTCCGTTCGACTGCGCCAACAGTCTGAGGTCACGGCGGTGGTGAGTTTCGACCGGGAATTCACGGCCGAGATTGAGTACGAATTAAGAAAACCAGTCGCGGATGTGAGTATTGTGTTGCGCATTGTGTCGGAGTCGGGAACAATCATCTTCACGAGCAGCGACAGTGACACTCACGACGAGTTGAGAGGAAGCATACGGGCTGACGGTCGCTACTCGTCCGTGTGCAAAATTCCAGGGAAGCTTTTGAAGTCAGGAAACTTTTTTCTCACAGTCGGTCTCCGGCGGCAGGGAACCTGGATCGAATCGCATGAGAATCTTTTGATGTTCGAGGTAAGCGCGATCGGAAACCCACTGCATCCTCAGCGGCTCGGCGTAATCACGCCGGTGCTTGATTGGGACGTTCGCAAACTGGATTAGTTCTTCCAGAGATCTATGAACAAGGTCAGCCTGATCATCCCTACTTTCAACCGGCCGCACATGCTGCTGCGAGCGGTAGAGAGCGCGCGGCGCGCCGGCCGCGAGGTTGAAGTGATCGTGGTGGATGACGCCTCAACGGATAGTACGGCTGAGGTCTGTGCAGCTTTGCACGACATAAAATATGTGCGACTCGATCGCAATCAGGGAGTGGCTGAAGCCAGGAATGTCGGGTTGCTCGAGAGCTCGGGCGAATTCATTGCGTTCCTCGACGACGACGATCTGCGCTTACCCGGTTCACTCGACAAACAGCTGGATAGAATGCTTGCGGATGAGCGCATCGCGCTTTGTTACGGACAAGCGCTGATTGGAGACGCGCGTCGTCAGCTTCCGACCGGGGAGATCTATCCTGGTCAATGCCCGCGCGGCGACGTTTTCTGGGAATTACTAGAACATAACTTTATTCCGATGCCGTCAATGCTTGCGCGTAAGTCAGTCTTGCTCAAGGTAGGTGGTTTCAACACAACTCTCACTCTCATTGAGGACTGGGATCTGTGGCTGCGGATCAGTGAGCGTTTCCTCGTGGAGGCAGTTGAAGAGCCGGTGGCAATACACCGTAAGGCGAACGCACATTCCGGGCAAATGTGTTCGAATGCTGGTGCGCTCTGCAAACAGGCGTTACGTGTTCAGCAAATGGCTCTCGGTCGCACGCGGGCCCGGAGTGGTCGCTTGCCGTGGCTATTGATCAAATAATGAAAATCGCCCTTTGTAAGAGTCACTTTTTCGGACCGGTCAGCGGCGCTGATGAGATCATGGTTACCTATGCAATCAGCTTGCACCGGGCGGGGTACGATGTTGATGTCGTACTCTTATACAAACCACCGGAGAACGATCGCTTTTGCCGGCGCTTGCGGCAGGCAAGAGTCCCAATGGTTACCGTTGTCGACCGTTCGATCGCATTCATGATCCTGCGCAACCTGCGCAGTTTGTTCTCGAGTGTCCTGATGCTGTTTCTATTGATTCCGCGCTCCGAGGCGAGCTTGCGCAGAATCTGGCAGGTGCTACTCGACCTAATCTCGCGGGCTCACTACAAGGAGTGTCGCGCCTTCTTCACGAGTTCTGACTACGATGTGCTGCACGTGTTCACACCTGACACGGGCGCCACTCTCTTTATTCGCGCGGGAAAAGAAGTTGGGATCCCAGTCCTTTATCACGAAATGGGAACACCACACTATTTACCTGCGCTCGATCCTTACTATCGACGACTGGAGAAAGTGTTGCCGTTGTGCTCGGAGGTTGCAGCTTTGTCTCCAACGCTGGCAAAGCAATGGGCGGAACGCTTTCCGTTCTTGTCGTCCGTTTCGGTATTGCCACTACTCACGGAAGACTCTCAAATGCTAAATGTGACAGCCAGCTTGGCCAGGAACGGCAAACACGAAACAATCTTCGGCTATGCAGCTCGAATCGAGCCAGGTAAGGGTCCTTTTGTTTTGGCGGATGCAATGGCTCGTTTACTGCAGGAGCGTAATGACGTGCACGTGCGTTTGGCGGGCACCGGTCCCGCTGTGCAGAAAGTGAAAGAGCGCGCGCGCCAGTTGCAGCTCAACGGCTCGTGGGAGTTTGTCGGGTCTTATGACGGCACCGTGGCCTGCAGTGCGTTTATGCGCACCCTCGATGTTTTTGTGTTGCCCTCGTTTGCTGAAGGAACCTCCAAGAGCCTCGTTGAAGCAATGGCCCATGGCCTACCAATCATAACGACAAACGTTGGTGGTTCACCCGATCTGCTTACACCAGGCGCGGGAATTCTCATCCCACCCGGTGACAGTTCAGCGCTTGCCGACGCGATGCAATGTCTGGCCTCTGATCCTGCACTGCGCAAACAGATGGGACAGGCAGCTCGCGATCTATATCTACAACTATTTGCGCCAGACGTAGTGCTATCAATGCTCGTGAGCACGTACTCGCGCCTCACCGGTACCAATGGGCGCGAGTCGAGTTCATCGAATGTGAGACATCCATGGGCGACGACATGCCACTAGAGAAGCTAAGAATCGCCTTTGCCACTCCGGAGTATGTAACAGAAAGGCACTTCGATGGCGGTCTGGCGCATTACCTGAATCGAGTTTCAAAGCTACTGGCGGAGCTTGGTCATGATGTTCATGTCGTAACACTGTCGCAGCAAGACGAAGCGGAATTTGAGCACGAAGGCGTGATGGTCCACCGGCTTACGCTAAACGGCGCCTGGCAGACACTCAATCGACTGACTCGATATTCCGTGCCTACTACCTTGCATTGGTTGAACTTCAGCACTCAAGTCTTTCGAAAACTCAAACAACTGCATCGAAAGAAGCCCTTTGATCTAATTCAATATCCAAATTACTCCTCTTGCGGTGTGTTCGCGATTCCACTTGTGCATACGAGTCACGTAATCCGAGCTTCTTCATATGAACCCGCCTTGTATAACGCTGCCGGACTCAAGCGAAATCTTGATCTGACGATCACTGAACGTCTCGAGGCACTGCAATACCGGTTAACACGAAACGTTCACGTCCCGACCCTTGCAATGCAGATGACACTTTCAACTAAAGCTGGCGTTTCTGACTCACGGGTCATTCGCAGTCCTTTTTATGTAGAGACGCGAGATTGGGATACGTCAGTTTGCGAACAGGTCCTTAAGGACAAGAAATACGTCCTTTACTTCGGTCGTTTTCAATTGCACAAGGGATTCCATACGCTGGTTGAAGCGCTCCCGCGTTTTCTTGCCACTTATCCAGACGCGTACGCCGTCCTCGCCGGCAGAGACATGGAAACTCGGCTGGGGTCCTCAATGGCAGCGTTTGCTCGATTGCAGTGTCGACATTTCGTTGATCGGTTAATCCTGTTGGAAAGCTTGCCGCACGCCCAGTTATATCCAGTTATCGATGGGTCGCAACTAGTTGTCTTACCGTCATTGCTGGACAACGCGCCGAACAGTTGTCTTGAAGCTATGGGTATTGGCAAAGTCGTAATTGGAACCAACGGCGCAAGTTTCGAGGAGTTGATTACTGAGGGAGTTAACGGATTTCTGGTTGAGCCGAATAACCCAGACGCGTTGGCTGACAAGCTGATTGCGGCATGGGTTGATCCGAAGTTGAAAGAAATATCGGCAGCAGCAAAGCAGAAGATGCGTGATTTTGCTCCCGACAAAACTGTGACTTCATTATTGACCTACTATTCAGAAGTACTGAACGGAAGAGCAAGAAACGGAACATGATCGCCAGGAAGATCCAGAACAGGATTCGAAGCACGTGGATTGAAATGCGGCCGGTGAAAGCGACCAAGGTTATAGGAATAGGTTTGCCGAAAACTGGAACGACAACGCTGGGAGCTTGCTTTCGCCGCTTTGGTTTCAAACATCGGACGTTCGACATGGATCTCGCAGTACAGGTTAAGCGGAATCAATTGGAGCCTGTGTTAATGGAGGCAGCGAAGTTTGAAACGTTTGAAGACTGGCCGTGGTTTGAAATCTATCGAGAGTTGGACCAACGATTTCCAAACAGCAGATTTATTTTGACTCTCAGGAAAGATACTTCGACATACGTCGCAAGTCTGAAACGGCATCATGAGCGGGAAGGGATCAGGAAAGAGGGCTTTGCAAAACCTCATTGGTGGGACGAAGTTCATGGCGTTGAGCCTGATGCCTGGAATTACGAGAAGTCCGCACAGCGATACGAAAGACACAACCGCGCAGTGCTGGAGTATTTTGGCGATCGCGTAAACAAGGATCTGCTGGTTGTCTGTTGGGAAAACGGAGATGGTTGGGCGGAGCTAAGTAGATTTCTAAAGAGGCGAGCGCCAGACGAACCATTTCCACATTTAAGATAAAGACAAATGCAACTCTTCGATCTTAATTCGCACTACGACACGCTGAGAGCAGTTTTCGGTGAACCGTTGTTGCAACGGCTTGGTATTCGCCGGCCGTGGTACGAGATTGATGGTTGGTTTAATTGGCGCTCGGCTCAGGAAGAAGCCGTTAGTTGTTTTCCGGAAGGCAGTCAATTTGTAGAGGTCGGAACATATCTGGGTCGAAGTCTCTGTTCGTTGGGCGAAGTTGTTGAGCGGAGTGGCAAACTTATTACCGTGATCGGTGTCGACACGTGTCGCGGGAGTGGTCCTGAGGGTTGGCGGTCTAACGACTATCACGCCGGCGCCGTCCAAAAGGGAGGGGGCACCTTCGCCGGCGCGCTGCACAAAAACTTACTGGATTGCGGCTTTGGAGATAGGATTCAGTTGATCATTTCCGACTCAATTGCTGCAGCGAGATTGTTCTCCGAGGCGTCACTTGACTGGGTTCATCTCGACGCGCGACATGACTATGCGAGTGTCAAGGCCGACCTTGAGGCATGGCTTCCGAAGATCAAGCCGGGTGGCTGGTTGTCGGGAGATGACTACGACGAACAGAAGTGGCCCGACGTCGTGAAGGCAGTGGGAGAGCTTTTGCCGCGTGCGGGGTTATGGTCTAAGCAGCAATGGCGCTGGATCGTTGAATGAGTCTAGGAGGTTTTCGGCCCCTGGCCTTCGTGCTGCGTTGCGGCCGCAAGTTTGATGAGCCTCCGGTAATCCACGGTCCAGCCCGCAAAGGCCGCCGCGAGTCCAATGACGCCGCCTTCTCCGGTGAAGACCTCACGGCTGTGCAAGAACTCAGCGCCGCGCTCCCACGCCTCAAAGAACCTTGATTCGTTTCCGTCCTTTGTAACTGCAAACAGAGCCTCGCCACACCAACGGGCCGAATTGAGCAAGTCAGCATTGCCAGTCAGCTCAACTGCCAATTGTTCGAAAGCCGGCCTTCGCGATTGTCCATATCGACTCAAATGGTCAGCGATTGTTGTTCGCAAAGCCTTGTCGACAGCGATACCGGGGCGAAAGTGCGGCAGACGCGAAACTGAAGTGATGCGCGAGTCGGCATCGATGAAGATAGCGGTATCAAACTCTTCGAGAGCTGCCTGAAGGACAAATCGCTTGTCGTGATAGGCGGGACGGCCGCGTCCACCTCCAGTGGGCGGGAGTTTTGTCAGGAAGTCGATAGCCATTGGCCCAGTGGGCTCATGCCGTATTACGCGCGCCGGCAGATCGACAAAGTCGTTTGGCTCATCCGTTAATAAGATCCAGGGAACGTTCGGCGCATCAGCCAATAGGAGCTGTGCGCGGCGACGATACGGCGGATGAATAGCGAGCGTGCAGAAGCAAGCGTTTGTTGTTCTCCTGTTCACGCGATCCAGAAGGCGTTTCAGCATTGTGTGGCAATGCTAGTGCACGGACCGTTTTCGTGGCAATGAAATGTCTTCCCAATCCCTTCCAGGGAAGCCATAGTCATATTAATCATGGCGTGATAATGGCGCGATTACCTGTCCATAAGTAACAAGATCAACTCAACTTTGACGGCAGCGGATTCGGTAGATACTGGGTTATCTCACTTCGTCTCGTCTTGTTGAGGCCCCTCAAACCGTCTCATAATCTGTTGGTTCGGGGTTCGAATCCCTGCGGGGGCACCAGAGACATTGACGCGAGGCGCGCTTGTGGATGACTCCAAACAACCGCCTGCCATTGTTGTCGCAATGGAATCGACTAGCTGAAACATATTGCCGAGTTAGTAGGAAACTCCATCGACGCGGGAGCCACTAATGTCACGATCATTCGTAGACCAACTAGTCGAACGTATGGTCGAACTCTGGCTGAGAACCGACGAAACCCTCTAACTTTTTAGCTATCCGGAAAGCGCTTGAGCTAATCGACAAGTCTGCCGGGGCTGGCACGAGGCCTGCGAGCAAGACGAGACAATTCGAAGCTGGGTTTTGCGCATCTGCAACAATTCAAAGATGACATCAACACAGGAAAGGAGCGTGCTGATTATCGGTGGCGAAGGAGAGTTCGGCCGATTTCTCCGCCGGGACATCTTACCAAGCCTCGGCGTAATTCACGTCTCTGTGATCGAACGTGATACACCACGCGAGGAGCGTGAGCCGTTGCTCAAGACCGCCCGTCACATTGTGCTCGCGACGCCGCTGGCCGGATACGCAGAACGCGCCTGCGAGCTGATTTACCAAAGTCGCACGCTTAATGACACTGCGACGTACTGGTTTATTCCGTCGGTTCAGGCAGGTGTTTGGCGAGCAATCTCCGCGACGCTTGAACTTGTCGCGAACCCTCTTTTGTCTGCAGTGTTCTTACATCCGATGTATGGACCAAACGGCTTCCGCGAAACTGAGTCAGAAGCGCGGACGTTCCAAAATGTGCTCACAGCAACGTACACAGGTGCGAACCATTCTTTGGACGATGAGCTAACTGCGAGCATTAATTTGTTCCTCACCAGGTTCAACATACGAACTACCGTTTCCTTCAACCCTGATGAGCATGATCGCATCACCGCCTATTCGCAGGGCCTGTCTTATTGCGTTGCACGACTCATGTTTGAGCGTCCAGAACTCGATCAAATATTGCATGAAGAAATGTCAGACCTGCATCACTCCTTTAGCAGCAATCGCGATCTAATTCTCGACTTCGTGCGGATCAACTCGTACATGCCGCAAGTGATTGCGGCATTTGCGGATGCGTGGCGGCAAACCAACGAGTCGAACTACAACGACGTCTTGAATGCATTTGCTCGTGCTGATGCAGCCCTCAACCGAGGCGCTGATTCACCAATCTCTACGAAGTGGTACGAGAGGTTGCGCGCATCAGCGCGTGAGCTTACCGGGGCATAAATGTTACTTAGCTAAATATTGCAGAGTGGCATCAGCCGCATTGCTGCGGCTCGTATTGCTTTCCCACTTACACTTTTGACGGGAATGTTGTTATTGACGGCCGTTGATGGCATGCTCGCGACCGGGACCAAAACTTTTCAATACTTAATTGACATTGCATTTATTCTGGCGATCGTTACCATACCGGCTGTCCTTCTTTGGTGGCATGCGGCGCGTGCTCTCAGGACGGGGCCGAACAAATAGTTGGACGCGAGCGGCGGGAGCGTGTTTTGTAACTTGATTGGTGCGGCGAAGGTTGGTTGAAATCGCGTCGCGCGCCACGCCACGCTGGTGATCGTCGCGGCATCAACGGCCCATGTGATGTCGGTCAATGACATGAGCGCGCGCATAACGCGACGTTAATGGCCCCAGGGGCATATTCACAAGCGACGTCGTTTAGATTTCAGGTAATCGCATGATCCTGACAGCAGGCACACAACTCGGCCGTTACGAAATCCGCTCAAAGATTGGAGAGGGCGGTATGGGTGAGGTGTATCTGGCAGAAGATACTCAACTGAAGCGGAGAGTTGCGCTGAAAATTCTGCCCCCGGAGCTGGCAACCAATGACGACCGAATGCGGCGCTTCGTTCAGGAAGCGCAGGCCGCCGCAGCGCTCAATCATCCCGCCATCGCACACATCTATGAGATCGGTGAGCACGACGGCATTAACTTCATCGCCATGGAATTCGTTGATGGCCAAACATTGCGGGGGTTGATTCACGAGCCTACACGGGATCTCAAAAGACTGCTGCGTTATTTGCAAGATGCGGCAGAAGGGCTGGCGAAGGCGCACGCAGCCGGAATTGTGCATCGTGACCTCAAGCCGGACAACATCATGGTGACTCGTGATGGTCACGTAAAACTTTTAGATTTTGGCCTGGCTAAGTTAGTTGAAACAATCTTGCCTGATCGAAGTGTCAACACTCCCAGTGATGTGGCAACTGCGATCCTGCGGCAACACTCGACCCCCGGCACCGTGCTCGGCACAGTTGGTTACATGTCGCCCGAGCAGGCCCAGGGCAGAACTAATGATATCGATCAGCGGTCAGACATTTTTTCCCTCGGCTGCATCCTCTACGAAGCGATTACAGGGCGCCGCGCTTTTGAAGGCAACGATGTGATCGATTCGCTGAATAAGATTATCCGCGAGCCTCCGGTCCCGATTGCGGAATTCAACCCTGCGGCACCTGCCGACTTGCAGAGGATTGTGCGGCGTTGCCTGGCGAAGGATGCCGACGAGCGCTATCAAACGATAAAGGACGTTGCCATCGAATTGAAGGAGACGCGGCGCGAATTAAAGACGGCAGGTATCGACACAACCGTGCCCCCGCCGGCGAGTGATACCGCGAGCAGGTCGGGCGCCACGCCCACCATGACCGGCAGCGCGGAGATGAAAGGGAATGCGTCCATCGCGCCCGTCTCCAGCGCCGAGTACCTGATAAGCGGCATCCTACAGCACAAAATGGCGACAGGAATTGTTGCGGGCCTGCTCATACTTCTTCTGGTTGCCGGATCGATTGGGATTGCTTACTTTTTTCATGCGAGAAACACCGAGGCGGCAATCGAATCCGTAGCTGTATTGCCTTTCGCAAATCAGAATAACGATGCCAACATTGATTGGGTTGCAGACGGACTGACCGACAGTATTATTAATAGCCTGACACAACTTCCGAATCTGAAAGTCATTCCGCGCAGCGCGTCGTTTCGCTATAAAGACAAAGCCACAGATCCCGTGAAAGCCGGCAATGAGCTGGGCGTGCGCGCCATTCTTACAGGACGAATCCTGCAACGAGGCGATGATGTCCTGGTCAGTACAGAGCTAATTGACGTGCGGGACAACAAGCAGGTCTGGGGCGAACAATATCAACGAAAACTTTCCGACCTCCTGGCGGTGCAGAATGATATTGCCCGGGAAATTTCCGCAAAGCTGCGGCCAACGCTCTCAGGCGCCGATCAGACGCGTTTGAAGAGGCGCTACAGCGAAAATGCTGAGGCCTATCAGCTTTATCTAAAGGGCCGGTATTTCTGGTTGAAATTCACTCCTGAGGATCACAAGAAGGCTGCGGACTATTTCAATCAGGCAATCGCTTTAGATCCGTCTTTCGCTTTGGCCTATACCGGTCTTTGCGATACTTACGGCGCCTCGGCGACCAACGGCTGGATCTCACCCCGCGAAGGCTATCCCAAAGCACAAATCGCCGCGAAACGGGCACTCGAGATCGATGACACTCTGGCCGAAGCGCATACCAGCTCGGGCGCAATCTTAATGTTTTATGATTTGGACTGGGCGACCGCCGAACGTGAATACAAACGCGCCATCGAGCTTAATCCCAACTATGAAATCAGCTTTGAAGTGTATTCATACCTGCTGATAGCTATGGGAAGATTAGACGAAGGAATCAGAATGGCCCAGCGTGGCGTGGAAGCTGATCCTCTTTCGGTTCCTCTCATGGATGATTTAGCGCAGGCTTATTACTTGGCGCGACGGTACGACGAGGCCATAAAAGGGTATAGAAAGTCGCTCGAAATAGAGCCTAATCATTTCGGCGGACATTATGGGCTGGGCGTAGTTTACGAAGCGAAGGGAATGCACGAAGAAGCAATTGCTGAGTTTCAGAAGGCAATTGCCGTTGGCGGAAGGACGTCAGGAGTACTCGTCATGTTGGGACATGCATCAGCCTCGCTGGAGCGATCGGCAGAGGCGCAAAAGATCCTTGGCGAACTGAACGAAATGGCGAAACAGGCATATGTGTCACCATATGATCTCTCTCTTCTTTATCTCGGATTGGGACAGAAGGAAAAAGCACTCGAACAACTCGGCAAAGCCTACGATGATCGGGCCGGGTGGATCATCAACCTCAATGTAGAGCCGCTTTTCGATCCTTTGCGATCCGAGCCGGGGTTTGTTGAGCTCGTGCACAAGACAGGACTTCCGCAACCCGGCAAATAAGCAGCGCAACCAGGCACTCAATCAGAAGCGCGACAGTACTACAAAGTCAGAGGTGGAACTGACCTTCTTCCAAAAGTCTTCGCCGTCAGGCTCTCCGAGAAGATTCATTACTCCGCTCCAGGGGTGAGAATCGAACAGAGCGGGCAAGGTGTCAAAGCCGTCTCCCTGCGAGCCGGTGGTTATCACACGATGACAGGGGATTATTTAATCTGCGCCGTACCGTTCAGCGTCCAGAAAAATATCGAGGTTGCCCCGGCCTTCTCAGTCGAGAAGCAGAGGGCCATCGAGCAGTTGCCATATCTCTCAGCCTCGAAAATCTTCTTGCAGTCGAGAAAAAGGTTCTGGGTCAACGAGGGGCAGAGCGGCTTTGCCACGACTGACCTACCTATAAGCCAAGTGTGGGACATGACCTACAAGCAGCCGGGCACGCGGGGCATCTTACAGACCTTTCCGATCAGCTTGCACTCACGTCGCGTCACGGAAATGTCCGAGAAGGAGCGCATCAACTTTGCGCTCGAACAAGTTGAGATGATCTACCCTGACATGCGTGAGCACTTCGAGGGCGGAGTGACGAAATGCTGGGACGAGGACGAAATGGGCGCGCGGTGTTAGTTCCTACTAGAAGCCGGGCCAATTCAGCTCACTGCTGCCACACGTTGCACGGCCCGAAGGCAGAATTTATTTCGCAGGGGAGCACACCTCAGTTTGGATTGACGGGTGGATGCAGGGGACGCTCGAATCGGGAAACCGCGTGGCGCGGGAGGTGAATGCTGCGGTGTGAAGAATTCCCTGATAGCTTGAGGAGCTAGATTAGTTTGGGCGGAATGGGCGAGGTGA
>WNGP01003326.1_pt1 | contig 13473 bp, 9 predicted proteins | sample 5407671 | NCBI WGS metagenome assembly WNGP01 (sample SAMN13153381, study PRJNA577476) | soil metagenome | isolation source: 40 cm soil or saprolite under Garry oak tree replicate 2 | place: USA:California | collected 2016-06-15 | reverse complement strand
CTGCCGGACCGGTGACCTGTTCGGTGACATCCATTTGACGATCAGCAATAGTGGACGCCACGCTCAGACGCCGCGGAGTAGTAAGGGGCGCAGAAACTCCGGCGGGAAGCCCCAAAGATTCACGCGCTAACAGTTCACCCACGCGAGATGCCAGTTCATTCTGCGCCGCGTCAATCATGCGCGCCGGAATTTCTTCGCAACCGATTTCCAGTAAAAAATCAGGCATGTCTAGCTGTTTACTTTACTCACGATGACACCGACATCGTCTCTTTTTTCGCCGTGAGCACCTTCTGTTGCTTCGAAGATTCGTCCGCCGTCGTGTTTCCCTGCTGCTGATCCACGTACGCTTTCGCAATCCCTACCGCCAAAGCCCGCACCCGAGCGATCACTCCCACGCGCTCCGTCACCGAGATGGCGCCACGAGCATCCAAAATGTTGAAAAGATGTGAACACTTTAGACAGAGGTCGTAGGCCGGAAGCAAAGGAAACCGCCTCTTGTCTCGAGCCAAGCCATCCCCTGCGTCTTTAGCTTTAGATAGCAGCGCATAGCCCTCGAGCAACGCCTTACACTCCGCCTCACACAGCTCGAAATGTTTCCACGCCTTCTCCACATCGGCTTGTTCAAAGTTGTACACGGAAAATTGCAGCTCTTCCGCCAGTCGAACGTCTCCGTAGCTTGTGATCCGATCCGTCTCAGGATCACGCGCCCAGACAATGTCGTAAATACTGTCGACATCCTGCAGGAATGCGGCAATGCGCTCCAGACCATATGTCAGCTCCGCCGAAATCGGATCCAGATCCACGCCTCCACATTGCTGAAAGTAGGTAAACTGCGTGATCTCCAACCCGTCCAGCATTACTTGCCAGCCAATTCCCCAGGCCCCGAGCGTGGGCGATTCCCAATTGTCCTCTTCGAATTTGATATCGTGTTGGCGCAGATCAATTCCCATCGCGCCCAACGAATCAAGATAAAGCTGCTGCACGTTTTCCGGAGGCGGCTTCAGGACGACCTGGAGCTGCAAATGTTTGTACAGCCGGTTCGGATTCTCGCCATAGCGCCCATCAGCGGGACGCCGAGAAGGCTGGACGTAAGCCACTCTGTACGGCTGCGGCCCCAGCACCCGCAAAAATGTTTCCGGCGCCATGGTCCCCGCGCCGACCTCGACGTCATAGGGCTGTTGCAACACGCATCCCCGTTCCGCCCAAAAGGTCTGGAGCCGCAGGATGAGTTCCTGAAACGTAAGCGAATTGGATTTTGCTCGAGTCAAAGGGTTCTAAAGGGCACTCAGCATTCAGCAATCAGCATTCAGCCCTGAAGCTGCGGTTCAGCCACCCACCACCGGCCTGATTGGCTGAGTGCTGACTGCTGAGTGCTGCCGTCTAAGTGCTGATCTTCTCCAGCATGCCCGCTGTAACCAGCTTCTTCTCAATATGTCGCTGAAGCGTATGCAGAAGAAACTTTCGTAAGTCCGCCGCGCGCGTTTTCGGCCACGAACCTCCGCGAAAACTTTCTGCTGGTGCATGGAACATTTGTGCCGCGACAGCCCGTGATTCCGCAGAGATTTCGGACGATGCCAACCGCTTGTCGTCCGCACACATCAGTCCGTCGGCCAGCACATGAAAGAACGCACGGCTTCCGTTCAATGTGCGGCCGCAAACGATGCACTCCGTCAACTCCGGCAGATAGCCCATCAGCCGCGTCATCCAGAGCTCAAAGTAGGTGATGGGCATCCAGACGGCGGATCCGCGAAGTTCCGACAGCGTTGACAATGCCAGACGGAAGACCGCATCGTTGGCCTCGCGGTCTGGGAGCAACTCGTCCAGCACTTCCGCCACGTGGCTCAGCGCCACGGCTCGCGGATACCCCACTTGATTCGCCAGTGGCGACTCGAGAACATCACAGGAATCCAACCGTACCAACTCCTGCCGCTCGCGATCGTCGTAATAAACCCGGACGTAAGTAAGCGGCTCCAGCGCTCCACCAAACCGGCGCCTGGATTTCTTCGCCGAACGCGCTACGCCGCGCACCTTGCCTTCAAGCCGCGTAAAAAGTGTGACCAGCAGGTCGGCCTCGCGCATCGGATAGGTGCGCAGGACAATCGCTTCCGACTCCTTCAGCGCCATGGAAGGCCAGCAGGTAATCTTTGATTGTAATGGACTAGTAAGGAGATGGAAAGCTGACGGCGATGGAGCTTCAGGTCTGAGTCGGCGGCCTTAAAAGCAAAAGGCGCGTCACTGGAGACACGCCTCGATTGTAGCCAGATAGATCTAACGTTACCGGCCAAAATACTTCGCGTTGCGCTCGGTGAAGCTCTTCCACTTCTCCGGCAGATCGTCGAGTGCAAAGATCGCGGACACGGGGCATACCGGCACGCAAGCGCCGCAGTCGATGCATTCCACCGGATCGATATAGAGCATCTCTTCCTCCCCAAACGCCGGCTCGTCCTTCTTGGGGTGAATGCAATCGACTGGGCAAGCATCCACACACGCCGTGTCTTTCGTTCCAATGCACGGTTCAGCAATTACGTAGGTCATAAAGGGCCCTGTCTCCCTGATATGTGCGGAATGATCAGAACTCACTATTTTAGCAAGAATGTCGGCGCGGGTATAGAGGCCTCTATGCCGGCATCAACTCGCGCGGCTCGCTGGGCTGATATTCCACAATGTAACCCGCCACCGCGCTGGCGGCCACTGTCAACGGACTCGCCAGATACATCTGCCCCGGTCCGCTGCGTCCGGGGAAATTCCGGTTCTGCGCGCTGATCACGATCTGATCCGCACGTGTGGACACGCCTGGCCCAGCATTAATGCAAGCCCCACAACTCGGCTCGATCACGTGCGCACCGGCCTTTTCAAAGATTTCGAGATAGCCGTTTCTAACACAATAATCGCGCGTCTCCTGCGAACCAAACTGGATGTAGAACTGCACCGATCCAGCAACCTGTTTTCCTTGTTTAAGCGCGTCGGCTAGCACGAGAGCATACATGTCCATGTCTTCGTTCTTGCCCGCAGTGCAGGTACCGCCGTAAGCCAGTTCAACCGGCACCGGAGTATTCAACTCGCGGATGAACTTCCCGTTTCCAGGATCGCCAGGCGTAGCCACCATCGGCGTAATATCCGCCGCATCCATTTCGATGACGTAAGCGAACTGAGCCTCGGAATCGCTGTAGAGTCCACCTAACATGGCTTCTGCTTTTTCTCGATTCATGCCGCGACGCTCTACCAGGAACTCCACAGCCTTTTTATCCGGCGCTACGATGCCGGTGAATCCGCCGATCTCGGCTGCCATGTTGGTCATGGTTGCGCGCTCGTCCACGCTGAGTTCTTCAATCGCTTCGCCAGAATACTCAATGACTTTAGCCAACGCTTTTCCACTCTTGATGTAGTCCATCCGAAGCAAAGCCAGGATAAAGTCCTTGGCGGTGACGTTCGGGTGCTTGCGTCCCCGAATCACCACCTTCACGGATTCCGGCACGCGCACTCGGATGTCTTTGGTTATCCAAGAATTGAAAACGTCAGTAGTGCCAATGCCAAACGCCACACAGCCAATCGCGCCGGAATGCGGAGTATGCGAGTCAGACCCGACGATCAGCTGCCCCGGCAACGCATAACTTTCCAGCACCACCGAATGGCAGATTCCTTCAGAACCTTTACGGTCTTTCAGCTCTCCATGCAGTCGAATGCCCCGCTGACGCGCAAAATCCTCCTGCTTGAGCTTGAGCTGGGTGGCTAGATCAAGAAGCCCCATCTTCCGCTTCTGCTCGGACAACACATCATCGAGAAACGTAAGGTGATCGCGGAAAAACAGCACTGTCGACGCGTCATTCACCGGGGCATCGCGCCCCACGAGTTGATCGAAGAAGATTGCCGCCATGGGTGTGACATACTCATGGCTGAAGCGAAGGTCGGTCCGGGCGAAGCCCGCGTCGCCGGGCTTAACCGCGTCGACACCAACCTTCCCGCTCGCGGCAATCATGTGCCGAGCGAAGATTTTCTCCGCCAATGTCATCGGCCGTGGTTTCGTTTCGATTGCTGGCAACGATACTTTGCCTTGCAGACGCGCCACATTGAAGTTAAACAGCCCGCCATGCTCGATAATTTGACAGGTAATCTCGTCCTCGCCCTGGGTAAATTCAGAAAGAGGAATTTCCTCGCCCGCCCGGATCTTGTCGATCAAAGAAAAATTCGTCGAGGTAAGTACGCCAAGATTTTGGCAATTTTGCTTGTAGATACGTTCAATATTCTCCGCGATCACAATCTTGATTCCAGCACTCCGCTCAGCATAAGGTGATTGCTCCCGGCTCGACCCTTTCCCGCGCCGCTTGCCACTCACGGCGGCCACGAATCCACCCTTATTCACGTCGCCGCGCTGGATAGGCGTTTCGGCGCCGCATTTCAGTCCGGTGTAAGGAAACTCACCCAAAGTCTCATCGAAGAAAAAACAGATGTGCGCGGGAGTGATTTCGTCGGTAGAGATATCGTCGCGCAGCTTGGGATTCTTCTCCGGATTCCTGGTATCCCAAGGCAGATCCGCACCCGCGAGCTGACGCCGGATGAGCTCCGGATCTTCCGTCAGGAAAAGAATCCGCCCGGGCAGGGGTACTTTGTCTGGACGTTTTTCAATTTTGCGCTTTAGAAGCGATTCGATCACCAGAGCACCCGAGCCGAGACCTTCCTGCGGCAGTCCGCACGCAGCCACTGCCCACTACGGTAATTCTATCGCTACTTCCCTCGTATGCGCGCGTATTCGGCGGGATTTGGCAACTCCTCCAAACCTTTCCCCTCAAAGATGGCTTCGAATTCCCGCAATAACGCCGCGTGAATAAGGCCATTGGATGCCACAGTTTCCCGGCTGTTGAGCTGAAAGGCCACTCCACTGAAATCGCTCACCATTCCGCCCGCCTCCTCCACCAAAAGCACGCCAGCTGCGGTATCCCAGGGATTTAAATTGAACTCCCAGAATCCATCGAACCTTCCGCAGGCGACATCACAAAGATCCAGCGCTGCCGAACCCGCACGCCTGACTCCATGACTATGCAGCGTGATCTGGTGATAAAAGAAGATATTCGGGTTTTTGTGCCGCTTGTGGCTGGGAAACCCCGTGGCCAGCAGAGATTCCGCCAGATTCGCGATTTTGGAAACATGGATGCGCTCTTGATTCAGATAAGCTCCGCGTCCCTGCTCCGCTGTAAATAATTCGTCGCGCGTGGGATCGTAAACCACGCCAGCGACCAATCGCTTCTTATATTCGAGCCCCAGCGACACACAAAACACTGGAAATCCATGGGCGAAATTGGTGGTTCCGTCCAGCGGGTCGACATACCAGCGATAGTCGCTGTTGTTATCTACCAGACCACCCTCTTCCCCCAGAATGTCATGCGATGGCCAGCGCGTCCGGATCCGCTCCAGGATCAGGGCTTCTGACTTTCGGTCAGCAATCGTAACCAGATCAACGTCACCTTTGTATTCCACCTTCACGTGCTGATGAAAATATTCCATCAACAGCGCACCCGCCTCCCGCGCAATCTCTGTCATCGCGGGAATGAACTCACTTTTGTTGGTTGGAGAAGCCATGGTGAAGAAAACTGACCCTGGATTGATGAGTTACTCGAACGGATTGACGTTTACTTCCGCTTCGCCCCGTCCTCGGCAATGTACATAATCTCGTGTTTGAAAATGAAAAGGTTGGGCTGGCCGTCACGAGTGAGCCGCACCATATTCTGATCGTAATACTCGATCCAGCCACTCACTACTTCACCATCCGCCAACTTAATGTTGACCGGCGTCTGTTTTTCACCCAAGGCCCTTAAATATGTTGCCTCCTGCGATGTCTCCACAGGAGGAACCGATCTTCCTTTGTGCGCCAAATTCGGGGTTCCCTGACCATGAAAGGGCATAAGCTTTATTCTACACGCCGCTTCGCGCTGCCCTGATCGACATTGGCCAATGTTTTCTCTAGAAGGTCAGTCTCAAACCAAATTCCAATTGACGCGGAGCACCAAGCCCGAAGACCCCGGTCCCAACTCCAATCCGCGTATTCCCCGCCGCGCGCAGGCTTGCTGTCGTGCCATTCGCAGTCCCATTCGAGCCATCGAGGATTCCGCTCAATTCACTGCTGGGACTATCAAAGTTCGCGAGATTGAACGCATTAAAAAATGACACGATGGGCTCGATGATCAGTCCCTCACGCACCTTGATAGGCCAACTGAGTTTTAAGTCCAAAGCACGCAGCCAACTCATTCCAACCTGGCCCCCGTTCCCAACATTTGGACAAGCCGGGTCAGTCCTGGGTATCGGGGGAGCCGGGCAAAGCGGCTGCTGCACTGCTCCCAAGGCATCCAGTTGCGCTTTTGTAAAAAGATTCGCAGTGATGAGAGCCTGACCCGCTGGTGTAGGCGTGCCGGCGAAGTTGGAGTTGTAATTACTAATCAGATTATTGATGTCCCCTGCCGAAACGCTTCTGCCAAAAGCCCCCAGCTTGGTTCCAGGTACCAAGTCACCAACCCCGCCGTTGGATACCGCCGTCCCATCGCCGGTACCGTCGCCGGTAACGTCGGTGATGAAAATGCCGCCCGCCAGACCGCTGGTCGGGAGCCTGAGATTAAGAGGCAATGGACTATAAAAGTGAGAAATGACGCTTAAACGTAGCGAGTACGGGAGCTCCACAGTTCCGCCGAACGAAATCTGATGTTTTCGATCCAGCCCGTTGGGTCCAATAAATTGGGTGGGATGGTTATTGTCTTCCGCGAAGTTAATAAAGTCTGTGTCCTGCGCCGTAGCCACGTATCGCGAAAAAGCATAGGAAAGTTGCAGGTTGGCCCGCTTAATCCGGCCATTCGCAAGATTAAGGTTCTGCTTCAATGACGTCTGCAGCCCGTTGTACACCGAGCGGCCAATCGGAAACAGCATTTGATTGGTGCCCAGATTCTTATTCTTTCCCGGAAAGGCTGCAGCCGGCTGTTTCACCAATGAGCACGGGAAACCTCCACACAGCGAATTACCCGAGTCCAGTCCATTGATAGCGAAGTCCGCAATACTGGCATTGGAAGGACCCGAGGAGCCGAGATAGCAGCTAATGGCGGCCTGGGAGTTTGCACCAGCAATCGTCGCCGCCGGACACCCAAACGGAGTAACCGTGGCAGTGATCGCATCCAGCGCAGCCTGAACGTCGAGGAAACCCGCATCCCCCACGTGGTTCACATCCACCGTGAGCTGGGCATGAGTTCCTACGTTACGAACATAGTCAGCGGTAAGCACCAATCCGTGACCGAACTCATGCTGCAGACCAATATTCATCTGAACTGAGCGCGCGGTCTTGTAGTCCGGAGCAAACAGATTCGTGCCTGTCGCATTAATCCCGGAGGTCAGCGTATTTCCGATGAAGACACTGTTCACCGCTGGTCCTGCGGCGATTGTGGCTGCCTGATACTGCGCCTGTAACGCAGCAATATCGTGGACCACGGCTCCAATCGGCTGATTACAAAAAGTCGGAGTCACAACCGTGCCCGTTCCAGGGAGCGTAAAAGACTGCGCGTTGCCATTGCTGCAAACCGTTTGTTGCGCCAGGAACAATCCCTGTTGCAGCCGTGGCGGTCGGTTGAACAGATTGTTGTTCCAAATGGAATTTTCGTAGAACAACCCAATTCCCGCACGGATTACAGTCTTGCCACTCTTGCCCGGGTCCCATGCAATCCCGAGCTGCGGGGCAAAGTTAGTATTGGGCTGTCGCACCCGATTTCCCAATCCTGGCCCGAACAGATCCAGGATATTCCCCGTACAGGGCGTACCTCCTGCGACCAGGTTCGCGGCCAAAGTAGGATCAAGTTGTGAACATGGAATCGGACCAATGTCGCTGTCAGTGCGTCCAGTGTCGCGAACATAACGCAGGCCGGCATTCAACGTGAGGTTAGGCCAAATCTTCCAGGCGTCACCGATGTACCACGAAACTCGATTATCGGGACCGAGTCGTCCACCAGGCAAACCAAATGCCGGCAGCTCAGAAGAGAATCCCTGCCCGTTGCCCAGAATTACTTGCTGCACAGGATAGTTCAGCGGGTTCCCAGCGCCTCCCGGAAATCCGCCCGTCGCTAGTGACACATCAGAAACAGAAGAGACAGCCGGCGCGCTTCCCAGGAACTTGGCGAAGCCGCCGCCCAAAAGCCGGTTGTAACCGAAACCGTAGCGCAGAATGTGGGAATGATAGGTCTTGCTGCCGTCATACTTAAATTGCTTGTCCGTCTGGTAGGTTCCTTGCGGGGCGAGAAAATTTGGACCCGAGCAGAAATCATCCTGCCCAGCGTTTAGACAGGTTGGATCGTTGCCGATTGCCAACTCCAGAGCGGGAGCGGGATTCAGAATATTGCTCCCCGTCACCGCATCTGTGATTCCGTTCCGGAATTTGGTGTATCCCACGCGAATGCTATGGGTGTAGCTTCCGGTATTGAAGTCCAGTCCCACCGCATGCACCGGTGTGTGATTATTATTTGCAAAAGGTTGAAACGTGTTGGGAATGAAACCAGAAACGTTGCGGTTCTGGTCAAAGGAAAATCTGTAAAACAATCGTGCCGAACCTCGCAATTGATAATCGAGGCGCCCGATGGTTTGCGTCTCGCGAAAAGGGGAATTAAAGTTCCCTGACAGCGAAGCAAATTGGCCTCCCGAAAGCACAGGCGCCAATAGGTCTTGCTTGGTGCGCTCCCCGTCTAGGAAAAAGAAAAGCCGATCCTTAATTACCGGCCCGCCGAGACGGCCGCCAAATTGATTCCGCTGAAATGGGTTGGCCTTACCTCCCGGAAGAGCTGCCGCCACGCTGCTGTCGCGGAAAGCATAGAAAGCCTCGCCATGCCAGCTATTGGTCCCCGATCGCGTGACCACATTCACCGCGCCCGAGGAGGTCAATTCGGTCGATAGGTCGAGAGAAGATTGTCCAACCTGAAACTCTTGGATCGCTCCCTCGGGAATGTTTTGTGTTGTGGTTCCGACCGTCTCATCGCTGATATCGATGCCGTCCACCTCAATCCGCGCGGTTCGTCCGAAACGTCCTCCAAACGAGATGGAAGAGAATCCGTTCTTGGTCGGATCAAAGTTGCCTCCATCTTGGATCTGCACTCCCGGCTCAAGCTGTGCCAAGTCGAGGAAATTGCGCCCATTGATGGGAAGATTGTCGATCTGATCTGCGTTGAGCACACCTTGAACCGTGGCCTGCTCTGTATTGACGTGCAATTCAGTAGCAGCAACTTCAACTAGTTCTTTGGTGTTCCCCACCTGCAGCTTCAAACTGCCGGGTGCAGTGACCCCGACCTCGACCTTAATCGGCAGTTCGACGCTCTTGAAGCCACTTTGCTCTACGCGTACAACATAATCGCCAGGGATCAACGCGCCCGAGGTATAGGTCCCAGCCGAATTCGTCGTGGTGGTGAGAACCTGCCCGGTAGCTTTATTGGTGATGGTGACCTTGGCCCCACTTACCAGTGCGTTACTGGGATCGAGGACGGTGCCTTGAATGCTTCCCGTCGAAATCGTGGTTTGGGCGAGTCCGCTGGCTGTAAACGTCAGCAGCAGAATCCAAATCAGCTTGAATCGCGTCACAATCTCGGAATTGCGAGGGGACACCATTTCATTCACCAAGCCTTTCCTACTTAGTCTGGTTTCCAGTTTCTGGTTACTAGAAAACCCGAAACTCGAAACTATGCCCTACAGACAATCCGCCTGCTCAGGAAATGAGTACGGAAAGAAACGGTGGCCTTGCAGTTCCTCATTCAACAGAATTCGTTCCCTCATCCCAGCCAGGGGACAACATACTCTGTTGATCAGCCTACCCGATGCGAAAGCGATATGCCCCTTCAGCAGACTAAAGCAACCAAGTATCCAAAATAGCGGTGAGACATTCTATTCTGCCTTAAGCGATTTAGAGAAGCCCATTCACGCCGGCGTTCGGTTTCCAAATCTGGAATTCTGAATCCGGTTATATGGAGAATCAACTTTCGTCAAAACTGAGTAGTCCTGACGTAGATACTGAGTATCGGTTGTGTTGAGAATCTCAGCGCGACTTCGAGCTGTAATATCCAATCCGGTGCCGCACTTTGAAGTTGGAACTCGCTGGAAGCCCGTTCACCGTCACTTGGATCCGCCGGAATTCCGAATCAGACAGCCTTTGTGAAGGATAGTAAGCAAGCATATATTGCGTACGCAGTTCGTCGCTGATCTGCCGGAAGGCGTCGTCCAACTGAGGCAGCGACTTGGCATAAAAATATTTTCCTCCCGTATCGTTCGAAAGCTGGATCAGCGCATGCTCCCCGCCGGTGTCCCGCCCCGCGCTGGCTTCGATGGGAACAACAATGATGCTATACAAGATGGCTTCCGCTTCCTCGGCTGCCCGCACCGCGTCTTTATAGTCCACTTTGCTCATGGTGTCGCCGCCATCGGTAATGATCACCATTACCTTTCTCCCCTGCCGCGGCTCCAATGCTTGCGCTCCCAGGTAAAGCGCGTCATACATTGCAGTAGCGGCACCCATACGAATGCGATCCACGCCGTGATCAATTCTGCCAAGGTCAGAAGTAAACGGGACGACCTCATTCACAATCTCGCTGAATTGATAAAGTGAAAGTGCGTCAATTGGCCGCAGAATGGCATGGGCAAAACGCCGAGCCGAAGCCAGCTCGAGCGGCAAGTCTTTGCGTGTACTTAGACTCGTATCAACAGCCAGGACAATCGACAGCGGTAGCGCCGATTCCTTGTCAAAGACCGAGATTTTCTGATCCTTTCCATCCTCTTGCAGCTCAAAGTTATCTTTTTTCAGGCTGGCAATTGGCGCTCCGTGCTCGTCAGTCACAGTGACGAACACATTCACCAGCTTCACATTAACTTTGAAAGTGGTGTCCGGTTCCTGCGCGCCAGAAGTAAGGCACACTGCTGCAGACAAAAAGAGCAACAGACCAGCGGTAGCAGCTTGTCTCATCGGGAAGCTGGTCACTTAGATGCGCGCTTGATTGCCGGGGTGCCTTGGGCGCGAGGAATCTCCGCTGGAAATGGCTCCCCATCTGCCCAAAGCACGCCGTCCTCAAAGTATTCCTTCTTCCAGATCGGCACCGTGCGCTTAAGGGTATCGATCAGCCAGCGGCAGGCGTCAAAAGCAGCCGCCCGATGCGCCGACGCCACCACAATCAGCACGCTGGTCTCGCCGATTTCCAGCCTCCCCAGGCGGTGAAGTATGGCAACATCACGGATCGGAAAACGCGACACTGCCTGTTCGCTGAGCTCTTCCATCTGCTTCAACGCCATGTCTTCGTAAGCTTCGTAGTCAAGGTAGAGCGTTCGCCGCCCACGCGTGTTATCGCGAACGACCCCCTCGAAGACCACCGCCGCACCGTCCTGCGCTCGCTTGATTCCTTCCAACACTGCATGAGTTTCAATCCGTTCGCGCACGATCGCGGCATGCATGGGACGGCCTTTCGGATCCCTACCCTTCGCCTGCTCTGATTCTCCAGCACCCCCGCTGACCGGAGGAAGCAAAGCGATCTCATCACCCTGACTCAACTTCGCCTCCGGACCCGCGTATTCCTGGTTCACCGACATCGCGATTGCAGACACCCATTCCTTCAGCCGAGGAATGCGCGCCTCATAGTGACTGAGCACATCCCCCAAAGTGGCATCGTCCGGAAGGTCGAGCGACTCTCCTCCCTGACCCGCAAGGTCCTTGAGGATGCCGAAAAACAGTATGCGTACCAACATGAGGAATCTGATGAGCTTATCTTTATCGTAGCGCCAGCGTCCCGCCGGCAACGCAGGCCGCTCCTGTGACGCCGACGTCTTCCTGGGATTGAATTGCCGGCGCGACGCCAGCGCCACAGGTATTAGTCTATAGCGCATCGCCTTCGCGGCTGCAATTTCCTCCAACTTTGCACCCGACGTCTATATGTCGGGAACCCTCATTTTTGTTACCCTATTAATTTGTCCCCGTAACGAGGTGCCTATGCCAGGAGCGTGCCGGTTGTTCTGGACTTTAACTTGCCTGTTTCTTTTTGCCATCGCGCTCTGGGCGGATGATAGTTCATCCTCCAGCACAGCGACTGCTCCCGCGACTCCTCCCAAAGCCAAGACCGAAGTTGTCGAAGACAACATTCACGGTCACAAGATCGCCGATCCCTACCGCTGGTTGGAGAACTCCCAAGCCTCGGACACTCAACAATATGTCCACGACGAACTCGCCTACACCCGCAGCATCCTCGACCCGCTCCCCGGACGCGCTCAGACTCATCAGCGCCTGACGCAACTCCTTTCCATCGGCACCATTGGCACACCACAACTCGGTGGCAACTTTTATTTCTATACCCGACGTGAAGGGACACAAAACCAGCCCGTACTCTTTGTACGCGAAGGAATCAACGGCAAAGATCGCACCTTACTAGACGTGAACCAACTCGCCGCCGACGGCACGGTCGCCCTCGACTGGTGGTTTCCCTCGGAAGACGGCAAGTATGTCGCTTATGGCACTTCCGCCAGCGGCTCGGAAGAAAGCACATTGAAAGTGATCGAAACCGCAACCGGGAAACAATTGCCTGACACCATCGAGCGTACCCGCTTCGCCAGCGTCGCCTGGAAAAAAGATAACTCCGCCTTTTTTTACAGCAGACATCCGAAAAAGGGGGATGTGCCTTCCGGAGAAGAGGTCTATCACGTCAAAATTTTCTATCACGTCATGGGAACCGACCCCGCGAAGGATCCGCTGATCTTCGGCGAAGGCCGCAAAGCCCAAGACATACCCGGTGTGCAACTCGCTGACGACGATGATCGCTGGCTGCTCATCACCGTATTCCAGGGTTGGGCTAAAAGCGAAATGTACCTGCAGGATTTGAAAGCCGGCACCCCGCCGGTTGAGATCACCAGCGGCAAAGACTTCCTGTACAGCGGCGAGGTCTACCAAAACAAGCTTTACATCACCACCAACGAAGACGCACCTCGTTCCCGCGTGTTAGTAGTGGACGCCGCCAATCCCAAACGTGAAAATTGGAAGGAAATCGTCCCCCAATCCGATGCGGTGTTGCAGAATACTGCAATCGTCGGCGGGAAACTCGGCGCCCAGTACGAAAAGAATGCCAGTTCCCTGCTCAAACTTTTCCAACTGGATGGAAAGTTCATCGACGACATCCCGCTACCTGCCATCGGCACCGTCTCCGGCACAGGCAGCAAGTGGAATCGCCAGGAAATTTTCTTCGGCTTCCAATCTTTCACCATTCCGCCGTCCATTTATCATTACGATCTTTCGTCCCGCAAAACCAATTTGTGGGATAAGGTGAACGCCCCCGGCATCGATCCTTCTGCCTACGAAGTCCATCAGCTCTGGTACACATCGAAAGACGGCACCAAGGTTCCCATGTTTGTCTTCCACAAAAAAGGACTGGAACTCAACGGCCACAATCCCACGCTGCTCACCGGATACGGCGGCTTCAACGTTAGCCTGACCCCCAGCTT
>WNGP01003322.1_pt1 | contig 13475 bp, 11 predicted proteins | sample 5407671 | NCBI WGS metagenome assembly WNGP01 (sample SAMN13153381, study PRJNA577476) | soil metagenome | isolation source: 40 cm soil or saprolite under Garry oak tree replicate 2 | place: USA:California | collected 2016-06-15 | reverse complement strand
AGATGACAATGACTGCAATTAACAGTCCCGCGACGAGAAGCAGAATCCGCCGCAGCGTGAAACGCGTGACGGTATCTTCAATCCGTCCGATGGCATAAACCCGCACCGCTTTCGCGGTCGCGAGAACGATAACGACGAGCGCGAAGCCTCGGAGAAAGCGCCGGCCCAGATCGACCTCCGATTGGATCAGCGGAAGCAATTTGGTGCCGATGAGGTAGTAAAGGATGGCGCAACCGAGCAGCAGCAACCCGTGAGTGACAAACCAAAATTTGTCGGTCGTTGCAGCTTTGACTTTCTTGGCCGGTTCCTTCTTTCCGGCTCGTTCCAGTTCCTTGCGAACCTCCGGCTTCTTGGAAATTTCTTCGGCGGTTTCCGTTTCAGGCATCAACTATTGAATCGCAGGCGCGCATCTGTTTGAGCGCCACGATGATGCCGAGCAAACGTGACTCTGAAGAAGCGGCGGTGATCGCGAATTTTTACTGCCAGTCCGGCTCGGACCGTTAGGCCGTTTCCAGCCAGGCGCGCAGAACTTCGGCAACGCTCCAGGCTTGTGCAATGCAGCCACCAGCCATGTGAGGTTCGCTCGCGTCAAACACTTCGCTGATCGTTCCGACGCCGTTGTCGCTTAAATGCACCGGAAAAGTCTCGAGAAATTTACGGCCAGCGGCCCGGTCGTGCGGATGAACTTTCAACCAGGCGTCGATGAATGGACCGATCAGCCAGGCCCAAACCGTACCTTGATGATACGCGCCGTCGCGCGAGCGCAGATCGCCGGCGTAAATTGGTTTGTAATTTGGATCGTCGGGCGAGAGCGTGCGCAGACCGACCGGTGTGACCAATTTTTTTTCCACGACGTCGAGCACCGAACGCCAATGTTTTGGATCGAGCGCCGGATGATCGAGCGAGACGGCGAACAATTGATTCGGCCGGCATGAGGAATCGTTGCTTGAACTGCCGTCAACATCGACAACGTCGTAAAGATAACCGCCCGTTTCGAACCAAAAGCGATTATTGAACGAAACGCGCGCGCGTTCGGCGTGCTCATCGTATCGCTGCGCGGAAGCGTCATCGCCATGTTCGCGCAACCAATTGGCCAGTAACCGGAGCGCATTGTACCAAAGCGCATTGATCTCGACTGCTTTGCCGCGGCGGGGAGTCACGACCCAATCCCCCATCTTGGCATCCATCCAGGTGAGCTGGTAGCCCTCCTCGCCTTGCACGAGCAAGCCGTCGCTTGGATCGGCGTGAATGTTGAAGCGCGTGCCGCGCAAATGATGTTCGGCGATGTCGACCAAGATAGGCAAAAGAAGTTGCAGCGTGGTGTGATCGGCAGTGCGCTCAAGGTAACGGCCGAGAGCGTGAAAGAACCAAAGTGTTGCGTCCGCGGTATTGTATCGGCCTTCCTTGGCGCCATCGGGAAACATGTTCGGAATCAAACCGTCGCGGACGTAATGGGCGAAGGTGCGCAAGATGTAACCAGCCTCGAGCAATCGACCTGTGATCAAGGTCAGGCCTTCCAGACTGATCATCGTGTCGCGTCCCCAATCCGTGAACCAGTGATATCCGGCGATCACGGTGCGGACTTCATCGCCCGCGGCGTGCGCGCGTGCGGCCTCTTCAAATCGCCCAGCCGGCGTAATGACAAATTGGTCTGCGGCAAAAACCAGCTCCGCCGGAAACCTTTGGCGCGCTTTCGGAATCGCACCATGAAGCAATCGGGCGCGGCGCTCGCGTTCGGCCGCGAGAACGTCCCCCGGACCTAAGACGCTGATGATGTCCCACGACTCGGTTGAGCCAACCAATGTCGCCGTGGTTCGCTCGGTCAGATCGACGCGAAAGTATCCCGGGCTCCAAAGCTCGCCTTCGTAGGAGTAACCACGTTGCTGCTCAATGCGATAAACAACTTGAGGAATTTTCGCTGGAGCAATGGTGAACGCGGCTTCCCGGCCATGCAGTTGCATCCGCAGCGGTGGCAGCTTTCGGCGCGCCGCGGTGATCTCGTAACGACCATCAACGGCGGTGAGTTTGTAAGGCGCGCCCAACTCCGAATCGACCGGCGCTTCATGGTGTCGAAAATGAAAAGCAGGGCGTAATTCGAGTCGTGGCGGCGTTCCTTTCGAGATCACCTGGTAGCTCACATGAACTGTGTTCTGCAAATGAGGCAGCAACACCCGCTTCTCGACCACGACCTCGCGAACATGATAAGTCCAGACGGGAAGTCCATCCTCGAGGCGGAACTCAGTTAAGTAGTCAGCGCCTTTTAGATCAAGCTGTCCGCCGGCGCGCTCTTCCGCTCCGAGAGAAACCACATCATCGCTACTGAAGCGAAGAAATTCCGATACGTGACTCCACATTACGATGCGTCCGAGAGGTCCCGGCAAGGCCGCAATGAGCAATCCATGATAACGACGCGTAACGGCGCCGGAAACCGTGCCGGAGGCATAACCGCCGAGTCCGTTGGTCACGAGCCATTCGCGGGTAAGCAAGAGTTCGCGCGACATTTGCGCGCCGTCCCACGGCATCGAACGAATGACGGGCCGGATTGTTTCAAATTGCTTGTTCATCAATCTTGGTGCCGATGGAAAAATCGCTCAGCCCCATTTTCGTGGCTTCGGTTGCTTCCTCGGTTTTTTCTCTGGGACTAATCGTAACGCCACAGTCGCTTCCGCCGGTATGGTCCAATTATCTTGCGTTGCTACGGTCGCGGTTCCGGAGCCGCCGTAACGCGCCGATTCGCTCGACCAAATGGTTTCCCATTCCAAACCGAGCGGCGGTGCGAGCAACGGCTCGGGAAGCGGCTTTAGTTCGCGGCGTTCGCCAAAATTGACCACTAGTAGTCGATCGTCGCGGTTGTCCTCGCTGAAGTAACGCAGGACGAAACTTGCCGGTCCAAGCACCGCGCCGTCCACACCATTCGGTTTCTGTTCGCGAAAACGCGAGTCTTCGCGGCGCAGCCGCATAAGATCGACATGAAGATCGTAAAGCTCCTGGTTTTTTTGGCGCTCGCTAAAATCAAGCTTGCAACTGACAAACGACGTCGGATCGGAGGGTACTGGTAAACGTTCCTGCACTTCCTTCGTGGCCAGGGACGGGAACTGCGCCAGAAATCCGAAACGCCCTTTACGAATTGCCTCGCGCATCGGACCATCGCCCACATCGGTGAAAAAGATAAATGGGGTGGAAGCGCCGAATTCCTGGCCTTGAAACAGTAGCGGCGTCCAGGGCCCGAGCAGGAGCAGAGCAGTCATCGCGCGATAACGGCCGGGTGAACTTTGAAATCGCAGGCGTTCACCCGCCGCCGTATTCGAAACTTGATCGTGGTTCTCAATGAAGGCGACAAATGCGTGCGGGGGAGAACCGAAAGCCGGGGTGCCGCGCGGTGCTTCCTGCCAGAAATAGGGTTGTCCTTGAAACAAATAACCGTACTTGGCTGCGGAAATAAATTCCTGCGGCGTGCCGAGAAAATCGCTGTAGTACGCTTCCCGTCTTCCGGTCAGGGCGACGACGGCGCTGTGATGAAAATCGTCGTTCCAAACCGCATCGAGATCGTCGCCGCCTTCGCTGCGCGGCCGTACGAGTTTGGCGACCTGCCGCTCGTTTTCGGCGATTAAAATGATCGAGCGTGGAGCGGCAGTTTTGCGGGCGGCCCGGCCAACCGCGCCGATGATGTATTCATCCGATTTATCATGGACCGCGTCGGTGGCATCGAAGCGGAAGCCATCGAAGTGGAATTCCTCGATCCAGTAACGGCCGTTGGTGATGTAAAATTCCCGGACCGGCGCCGAGTTCGGGCCATCGAAATTAATTGAATCGCCCCAGTCGGTTTCCTGTTCGCGGATGAGATAATCGTCCGAATAAACCGCGAGATAATTTCCATCCGGCCCGAAATGGTTATAGACGACGTCGAGAATAACAGCCAAGCCTAACGAGTGCGCGCGGTCGACAAATTGGCGCAGATCGTCCGGCGTTCCGTAGAGGTGAAATGGCGCGAAAAGATCAACTCCATCATAGCCCCATCCGAAATTTCCCGGGAAATCGGCGATCGGCATCATCTCAACGACAGTGATGCCGATTCGTGCCAGCTCGGCCAGTTGTTCCGACGCCGCGCGCCACGTTCCCTCTTTCGTAAAAGTACCGACGTGCATTTCGTAAATAATCTGGGCTTTCATTTGCACGCCGCGCCATTTTGAATCGGTCCACTTGAACTGAGTGGGATCGACCACGCACGAGGAGCCGTGTGGGCCGTGTGGTTGAAATCGCGACGCCGGATCGGGGTGAAAATGCTCGGCTTTGTTTACGCGAAAACGGTAGAGCGCTTCGGCGCCAGCATTTGCGGCGCCCGAAAAATAACCGCCATCTTCGCGCTCCAACGGGTGAAACGTCCGCTCCGCATCTTTTTTCGCGCTTTCTTCTAATACAACATCGACATCCTGAGCTTTCGGCCCCCAGACACGAAAATGCGTTTGGTTTGGGCCGATTAATTCGGCCCCGATCGGATATCGGCGGGAAGTCGCGCGCTCCATGGCTGGACCCTACACAAAAATCGCCGGACGCGCAGTGAGAGCTTGATCAATATTTATCAAGCCGTTCAAATTGTCGCTGTGAACGGAAGCGCCGCCAAGATCGAGATTTTCAAGCCGCTCGACGAAGCATTTGAGCTGATGAAGAAAATTCTCTTTCAGCCGTTCGATTTGAAAAAATGGTTGGTCATCGGTTTCGCAGCGTGGCTCTCGAATCTGGGGAGCGGCGGTTACAATTTCCGATTCAATCGAGGTGACTGGAAGGGCGTTCCCTGGTTTCAAGGCCTCGACAACACGATCAATCAAATTCCGCATTGGATCCTGTTAACCGGTCTGGGTGTAATCATCGCGCTGGTGTTCGCCCTCATGATCGTCTTTGCGTGGCTGAGAGCGCGCGGCCGTTTCATGTTTGTAGATTGTATTGTCAAGAATCGGGGTGCAATCGCGGAGCCGTGGCGGGAATTTCGCGAACAGGGTAACAGCTATTTTCTTTTAGCGTTACTCGCTGGCTTCATCATTGTGATCGTTGCCGGCGTAGCGTCGCTGCCGTTTATGCTTCCAATCATCCGGGGCGTGACGTTCCTGCATCTGCACGACGTTTACCTCATTTGCATGATTGCTCTCTGGGCCGTTGTCTTCGTCCTGCTCATTCTCGCGTGGACGTTGATCTCTCATTTCATGGTCGCGATCATGTATCGTCGGCGCTGTCTGGCGCTTGAAGCTTTTTCGGCAGCGGTCTCGTTGATTACGAATTACCCCGGCGAAATCACGCTCTATTGTTTGTTTTGGATTGCGCTTGGGATTGGAGCGGCAATCGCAGCCTGCGCAGTAATTCTGGCGACGTGTTGCATTGCGCTCATTCCGTACATCGGGACAGTAATCTTGCTGCCGTTGCTTGTTTGTCTGCGCGCGTTCGGGCTCCGATTCATCCGACAATTCGGTCCTGACTACGATGTCTGGGCTGCGATGCCTGAAGCTTCGCCAACGTCGTCGATTCCACCGCCCCTGCCGAGCTAACGCAGTTACACCTCAGTCGCCGCCCAGAATTTGCGAAACGCGGTCGGCCACGTGCGATCGATCACGCTTTCGCGCGCGAGATTACCCATCCGTTTTCGCCGATCGGGATCGGCAACCAGCTCTCGAATCGCGCGGGCGAGGTCTTCGACGTCGTGCGATTTCGTGATTAAGCCGTTGCGATTGTTCTCGACCAATTCTTTCGGTCCGCCCGAATCGGAAACGATCACCGGAACGCCGGAGGCTTGCGCTTCAATGATCACATTGCCGAACGTGTCCGTGGTGCTCGGAAAAACGAAGATATCGGCCGAGGCGTAAGCGGCCGCGAGCTCCCCGCCAGTCAAATATCCGGTGAAGAGAGCCTCCGGGAGCGATTCGGAAAACTCGCGCGCATAGGGGCCGTGGCCGACAACACAAAGTTGGATCGATAATCCCTCGCCGCGCAGCCGCCGATAAGCTTCCGCCAAAAGATCGAGATCTTTCTCACGTGAGACCCGCCCGACATAAAGCAATCGAATGTGACCGTTTTTTGCGCCGAACTTTTCGAAGAATGCCGGATCGCGCCGGGTAGGATGGAACAGCTGCGTGTCGAGCCCGCGTGGGAAAATTTTCAACTTGGCCGGGTCAAACCCGCGCTTGATCCAGCTTTCTCGATATTCCTCCGAGTTCACGAAGACAATATCGAGCTGGTTGTAGAACCAGTGCATGTAGCGCCAGGTCACGCTTTCGAGAAAACTGTCTTCGGTCAGGATGCGGACGTATTGCGGAAAATCGGTGTGATAGATGCCGCTGGTTTGCAGGTTCAGCATTTTCGCCGCGAGCAATGCGGTCAAACCGATCGGCCCCGGCGTGCTGATAATAATTTCGCTGAAGTTTTCCCGCTGGATGTAATCGAGCATTTGCAGGATCGGCGGAAAACTAAGCTTTTGCAGCTCATACTCCGGCAATTCGAACTCGCCGATCGGTTTGAAGTTTTTGATCGGCGCGTCGTCGATGGTGAGTTCGTTTCGCGAAGTCACGACGACCAATTCCTTTCCGGCCGCAGCACCGGCTGCGGTCATTTTTCGAATGGTGGTAGCGACGCCGTTTACATCCTCGAGCGTATCGGTGAACCAGGCGCGCTTGTTGTTCTGCAAGGCCGCTGGAATTTTGCCGGTCAACTCCTTGAATATGGTTCTCAACCAATTGCGTGAGGGCGCTTGGCTGTGGAACCCATAAATGTAAGGTGCGAGCACGACCAGAATCGGCGCGATCGCGCTCAAAGCCTGCACGCTTTCGAGCATGTTTCCGCCGCTAATTTGCTGGACGAATTTTTGGAAGAAGCGAAATGCGAGCTGCTCCGCGACCATGTTCGCCATGACAAAAGCTCGCCGTTCAGGCTCGGGAATTGAATCCAATTCCTGGGCCATTTTTGCTTTCACTTCAGGTCGCCCGAAATAACCGGAAAGTTCCTTCCAGAGAGAAACATTGGCCGGCTTGAAGAGCTCGAAAATCTTACCGGACCTCACGGCTTGCCCAAACAAACTCGCTTTCTCTGCGAGCGTGAATTCGGTCGGGTCCCGGCCTTCCATGAACCGGGAGAACATTTGTTCAACCAGAGCCGCACTTGGTCCCAGCTTCTCGTGGAAGTGGTCCTGAATAAAACAGGCGACAGTGTTATAAAATCCGTGAGAAAGGGCGAGGGGAGTTCCGCCGTGGCCATGCGCCTGGCACTTGCCCGCGCGAATGTGCTCGAGAAATTTGTCCGTTGAATCGGCGCGCGGTGTTTCGGTGTAAGCCGTGGCGATGAATTGACCGCCGTGATCGTCCGAGCCACCGACAAAGATTTTCTTCCACGCCTGCTCGTGGGTGGGCGCCAAATTGTGTTTTTTGGCCAGCTCCTCGATTTTTTCCGGAGTAAGCGAACCGAAGAGCTGCTGTGCGAGTTCGCTTAGGAGTGCATCGCGCAGGCCGTTGATTCCTTCAAAATGTTTGAAGAGTAAAATCAGCTGCTCGAGATGCGATGCCTCGAGCTTGCCGTTGATGCTGTAAAGCGGATGCGCGACCGCGTGCGCGATCTGTGCGCCCTGTAAGTAGCGCTGGAGAGAGAAAATATTGTCCCGGAGAATGACGATGTCGTCGTGCTGCTTTTCAGTAATGCCCCAGACTAAAAGGTGAATCTTGCACGGATCTTGCGGAAAATAAGTCGTAACCTGCTCACTGATGAACGTGTTCGGCAGATTGAGAATCTCCAGACAACCGTCGATTGTGTCGTGGTCGGTGATGGTCACGAAATCCATTCCGCGCTCCACGAGTTGTCGATGCAGCTCGCGCGGGTCGGAATAGGAATCGGGAAAATCAAACCGCCGGAAAAGCCATTCTTCCGAGCGCGCACTAAAACGTGAGTGAATGTGGAGGTCACATTTGCTCATATATATCTAGAGGCCGCGTCTGCGCCGCTGGTCAGCGATCCAATCCTGGTACGTCGTCGGTGTCCTGCGGCTGTCGATATCACTGATAAGATCGACAATCTGTCGCCAGATGGCCGGATGGGAAAAGTCTGGCGGATGAATGCTGAGACGCACGAGCGGTTTGCTCTCGAGAGCGCGGCCCAGCGCGGCGTTCCAAGCCAGACTGAGCGCACGTCGCCAACTGTTGCGAGCGCTGTAAACGACCGATCTCGCCGGAAATGTTTCACCGGAGCGCAAATCGCGCAGTGTTCGCAGCCGAGTCGTATATTCCATTTCCGCATCGCGCGCTGCTCGTTCCCCTTCGCTGCTCAGCAACCACGCCGGCGCGACAAAACCGCGTGGTTTTAACCCCGCGTTGCGAAATTCGTCCCGCCCGCTTTTGATTCGCCGAAAAGCTTCGTCGTATCCGAGATCATAAAATTCGCCTTCGCCCTGGGTATAAAACTGGGTCACGAATTTCTCGAGAGAGCTTTGGCGCGCTTGCCGCGGCCGTTCGTGAAAATATCCGTGAATGACGATTTCGTTCCCGGCCGCTTCCAAATTGCGCAGCCAGGAAACGAATTGTCGATCTTGCATTGACGCGCCCTGGTGATGGTAATCGGGCACAACCAGGAGCGAGCAGTGTCGGATTCCTTTTGCTGTCAGCTCGGAAATAATTTTGTCCGCGATCGGTTTTGTTGACGGCGCCACGTCGTGAACGGAAACAATGAGATAATCTTTGGTCGCACTCGCCGCCGCGACAACGGGCAGAAACTGCGTGGCCACAGCCGAGGTCATTTTCCCAAATTTTCGACCCCGCTTGGGCTAGGAACAAGCGGAAACTGCAGCGCCTGAGGTGGATCGAGCAGTCCCTTGCTCGATGTCATCCAGGCGGCGAAGCCGCATTTATTTAACATCACCCGCGGAGCGGCCGATCCACCTCAGGAGGAATTGCGTCAACGCACAGCGCCCATTTTGAGGATCATCCGGAACTCTCTCGTACCCAGCGGCATGACCGACAAGCGCGATTGTCGAACCAGGGCGATATTCTTCAGCGCTGGTTTTGCTTTAATTTCGCGCAGCGTGACCGGTCGACGCAACGGTTTGATCGGAACAAGATCAACCGCGCTCCAATCGGCTTCTTTCGCCGTCGCATCGCGATAAGCAGTGCGCGCGACTTTTGCGATGCCGACGACCGCCTTTTCCTCGCCGCTATGATAAAAGAGCACTTCATCTCCCTTGGACATGCGACGCAGATTGTTGCGCGCGGCAAAATTTCGCACTCCGGTCCAACTTGTGCCGCTATCGGCCACAAAATCGGACCAGGAATAATCGGACGGTTCTTGTTTCACGAGCCAGAAATTTTTCATCGCTTCAACTTAACGCGGTTCGACAATTGTCGATCTTTGTTTGAAGATCGACATCATGGCGCGCTTGCCATTCATCACGTTCGAAGGCTCGGAGGGTTGCGGAAAATCGACCCAGGTGCAACGACTCGCCGCGCGGCTCGAGAAATTGGGCGTTCCATTTCTTATCACCCGCGAACCAGGCGGGACTGCGATCGGAGAATCGATCCGCGAGCTGTTGCAATTTGCGCCGCAGAGCGCCGGTATGACGCCCGAGACCGAATTGCTTCTTTTTGAAGCGAGCCGCAGCCAGCTTGTCCGCGAACTAATCAAGCCGGCGCTCGAAAGTGGCAAATGCGTGATCGCGGACCGGTTTTTCGATTCCACAACCGTTTATCAAGGGGTCGCGCGGAAATTGGACCGGAACATTGTGCGACAACTGAACGCCTTCGCTGTCGGCGATTGTGTTCCTGACGTTACATTCCTGCTCGATGTTGATCTAAAAACGGCGCGATCGCGGATGCAGCAGCCACGCCGCCCGGACCGGATGGAACAGCAATCGGACGAATTTTACGAAAAAGTCCGCGACGGCTATCAGGAACTCGCGCGGTGGCAGCGAGATCGAATTGTGATGATCGAGGGCTGGCAGTCGCCGGATGATGTCGAGAGGGAGATTTGGGACATTCTTCTGACTCGGTTCCCGAAACTCGTCTCGAAATCAGAAATCAACAATCAGAAATCAGAAATTTAAAAGATGGCTTTCACTCGGAAGGCAGCGATTGGACTTTTGCGACGCGCGCACGATCAGAAACGATTGGGCCACGCCTATTTAATTTCAGGACCGGCGGGGAGCGGCAAACGGGAAGTGGCCGCGGAGTTGGCGAGCACCGTTAATGGAACACACGCCGGCGATGTTTTTTCGTCAAAGGCGCGGGAGATTTTTGTGGCCGAGCCGGAATCGAAATCGAGAAGAATTCTAATCCAGCAGATTCGCGAGCTCGAACACGGTCTGCAAATGCGCGGCGCGGAGGGCCGCCGGAAAGTAGCGATCATCGCCGAAGCGGACCGTCTTCAGCCGCAGGCGGCGAACGCGTTTCTGAAAACGCTGGAAGAACCTCCGGCCAATTCGCTTTTGCTTTTGCTGAGTGCGTTGCCGGAAGCATTGCCAGACACGATTGTGTCGCGTTGCATTTCCATTCCGCTGGCGGCGAACGGCGAAGGAATTGAAATTCCGGAGCGCGCTGAACTGGTTGAATTGCTCCGTGACGCTGCGCGCGAAAAGAACTGGAGTATCCAGCAAGCTTATCGCGTAGCCCAAGGAATGCAGTCATTGCTTGGTGAAATCCGCGAACAAATTAGAGCGCAAACTGCCAAGGCGTTGAAGGATGAAGAGGCGCGTTACCGGAATTCGACCGACGGCGCATGGCTGGACGATCGCGAAGATTATTACAAGGCGCTGGCGGAAAGTCTTTACATTCAACGTCGCGCGGCACTTGTGGAAGTGTTGCTCGAGTTTTGGTCGGATGTGTTACGGGCGTGCAGCAAAGTCGCCCGGCGCGATTTGTCTGCGGCAAAAAAGGAAACCGCCGTGCTGGCGGACCGTTTTAGCACACCGGAAGTACTGCGCCGGATTCAGCGTCTGGAAGAATTGCGGGACAACCTCGGCCGCAACATTCAGGAAGCGCTCGCCTTCGAGGTCGCGTTTCTGGAGGTCTTCGGTTCCTGAAGCTCTTAGATTTTCTCGGAGGAGAAAATTCTCAAGAACTTTCCGCGATAAAAATCGTAATACGTTGGTGAAGGGAGATCTAGCGGGATTGCCTAAACGTGACAGTTCTGGGTGCTTGCAAATTTGAGTGTTACAAGAAGTTTGAAGACCGGTTTGGGTGCGGCAATTAGACGCGAAAGATCGGTTCTTAGGATTTCCCAAGGCGAACTCGCGTCTCGTGCCGGTCTGCATCGAACGTACGTCTCAGACCTAGAGGGTGGAGCACGCAACCCTTCCATCGATAGGATCGAGAAGCTCGCCCGCGCGTTACGCGTTTCCATGGCGAAGCTTTTTGAACGAGCCGGCAACGGTACGAGTCGAACTGGCCGACGTAAGAACAGTGACTGACCCCGGGAACAAGGAAGCGCAAGAATCGCATTCGGGCGCAAAAATGTAGCCTGTTAAGGCCACGGCGGCTCGAATTTCGATTGTAATAATGTAGGCTAGGCTTCGGGAGCGCATCGCGGAGGGGCGTAAAGGAATGAACCCGGCATCAACGGAGAACGGACAAAAGCTGCGGGAGACCGGACTGAAAGCGGTCGGGGAAGTTCCTTGGGGCACGCATTTCTGCGTCTTTTATGAAACGAAACACGATTTGCTCGACGTCCTGGTTCCATACTTCAACACCGGACTTAGGAATAACGAATTTTGTCTCTGGATTGTCGCGAGCTACGAGTTCCTGAATGTAAACAAAGCAACGAACGCTTTGCGTAAATCGATCCCGACTGTCGATCGGCTGATCGACAAGGGAAACATCGAGATTGTGGCACATAAGGATTGGTTTATGACGAATGGGAAGGTAAATATCCCCAGAGCAGTCGCCCGGTTTCGGCAAAGAATGGATTTTGCCTTAAAGAGCGGATTTACAGGCCTGCGAGCCAACGGGAGTCCCGCCTGGATGCAGGTCTATCTGCGGTCGGGTGGTTTTCGTAAGTTCGAGCAACAGATCGAGAATCTGTTGGCGAGACAACGGATGATCGCCGCCTGTACGTTTCCCCTGGCACGGAGCGGAGCCGAGCAGATTCTCGACGCGGCGCGCGCACACCAGTTCACGGTCACGGTTCGGAACGGAACCTGGAAGCGGGTCGAGATAGCCAACATTGCCGCGGCAAAGAAAGAGGCGCGAAATATTGATCCAAAATTGGAGCAGCTCACCCTTCGACAGCGGGAGATATTGCAACGCATCGCCGAAGGGCAGACGACAAAGGAAATTGCCGCGCTGCTAGGGATTAGCATCAAGACAGTTGAGGCGCATCGGCTCCAGTTAATGCGCCGATTGAAGATCGACAATGTCCCCGGCCTGGTCCGGCTCGCGATCCGCACCGGGCTGATTTCACCTGAAGCGTAGAAGTTGTGGGATCGCCGCTGGCGGCGTGTAAGGTTTTCCCTAATAGCGTGGGCACTCGGACTCGTTGAGTCTGTCGCGTGGAGATATCAGATTCGTTCGCCTGCGCGTTTCGCCAGGATTTTTGCAAACTTCGGTTTCGAGAGGCGGTAGTGGCAACCAAACACTCGTGTCGCCATGGTTTTGTCGACGATTGTCCGCTGTCACTCATTGTCTGTGGTGCGTGCCGGTAAGATGTCTTGGAATTATGGCGCCAATTGATTTGAAAACCCTGTTGGGTGTGGCCATCAAGACGCAAAGAACCTCATTAGGTATTTCTCAAGAAGAACTCGCACACCGGGCTGGGTTGCATCGGACTTACATTTCGGATTTGGAGCGTGGAGCGCGCAATCCTTCCATCGACAGCATCGAGAAACTTGCCCGTGCGCTGGAGATTTCGGTGGCAAAACTTTTTGCGGCCGCCGGCAACGGCAAATACTGACGGCGAACTCTCGAGATTTCTGTCTCGATCATGAGGTGTTGACAGTTTCGGAGCAGTGCGCAGCATTGCGGCCTAACGATGAGGTTCAAGGATCAGGCGGCGATCGTGACAGGAGCGGGGCGGGGGATTGGACATGCAATCGCTGTCCGTCTCGCGAGTGAAGGCGCGCGGGTCGCGTGTGTCAGTCGGAGCGAAGAAAATGCCAAGCGCACGGCGGATGAATTAAACATGTTGCGTGCGGATTCGGCGAAGGATTACGCGGTCGACGTTGCCGATCACGCCGCGGTCCAAAAAACGGGCGCTCAAATTCTCGAGGACTTTACCAAGATCGACATCTTGGTGAATAATGCCGGCGTTACGCGAGATGGCCTTGCTATGCGAATGTCAGTCGAAGATTGGGACACGGTCATTAACACCAATTTGCGCGGCGCATTCAATTTCACGCAGTCAATTCTTCGCGCAATGATCAAGCAGCGCAGCGGCCGCATCATTAATATCACGTCGGTGATCGGCCTAATCGGCAACGCCGGCCAAACCAATTATGCCGCGAGTAAAGCAGGATTGATTGGGTTTAC
>WNGP01018523.1_pt1 | contig 13477 bp, 11 predicted proteins | sample 5407671 | NCBI WGS metagenome assembly WNGP01 (sample SAMN13153381, study PRJNA577476) | soil metagenome | isolation source: 40 cm soil or saprolite under Garry oak tree replicate 2 | place: USA:California | collected 2016-06-15 | reverse complement strand
CACGTTGAATGCCGTGGTTCCGGGCCGGTACACGGTTGTGGCCATTGAAAACGGATGGGATCTGGAATGGGCTGATCCCGAAGTACTGTGGAAATACCTCGCCGGCGGCGAGAGCATGCAAATCGCACCGAATGGAAAAGCGGAAGTCAAAGTGAAAGTGCAATAGAATCGGTCAACTCCCTCTTGCGAGCGGAGAGGTATCTGCGCCTCATCTGTTTTGCCAGCTCGCGACCTGTCCCAGACCTGGCATTCGTTCACGCGTCAAACCCTCCCGCAGGGCGCGAGCCACTTTCGCTTCGTCTTCCACAATGTAGCCTGCCTCCCTTGAATCTTATTCGTGCCACTGACGCGGGCATACTGAAGATTTTCGGAAGGAATTGTCAAGCTTGTTTCCGCGACGACAGGGTCGGAGCATTGGGCCCGTGACGGCGGAACGAAGGGCTTCGCGTTGACGACCCTGCCGATTAGGCCGAACCTACGCGCACGCGTTTCAGAAATTTCTCTCCTGACTAACGGGCGGGGAAGGCGCTCAGGAGTCCAATCCTGGGTACTTCCTGTACTGGTAATCCTATCAACGTGGTTCTATAATCTGCACTTTCCTTCCACCGAGTCAGCTCGCCCCCATGGAGGACCACGTGATTAAGAATCTCCAAGAAGGACCAAACAATGTTGAAGTACAGGAAACCACTTTTTCCGTTGACGTGTTGGGCCGCTACATCTGCAACACCTACGACGAAGCAATCAACAACGGCGGCTTTCCATTCGATGCGATTATCATCGGAGCCGGAATGTACGGCTCCTACGCCGCCGAAAAAATCTATCGACAAGGCCAGGGAAACCTCAGAGTTCTGCTCTTAGAAGCGGGCAGCTTTTTGGTTTCCGAACATGTGCAGAACCTCAGCCGCATCGGTTTGAACGCGGCTGGGCCAATCACGATGGACCCTGGCACACCGCGTGAGCGTGTTTGGGGCCTTCCGTGGCGCAGCAATGTCGCGTTCCCCGGTCTGGCTTACTGCGTGGGAGGTCGGTCGTTGTACTGGGGTGGTTGGTCACCGCGCTTAACAGACGCGGATCTCAAGAATTGGCCTGCCGAATTGCAGACTTATCTGAAGGCAAACTACAACGACACGGAAAAAGAGACCGGGGTGGACCCGGCCACTGATTTCATCAGTGGCGACCTTTATGACGCTCTGAAAAAGGCGATGGACGCTGCCGTAAAGAAAGTGTCCACTGTCGACGGCGCTGAGGTGGCCCCCCTTGCGGTCCAAGCTGCGGCCCCGGCGCCGGGCCTTTTCCCGTTCGACAAATACAGCAGCGCGCCAATCCTCACCGAGGCGATCCGTGAGGCTGCGGGAGATCCAGATTCGACGAGGAGATTTTTTCTCGTCCCGCGCGCGCACGCGGTCAAGCTTCACAACAGCAACGGCGTGATCAACGCCATCGAACTCTATTACAACGGACAGCAGAAATTCATTTCCGTTTCCCCTGACTGCGCCGTGGTCTTGGCCGCAAGTACGATTGAGTCTACGCGACTGGCGCTTGAGTCTTTCCCTACCCCGCTTATGGGCCGGAATCTGATGGCTCATCTGCGAAGCAACACGACCGTACGCATCCCACGATCGGTGCTGGGAACATTGCCCAAGCAGCTTGCCGCTGCCGCGATGCTGGTGCGCGGATCAACCCCACAGGGGCGGTATCACCTGCAAGTCACTGCCGCGGCCATTGACTCTCCCAATTCGGAAGGAACCATGTGGCGAGTAGTCCCTGATCTTGATCTGCTCGACCAACTGCTGGCCTCGCAAGACTTCAACAAAGTCACGATCACGTTTCGCGCTATTGGTGAAATGGTTGGCGACAAGAATGCTGCAAATACAAATCCAGCGACAAGCTGGGTGGACTTGAGCCCATTCGAACTCGATGAGTTTGGAATGCGCCGCGCCTACGTGAATCTCGTAACCACCCCGCAGGCACTCGCGCTATGGGACGCGATGGACCAAGCTGCAGTACAGCTTGCTCAGGCCTTGGCCGGAAGTCCGGCAAACATCGAATACTTTTACGATAACTCGTGGCATGCGTCGCCTCCCCCTGCGGGAAAAGTGCGCGACGGACTGGGCACCACACACCACGAGGCGGGAACACTATGGATTGGGACTGATCCCGCTAGTTCGGTCGTGAGTCTCGATGGCCAGTTCCATCACATCCAAAACGCTTACGCTGCAGGGCCCGCTGTTTTCCCGGCGCTGGGGTCGGCGAACCCGTCTCTGACAGCATTTACACTCGTGCGACGAACGGCTCGCGCGATTGTACAGAAGGCAATCCCCGCACCCGGTCCCGGCGCCTTTTCTCTTCTCAACGGTACGCTGGACGGCTGGCAGATGGCTGGATTCGGCAAGTTTAACGTGGTTGGCAGTAACACGATCGAATCCGAAGGCGGCATCGGCCTGCTGTGGTATACGAAAGAAGAGTTTGCCGATTTCCTACTCATGGTGCAGTGGCGCTCGATCAACCTCTTTGATAACTCAGGCGTTTTTCTCCGCTTCCCGAAACTCGGAAACCAGAATCCAGCAGAGGATTGGAAGCTAGCGGTCGATCAGGGCTATGAGGTCCAGATCGATGACCGGGGATTTGATCCCAACACGAACACGACCGGAAGTCCGTTGCACATGACGGGCGCCGTGTATCAATTAGCGCCCGCAATCAAGCTCGCCTCGAAAGCGCTAGGCGAATGGAACACCTTCGAAATCGAGGCCGTAGGGCCAGACATAAAGGTTCGACTGAACGGTGAGCTTGTAAGCCACCTCACCAACAACCAAGGAAGACCTCTAAAGGGCCATATAGGACTCCAGAATCATCATCCGGTGTCCCGCGTCCAGTTTCGCAACCTGCTTGTAAAGAAAATGGGCGCGGCAGTGGCCGCAGCTCGGGCCCGGTGAATTGGAACCGAACGCGGTAGCGAGATTGAAAGTCTCGCTTCTAGTCTAGACCGCGAAGGGACACTAACTGAATCCGACCTAAGGTCGCCAGGAGTAGGTGTACTTCACCGCAAAACGGTTCTGAGTGAATTGGGCAGGATTGGCAGCTACTAAGCTCGCGAATTGCTGGCCGACTGTGTAAATCACGAACAAATCGCTGTCTGGACGATAGTTCCAGCGAAGACGGATGTTGGCACTCGCCGCCTGGGTGTTCGATGTATTCATCTGGAGAATCGTCGATAAAGTTATAAAACGAGAGAAAGCATAATTCGTCTGAAAACTACCAAACACGACGGAGAAATCTCCTCCAGGAATCGGCAGGCGAAAGCGATCCCACTGCTGAGAGAAATCGAAGGATAGTCGCTCGTTTGGCCGATAGGAGCCCCGAATCCGGGCTTCGTTTAAATGGCCGTTGTAATAGGTGCCGAACCGCTCGAAGAAGCGAAGGACCCATCGGCGATCCTGCGCAGTGCCGTACGTCAGTTGGTGCCTCGTCCAGCGATAGAAGCCAGCGGGAACAACGACGTCTTTGTAGATGTTAAATGGCGTGACGATTCGCTGAGCGAACACGTCCACGATGTCGTCATCGGTGTAAGCGCCACTATGGAATTCCGCGCGGAACGTAGCTTGCCATTCCTGAGTTTGCAGAACGCCGTGTGTATCTGGAGCATGAAAAAGGAAACTCTCAAAGCTAAGCTCGCGGACGCCCCGAATCTTTGGTCGTGGCTTCAGGTTGAGATCAATGTAGTCGCACAGGCAATCGGTGCGTTCCAGAAAACCGACTTCGGGATTGAAATTTGGACCGATCTTGCGTCTCTCGGCGAAGAATTCGAGCCAACTATTCTTATAGTCTAAGCCAGCGCCCAGACTTGTCTGACCGCCTGCGACAAGCGGCGAGCGGCTCTGAGCGGCATAACCCGTCAAAACCAGATTCTTCATCAGCACCACTCGCGTATCTACTCCCCCACTCTGGTTGAAAGCAGGGGCTGTGTTTCCGGCTCGCTTGTCGATTCCCATGAAACCAACATAAGAACCTCCGGGAAGAGCGCGTTTTAACCGGAACACGGCGTAATTGGCGTATGGGTTAGGGCCGTCCGACCGAGTGTTGGCATCCATGATGCCTACGTCGAAACCAGCGAGCGAGCCCGAGATTTTTCCTCCTCCGTTCATCGGCACTTGCTGGCCGGTGACAGGATCAATTCCAATCTGGCGGCTGAAGAACAACAGGTCGCCGGAACCGCCCATCGCGAAGTTGAAGATTCCGGCATTCTCGAGGAAGAACTGCCGCTTTTCCGGAAAGAAGAGCTTGTAGGGCGTCAAGTTAAATTGCTGGGTATCCACGTCAGCGTCGGCAAAATCAGTGTTAGCAGTCAAATTGGCAACCAAATTCGAGCGCAGGCCGAGTTTCACGTCCACGCCCCCTGTGTAAAGGGCAACCGTACCAGGCGTGAGACCTGCTGAGGTCGCGGACTGCGGCAAATGACTGAAACCGCCAAGTGCGTAGGGCTTCACGATGAACAAACGGCCACTGCCAATTTCGGAGATTCCATGCAACTCGCCGCCCTGACTGATTTTCAGGATTCCAAAACTGCGCCTCCAGCCAGCCCACAAATCCTGCTCATTCTTGCGACGGATGAAACGCTTGAAGTTGATTCCCCAAACGACATCATGCGCCTGCATGAAATTCAGCGTTGAAAATGGAATCTGGATAGTCGCCGTCCACCCCTCGGCCGTTATGCGGGCCTCAGACGTCCAAACGCCATCCCAGCCAGGGTCTCCGTCTCCTTGGTCGCTGCTGCTATTCTGCAGCCCCTGCTCATCTGTAATGAGGCCATCTCGCTGGGTTCCCAGAGGATTGGTCTGAAACACGTAGGCGTTGCGGCGGTTGCGTGAAGAATCGATCACAATCTCAAAATAGTCATCGAGCTCTTGACTCACATCGCGGCGCAGCTGCGTGGCTACGATCTTGCCAGGCTCAGAATCCTGGCAGATGATTCCGAAGAACACAGCATCTCTTGTGTAAAGAATGCGTACTTCGGTCCGCTCAGTCGGCGGCTGTCCTTCGTAGGGCTCTCTCTGAACGAAGTTGGTAATCGGCTCGGCAAGTTTCCATTGCGGATCATCGACCCTGCCATCGATTTTTGGTGGATGATCCACTCGCATTGCATTCGCAATGCGAAGTGTCTGCGGCATTACAGTTGTCTCAGATTGACCCCAAAGAGTTCCAGCCGACAGGGAGCCCAGCACCAATAGGCGCATTGCGGTGTGCGCCAATCGTATCCGGCTGGGCGCTGGCTTCAACGAACCACAGCCTCGTAAACAACCATGCGCGCAACGGCTTTGCCGTCTTCCTCCTGCTCCGGCGCGTAAACGCGGTGCGTTTCAGGGTCAACAGCCAGGCTGTGAACCTTCTTTTGAACTGGAAAATCTTCGAGCTTGCGGTAGTGGTCCGGGTCATCCATTTGGAATACGGCGATTGGCTCGTGCTTGTCGAGATCGAACACGGTCATCAGGTCGTTTCCTTCGCAGGAAAGGAAGGCACGGTGATGTTCGGGATCGAGCGCCATTCCGTGGTTTTCCTTACATCGTCCGACGGGATACCGCCCGACGACTTCGTCGGTTGCGGGATCGATTATCGCGAAAATGTTATCGTCCTGCAGGTTCACATAGACCTTGCGAGCGACGGGGTCGTATTGCGGCATTCCGGTTTCGCTGTCGAAGTGCAGGGTCTTGATGATTTCGTCCTTTGTGACGTTCACGACCGCTTCTGCCTTCCCGCGTTCATCCGAAACGTAGAGCTTGTGAAATGGAGACGCGTAAGCGCTTCCATCAGGTTTGGCTTCGGTTTTCAGTTTTTTGATCACCTTCATTTGCTTCAGATCAACGACGCCGATCGTGTTGTCGCCCGCATTCGACGTGTAGAATTTTTTGAGCTCCGGCACATACTCGACGCCCTCGGCGCCCGGTGTATCGGCAACCGTTGCCATCACTTTGTTCGTACGGAGGTCGATCACATACGTCTGCCCAGCTGCCAAATGAGCGGAAATAAGGTAGTGATCGTCCGGGTCGAGCGTCAGATAATCGAATCGTTTTCCCCCCGGCCCTGGCAGATCAAACTGCGCGGCGCGCTTGAGGGTTTGGCCGAACAGATTCGCCGAACAAAAACCGCTGAGCAGAAGAAAAACAGAAATTCCAAATCGCAGAGAAAACAGCCTCGTTTGCATCAAGTCCTCCCAGTCATGAACTACGGTGAAGCACGACGCCGGCGACCCCGGCCCCTAGGATAAGCACCGGTTCCGGAACTTTCTTGAACGCCAGCAGCACCCCGAGCGAAATCAGCGCGATCAATACGGTCGGTAGATCGAATACCGCTCGCCTCGTGAGAATGACCGCGGCCCCGGCGATGGCGCCGACCGCCGCCGCCGTTACGCCTTGCACGAATGCTTTTACCTGACGGTTTTGGGCGAACCGGCGATAGTACGGCGCGCCAAAAATAACCAACAAATAGGGCGGCAGAAATACAGCTACTGCGGCGGCACACGCGCCGAGCGGACCGGCGACCAGGTAACCGATGAAACCCGATGTGATGACGATGGGTCCGGGCGTAATCATGGCGACCGCGACAGCATCCAGAAATTGTCGCTCGGTCAACCAATGGAACTTTCCGACCACGCCTCCGTAGAGGAACGGCACAATCGCTAGGCCGCTCCCGAACACGAAAGCGCCAGCTTTGAGAAAGAACAAAAATACTGAAACGACCGCCCCCGCTGAGGCGGGTCCGAGCAGGCCCGTCAAGAGTCCGGGGCCTAAGGCTCCCGCCTGGACGGGGCGCGCTTGTAGTTTGGGCGGAGCCTTCACCAACATCGCAACAAATCCAGACAGTACAAACAGCCACGCGACCTCTGATTGCGTCCAGACCGTCGTGATCGCTAGTGCGCCGAATAGGACCCACAGCAAATAGTCCTTGCCCAGCGTCTTCTGAATCAGCTTCCATGCGCTTCGCACGATGATGGCGCTGACGGCTGCCCCGATCCCGTAGAACAGTCCCTGAATCCACGCCAGCTGCCCGAAGTGAACGTAAAGTGCAGCCAATCCGAGGACCATCAGAAACGAAGGAAGGATAAACGCGGCGCCCGTGAGAGTTGCGCCCAGAGTCCCGCTGTGTACCCAGCCCAGATATTTCGCAAGCTGGGCCGCAAGCGGCCCGGGACAAAGTTGAGAAAAGGCAAGGCCCTCGAAGTAGTCTTGCTTCGAAACCCACTTCCTGTTTTCCACCAAGTCCCTCTGCATGTAACCCACAAGGGCAATCGGTCCGCCGAACCCGAGCGTGCCCAGACGAAGAAAATAAAGCAGGAAGGCGCGCAGCGTTGGCCTTGCTGAGTTCTCCGCCGAATCTGGGCTGATTGTCATGTCGTCTAGTGGCCGGTTCCACGAGCGGGAGCGCTCTTACCTAGCTCGTCGAGAGCCGACTTGAAGGCGGTCGCTAGCTTTTCGGCCGAGCCTCGGCCCCAGTAATGCAGAAAGATCACTACGGGCCGGTCCGCGGTCATGTGGTGATGAATCGCGACCACCTCGACACCGTTCTTGCGAAGCGCCTTCAAAACCGGGGTGACTTCGCTTTCGAGCATAGCTACATCGCCTGCGACAACAGCATCCTCTTGCGTGCCGACGAACGCGGCCCACGTGTTCAGACCCATCCGGGCGTTGATGGTGGCCCCGTGCTCTTTCATCCCGAGGTCGTCGCGCCCCACGGTGATTTTGTAGACCGCGCCGGACTGCTCACCTTCGTGCCCCACGATCTTGGCGATCTTAGCGGTGTCTAGCGGTGTGCCACCGCTGCTCGCCGGTGCGCTGGCCGCGGGTGTCACGTGGCCGATCAGATCCAGCCCGGGTTTTACTCGCCGCGCGAGGTCTGCTGCTTTTCCCATGCCGTGTACGTGCATGTAAAAGACGTGCGGGTCGTCCCAGAAGAAATGGTTGTGGAGCGCCGTGACGTCGATTCCGTTGTCCAGCAGCGCGGACATGACCGGTTTCACTTCTTCCTGAAGCAGGACCAGATCGCCCATCATCACATCGCTTCCATCGGTTGCCTTCGTCAGGGCAACCCAGCCTCCGAAACCGAAAGGCGTAGGTGTGGATACGCCTTGGATCGTCATCTTCAGGTCGTTGCGTGGGATATTGACCTTGAGAACCCCGGCTTTGAAATCCCCTTTGCGGTCGAGGGATTTCAAGACTTCCTGATAATCGCTCGGGATGTCTTGCGCCAAAGCACGAAAGCCGAACAGCGTGAAACACAAACAAGCTAAGAAAAACATCCTGCCCTTCCTAATGAAACTGTCCATGTGATAGACCTCCTGATTTCTAAGTCTCACAACTCGAAAGACAAACAAGGCTCAACGTTCAGTTCGGCTGGTGGCGAACGAATTCGTACAGCGCGTCATAAAGCGGAAACTCCCGCGCGAGACGCTCCTCATCGGTTATCCCAGACAGCGCGAAGCCGTGAGCAATGGCGCGCAATCCAAGACTTTCTGGAGAAACATGTTCCTGTCCATTGACGTCCGCGCCTCGGACGATCAGCGCCAGGCGGTGAAGCGCTGGGTCAGCGAGTTCGTAGTCCTCTAGAATTGCTTCGAACGTACAGCGTTCTCCCCGGTGATTCAGCTTCACTTCGGGAAACCGGGTTGCATCGAAGGGGATCGCTCCCTCCCTGCGGGCTGTGTCGAGGAGTTCCTCTTCGCGTACGAATAAGAACTCTGCCTGCGGATCAATAAAGCGCCGAATGAGCCACGGACAGGCAACCCGGTCCACTTTCACGTTGCTGCGAGTAATCCATTTCATACATGGACACTCCCGTGGGGGACTGGCCGCTATTCCAGCTTTTCGGACACGGTCTTCCACTCATCGCCCTTTGTGAGCGTAACCTCAGCCATCGGATGACCATCTTTGAGCGATGGAAAAACGCTCACCGCACGAAACCTGCTTCGCCTTTGCCATAGCCTCACTCTGGGCTTTCGCCGCGGTGAGGTCCGCACCGCTCGTGATGGCTTCGGCCTTGGCAACCTTTCCTGTGTTGTTGTCAACAATGACCTCAGAAAACTTGTCACCTTTCGCTGTGTAGACAGAGAGTTGCAATTTACCCTCTTCGACTTCAAATTTCCCCGAGATGGGTTTCCCTTCACTTGTGCTGGCGGACAGGGCTTGTCCGAGAGACACTTTCGCCTCGGCAACCGCCTTTGCGAGCTCGGCGCGGTCTTTGTCCTGATTCGTCCTGGACCACAACCCTGGACTGGCAACTAACGAAGCCACTAACAATCCTAGAAATGCAGTTCTTTTTTTCATCGTATCCTCCCCTTAGATTTGCAAACAGAAACGGCCATCGTTGCTATTTGGCAATTACATGCAAGTCGTCGAAGTAGGTGAGCGAATCGGCTTTGGTCCATAGGCCCATCTTGCCCGCATCTTTGAACGTGTCGTCGGTGGCCTCGATCTTCTTCTGGCCGTCGTAATAGCAGATTATCTTGTTGCCCACGCACTCGACCTTAAGCTCGTGCCACTCTCCTGAAGTGACCTTGAAATTTGCACCCGCGAATTGTCGGCGGCTGCCGTTTACGACGTGGTACAGCCGATAGTTGTCCTCTAAGGCGTTCGCGCGGACGATGTAGTAGTTGTTCGCATCCTTCAGACGGAACACGAGGCCGCCAGCGCGGTCCACTTCTCCCTCCACCGCCTTGAACTTCACGCTTATTTCCAGATCCTTGAAACTGCCCTGGTCAGCAATGAGCAGGGGAAAGCGGTAGTCGGTGCGGTCCCTCGATGTCTGTGCGACAACATTCGGTTTAGAGGGGGCCGTTGAATCCGCCATCACCACCCATTTGCCCTCGGTTCCTTGCCCCGTCCGCGCCCCATGAAAACCCGCAGGGATATCGCCCGTCTTGTCGCTGTCAAAGTTGTAGGTTTGCGTCTGGCCCGCGGTTTGAAGCGGAGCAGGTTTCTCCGGTGGAGCCGCATACGAGGACAAGAATCCGCGCTCTCGGAACTCCATAAGCGCAACACCCAGCACGAGTACGGCCGCAATTGCGGTTAGAACCCATATGCTCTTTTTCATTTGTATCCCTCCTATGGTCTGTTACTGTCTGACGCCCCAATGCTCGGAAGGCGAATCCAGAAGGTGCTGCCCTGAGCTCCTGCGCTGCGAACCCCAATCTCTCCACCGTGTGCCTCGACGGCCCAGCGTGCGATCGAAAGCCCTAGGCCGGCGCCACCCCACACGCGCGAGCGGGCGGCGTCCATCCGGTAAAACCGGTCGAAGATATGGGAGCTATGTTCTGGAGGCACACCGGGGCCCTGGTCAGTAACTTCCAAGGTGGCGTGACCGTTGTCGGAAGCACAGACATAGACCAAAATCCGACTATCGGCAGGCGAATATTTGATCGCGTTGTCCACGAGATTCACTATCGCTTGCCGTAGAATCAGACGGTCGACGGAGACAAGCGGGCGGGTGTCGCCTTCCACTGCAATATGCTGCCGCTTTTCTTCCGCAAGAACTTCGACGAGCGCCCTGGCCTCTTGCGCGAGAGCAAGGAATGAAATGTCGGCTCGTTGTAGGTGTACGTGACCGGCGTCCGCTCGCGAAAGTACCAGCAAACTCTCTACCAGCCGCGTCAGGCGGTCCACTTCTTCGAGCATGCTTCCAATCACGTCTCTGTACTCTGCCGGGCTCTTTTGATCTTGTAGAGCAACTTCGCCAACACTCCGAATCGCGGTCAAGGGCGTACGGAGTTCATGTGACGCATCTGCCGTGAACCGACGCAGTTGATTGAAGGCGGCTTCGAGCCGTGACAGCATCGCATTGAACACACTGGCTAGCTTCCCCAGCTCGTCGTGCGGGTTTTCGACCGCAAGTCGCTGATTCAGCCGCTCGGCCGAGATCCGCTCGGCCTTGTCAGTCATTGCGTCCACAGGGCCGAGCGCCTTCCGCGCAAGCGCGTAACCTCCAAATCCGGCCAAGAGCAGTGCCATGGGAAACCCGAGGGCCAGAACCCAAACCATTTCGCGCACCTCTCGCCAGGGCCCCTCCTCACTATGGGCCACCCTTAGAACAACTCGGCGGTCCTCGATGTGATAAACGCTGCTTGCGGTCCGTACTCGCAAGCCATTCCCGAGCCGCTGCGAAAACGGTTCGGACTCACCGTTCCCCTCACTCGCCACGGGTGACCCGCCGAGTTCCTGACCTTGAAGGGTTGGGCTTCGGTAGAGGAGCGTGCCCGAGGGCGCCCATACTTCTACGAACCGCTGGAGGCTGGCGTCGTTCTCCTCAGGATGCATCGCGCGCAGCGAAACAAAGCCGCCCGGTTCGTTTGCCAGCAGACCCTTTACGGTCTCCAGGTCGTCCAGGAGGCTCCGGTCGACTTGCTCCCGCAGGCTCAGGAACAGGAAGAGTGAAGCTCCGCCAGCGTAAGCCGCCAGCAGGCCACCCAACACAATGACATACCAAAGCGTCAATCGGGAACGGACATGCCGGGGCCAGAGAGTCATCTCTCCTCCCGCAACACGAACCCGACACCCCGTACCGTATGAATCAGCTTGCGGTCAAAGGGCTCATCGACTTTGCGACGAAGGCGGTTGATATGAACGTCCATGACATTGTCGAGTGGCGTCGCGCGGGCGACTTCTTTCCAGACACCGCGCGCCACCATCTCTCGCGAAACGATCTGCTCCTTGTGCCGCAGCAGATATTCGAGAAGCTCAAACTCTCTGGCAGTCAGTTCCAAGCTATGCCCGCCCCTCTTGGCCTTGCGGGCCATCACGTCCATTTCCAGGTCAGCCAGTCTCAACAAGGGAGGTTGTTCGGCCCGTCCCCGCCGAAGAAGCGCTCGAACACGGGCCAATAGCTCCGGGAACGCGAACGGTTTGACAAGGTAGTCGTCAGCGCCCTTGTCTAGTCCTTGCACGCGATCTTCGATTGCATCGCGTGCCGTGAGTATAAGGACCGCCGTTTGCAATCCACGCTTTCTGAGCGTTGACAGAACCTGCAGGCCATCGCGTCCAGGAAGCATAAGATCCAAAATGACGAGGTCGAATTCCTCCGCATTCACCAGGAAGAACCCTTCTTCTCCGGTGGGTGCGACCACCACTTCGTATTTCTCGCGCTCCAATCCTTCGCGAAGCGCACGGGCCACTTTCGCTTCGTCTTCAACAACCAGGACGCGCAATCTTGAGCCTCCCTGATGGAAATACTATGAGCATACTGCTGCGGTGCCTACTGAAGTTTTCCTGAAGACACCTTCAGGGAAGGCTAGGGGAATCGATGGAACCAGGAGCGAAACGAGTGAGGGATATCGCAAAAGGAGTTACAACTTGGTGCGCGGAAAGTATGATCTAACAGGTCCCCAGGGTTCCTTGGAGCGTCAAGATTGGTGATCCGCGCCGTTAGATTTCAAACAGTTCTGGCTTCTACTCTTGGTTCTCCAATGCGGCCTGTTAACCCAGATGATGGCAGGAAGTCCTGCACCCGCCGTCTGAATAGTGGTCTCAACCCGTCTATCAAGTCGTCCCCGCCCCCTCTATCCCGCTCGCCGCTCAAAGCTCCCCTAATTTGCTGAGCCGCTCTCTTTTCACTGTGGTTCCATTAGTGCGCGGCAAGCTCCGTCGCAAAAAAATGTACTAGTACCAAGATTTTTTCTTACTTTTTCCCTTCTGGAAGTGCTCTACATAAGTAGGGGCCGTGGCGCAAACTTCTGTCCCAGCCCGGATCGCTGAGGCAATTCAAGATTTTTTCTCACTTTTTCCTGTTTCGAAGTTCCCTAGTAAGTAGGCCCGACAATCCCCAGATTCTCTCGGAGGGGAAGGAGCGGTGAAGGTTCTATTACACATTCGTGCTGGACAGAATTTTCCTGTGAGTTTTTCCGTTTTCGAGGCCTCTTTACTAGTAGAGGTGTCGACGATCTCAAAGAGCTTCAATCGCTTTCTCCAGCGCGGGAGTGAACGGCGCATGAAAGACACAGATCACCCTATTGGTCACCTTGGCGTTCACCTTGGCGATGCAGCAAGTACCCGAGGAAGAGGAGTTTGCGAATGAAAGGACGGTCAATTTGGCCGCGGGCAAAACACCGTGTTGGGCTGTAGCGACCCACTTTTCTGCGGCCAAGCCGCCCAAAAGTTTCTCGGGGTCGCTCCCGCCCTCACAATTACTTAGTGTCCATCTGTTTTGCGCGGTTGGATGCGCAACCAAAGAGTTTGTCAGTCAGAATGTCTGACATTTTGTATGCACAAGAAAGGAGAAGCCCGTTGTCCATTCTGAAATCACCACCAAAACAGCCAAAGGCAGTCACCGTCCAGGCCCGCGTCGAAGAATCGGTGAAAACCCAGCTAGAACTCTACGCTGAGTTCATTGACGCTTCGACGTCCTATGTCATCACCGAGGCCCTCAAGCTGCTGTTCCGTAAGGATAACCAGTTCAAGCGCTGGGCAGATCAGCACACAAACAATCACAACCACGAAAAAGT
>WNGP01005182.1_pt1 | contig 13489 bp, 6 predicted proteins | sample 5407671 | NCBI WGS metagenome assembly WNGP01 (sample SAMN13153381, study PRJNA577476) | soil metagenome | isolation source: 40 cm soil or saprolite under Garry oak tree replicate 2 | place: USA:California | collected 2016-06-15 | reverse complement strand
CGCCGTTGTAAATGCCGTGATCGTGATTCTGCCAGTTGGCGTTGGGCTCGACGCAGCCCTGTTCGCCGGGCCCGAGCCGCCCGATATCGTGAATCACGTTGCGGTCGATGGTCAGGTTGTCCGAGTAGGCGGACACGCCGACGATCCCGCCCGTGGACCCCGTGCAGATGTGCCCCACGTCGTGCAGGTGATTCTGGACGAGCATGACGTCGTGGTTCCCGGCGATATCTTCCCGGCCGCCGTAGGTCTCCATTGCGTAGCGGCTGGTGTTGCGCACCTCAAAGCCCTCCACGCGGATGTAGTTCCCGTTGATCTCGAACCCGGTGGTCGAGCTGTTGTTTTGCCCGTCGATGATCGCGCCCCAGCGATTGGCGGCCCGGAACACGAGCCAGGCGGCCGCGGTGCCGCTGCGCATGATGGTTACGACGTTGGCGCCGCCGGTGTAGACGCCGTCATTCACGATGACGGTGTCGCCGGCGTTCATGACGTCCGCGGCATGCTGAATTGTGCGCCACGGCGCGGTCTGCGTCCCCGCGTTCGCGTCGTTGCCGGTCACTGCCACATAGCGGCAGGCGGCAGCGCAGCCCGTTGCGGCCACCGTAACACTGACGGCGGAGCTGCCGCTCTTCCCCTCGCTCGTCGCGGTGATCGTCGCCGTACCGACCGCGAGCCCGCTGACGAGCCCGCCGGTCGAGACGGTGGCCACCGCGGCGTTACTCGTCGCCCACGTCACGACCCGCCCGGTCAGCACGTTGCCGCCGGCATCCTTCGGGGTCGCGGTGAGCTGGACCGTCTGCCCGGGCGCCACACTCGCGGACGCTGGGCTCACGGTCACCGTGGCGACCGGAGCGACGGTCACCGTGACGCTGGCCATCCCGCTCTTCCCCTCGCTCGTGGCCGTGACTGTCGCCGACCCTGCCGCTTTCGCGGTGACCATCCCGCTAGCGCTGACGGTCGCAACGGTCGTGCTGTTGCTCGCCCACGTGATCGTCCGACCTGTCAGCACATTGCCGGCCGAGTCCTTTGTCGTGACTGACAGCTGCACGGTTTGGCCGACGACCAGGCTGGACGAGGCCGGGCTCACGCTCACCGAAGCCACTGGCACAGCTGTGACGGTAACCGAGGCTGTTCCGCTCTTCCCTTCGCTCGTCGCGGTGATCGTACTGGTGCCTGCCGCGACGCCCGTCACGAGACCGGTCGCCGACACAGTCGCGACCGCGGGCACACTACTCGCCCAGGTCACGACGCGGCCCGTTAGCACGTTGCCCACCGAGTCCTTCGTCGTCGCGCTGAGCTGCACTGAGTTGCCAGTCCGGATGCTTGGCGCGGCCGGGCTGACGGCCACCGAGGCCACCGGCGCTGGAGGCGGCGGCGGGGGCGGCGGCGGCGGCGGCGGCGGCGGGGGCGGCGGCGGCGGCGGTGGCGGCGGCGGCGGCGGCGGGGGCGGCGGCGGCGGCGGCGGCGGCGGTGGCGGCGGTGGCGGTGGCGGCGCCGTAACCGTTACCGCGGCCGTGTCCGCTAGCGATCCTCCCCGCTGGTCAGCCATGACGAGGTAGTTCCCCGCGCTCTGCGGAGCCGAATACACGCCACTCCCCGAGACCGAACCGCCCGTCGCCGCATACGCGACGTTGACACTCACACTGTCACCGCTGTTCCGACGGCCGTAGACCGCGAACGCCTGGCTACCGCCCGCAGGCACCGTGATGCTCTTGGGGCGGATGAAGATCTGGATCACACGTTTCTTCTTGACGTTCGCCGAGCCGCTCACCGTGGAGTTGGTGAGGGTCGCTGTCACAACCGCGTCGGCGGTCGACGTATCGGCCGTGTACAGGCCGCCGGATGTGATGACGCCCGCCGAAGCGGTCCACCGCACCGACACCGGCACACTGTCGCCGACTTGGGTGCGACCATACACACCAAACTGGTAGCTTTGCGAAGGATCGAGCATCGTGCTGTCGGGAGAGACAACTACCCGCGTGACCGGATCGTTCACGCCGGTGCTCGACCGCGGCCGCAGGTCGCAGGCCGCGACCGCGGTGAGAAGCCACAGTATGCAGAGCAACGGCGTGCGAGATCGCATAAAAGAACCCTCGCGAAGAGGTTCGGCGGCTCGACTGGCGTGGCACGCGAACGGCGTGCGGTAGCCTCGGGGCTTTGCGTCGCCGGCTTTCGCCGGGTTTGCCTTTGTCGCGCTCCCCTCGAAGGGGCGTGCGATCTGCCGTAAATGAAAAAGGCCGCCAGGTAACTCGAGGACGTCTCGAGTCGCTGGCGGCCGGGCTGACATGGCGACCGCTGGTCGCCGAAGTCCCCTTAGCTCTGCGTCACCGCCTTTCGGCGGTTTTGCTCTGAGCAGCGATGCAGCCTGCTATTGCAACGGCGCTACTATGCACGAACTGTTTTTGGTGCGAAGTGACGTACCGCACGGCATCGCCGGTAGCGTGCCTGCACAGGATTTTCGTAACCCACATCACTGGGTTGGTAGGCCACGACGCGTCCCCCCATGAATCGAATGTGTAGCGAATAGCTGTCATGCCTGCTGTGAGGCGTACATCGGCGTGCACGGCCTCGGGGCACAGAATGTGAGGGTTTAATCCTCACCCTTGGCGCGCCAGGAGGCGCTTTTTCCATGATTCGGACCCCGTTGAGCTCCCGATACTTCGTGCTTGCAGCAGTCTCGCTCCTGGTGGCCTGTGGTGGCCCGGTCGATCCGGGTCAGGGTCACGGCACGCTTATCGTGCGAGCGGACGTCTCCGGTTCCTCGGTCGCAACCTTGGTCGCGGAAGTCACCGCCCCGGACATTCCCGCGGCATTGATTTTCAATATCCCAATTTCGGCCGGCGTTGCGTCGGGTACCGTCACCGTCCCGGCGGGCTCCAACCGAACCGTCACCCTGCGGGCCTACGACGCCGGCGGCATCCTGACCCACAGCGGCGCGGCGACGCTCAACGTTCAGTCGGGAACCAACGCGAGTGTCGCGATTACCCTCACGCCGCTAACGGGTGACCAGGCGATCGTCGTAACGTTGGGAAGCTTCACCATTACCGTGACGCCGTCCGCACCTGCCGTAGCGATCGGCGGGACCGCACAGCTCGCCGTCGCGATCACCGACTGGAATGGGGCTCCGACCACCGGAACCGTCAGTTGGGCCACCCAAAACCCCGGCATCGTCACCGTGGATGCTACCGGCCTCGTCACCGGGGCGGGCGCAGGCTCCGCGAAGGTTGCGGCGACGTTCCACGGAGCGACTGGGACCGCGACTGTCGTCGTCACTCCGTAATCACGAGCGCGATCGCAGACCGCTGAGGCCTCGCCTCGTGATCGGTACCAGACGACTGTGGCTGGGGCTCGCCCTGGTATCCACGCTCGGGCTCGCGTCCTGCGTGAGCGAACCCACGGACAGTGGGCGCCGGCCGCCCGAGGCCAGACTTCTGCTCAGGGCCGACCTGTCCGGTACGGCGGTCGCGACCTTGGTCGCGGAAGTCACCGCGCCGGACATTCCCACAGCATTGATTTTCAATATTCCCGTTGCGAGCGGCGTCGCGTCAGGCACTATCGCCCTCCCGGCGGGCTCCAATCGTACCATCGCCATCCGGGCCTACGATGCAGGTGGGGTCGAAACGCACAGTGGCTCCATCACCGCCACCCTCCAGCCCGGTGCGAATCCGACCATCGCCATTGTGCTGACGCCGCTCGCGGGCGATGTGCCGATCCAGGTGACATTGGGAAGCTTTGCCGTGATCGTCACGCCGGCGGCCCACTCGCTCTTCATCGGAGATACCCTCAACCTGACGGCCACGATTCTCGACGCCAACGGCACGCCGGTGCCGGGACAGGTGGTCTGGGGCGCCCTGAGCCCCCGCACCGCCAGTGTGGTGAGCACCGGTACCCAGACAGGACGCGTCACCGCGATCCGCCCTGGGCGGACGACGGTCGTGGCGACGTACGGCGGTACTGCCGGCCCCGCCGCCGTCGCTGTGCTGGGATGGTTCGCTGCGCCGGCGGGGTCGAGCACCGGAGACGGCTCGAGCCGACCGTGGGACCTCCAAACCGCATTGCACGGCGGGAACGGCAGCGTCCAGCCCGGCGACACGGTCTGGCTGCGCGGTGGCACCTACACGAGCGCCAGTCCGCTCATCAGCACCCTCGTCGGCACGCCGTCCGCTCCCGTCGTGGTGCGCCAGTACCCGGGCGAGCGGGCCATCCTGGATGCGAGGGGAGCGACTTCCCCCACGTTTCGCGGCGATTTCCTCACCGCGGCCGGAAACTACTCGACCTTCTGGGGCTTCGAGGTCATGGACTCGGACCCGAATCGGACCACGGACACACGTGCGAACCTGATCATCGCCAACGCGTCGCACCTGAAATTCATCAACTTGATCGTGCACGACGGCGGAATCGGGTTCTATACCTTCTCGCCGCCGGTGGATATCGAGATCTACGGTTGTGTGATTTATAACAACGGCTGGCAGGAGTCCGTCTTCGGCAACGGCCACGGCATCTACGCCAAGAGCACATCCGGCCCGGTGTACCTGCGCGACAACATCCTCTTCAACCAGTTCGGCTACGGCATCCACATCTACACGATTGCAGGGCCGGACGGGCTCACCAACCTCCACGCCGAAGGGAACGTGTCGTTCAACAACGGAGCCGTCACGGCCGACCCGGCGAACTCTCCGAACGCGAACATCCTGTTCGGCGGCAGCATGCCGGTCCGGAACGGCTCGCTCGTCGACAACATGACGTACTTCTCGCCGAACGTCGGCGTACACAACCTGCTGATCGGCTTTGGCGTAACGGTCAACCAGGACCTCACGGTACGGAGCAACTACGCGGTGGGAGGCTTGCTTCTGCTCGATGTGGGCTGGTGGCAGTCGCTCACGATGACGGACAACTCCCTGTTCGGGTCGATCAGCGACATGATCTGGCTGCGGGACTCCACACTGTCGGGGTTCCAGCTGGCCAATAACCGCTACTACCGTGACCCGAACAGCGATTCCTGGGGCTATATCAACACGGACTACCACTTCCCGACATGGCAGCAGGTCGCGGGAGTGGGCGCGACCGACCGGGCGGTGACCAGCGATCCGGCCGAGCCCAAGGTGTTCCTGCGACCCAACCGCTACGAGCCCGGGCGGGCGAACCTGATCATTTATGACTGGACTCGTCAGGCCACCGTGCCGGTGGATCTGAGCGGGATCGTGCGGGTGGGGGACCACTACGACGTCCATAACGTGCAGGACTTCTTCGGGTCGCCGGTGTTGAGCGGCACGTACTCGGGCAGCCCTGTAGATGTGCCGATGGTGGGCGTGACCCCCGTCGCTCCTATCGGCGGCTCGCCCAGCCCGCCCCCGCAGACTGGACCGGACTTCGGGGTATTCGTCGTCACGAGCACGCCGCCGTAACAGGCCGGGCGGCCGACGTGTGTCAAAGACGTGCCAGTCTTGACCGTCGTCCGAAACATCTCGCTCGCCGCGGGACGCGGGTCGCACGTCGTAAGTGACGGCGGGCCAACGCGCTACGTGTCGCGCGTCTGCGGCACTCGGCTTGCCTCATAACCTGCCTGACTAGCGCCCTAGCCCCTCACTCAAGCTGTACGTGCGATGTCCCGAGCGATGCCCGGGACTCACCACCCTGGACGGAACATGAGATCGGGATCTCACCGCGTTGCCTACGCTGCTCGGGCTCTTGCCCTGCTGCTCCTCACGACGTGCAGCGACAACGCTGGCCCCTCGTTTACGTCCTCACCGGCAGCACCCCCCCCACCTCCCATCGCTGCGGACATCACGCCTGGATCGCCGGCAACGCTCATTGGCGCCGGCGACATCGCGCGGTGTGACCGCACCAACGACGAGGCGACCGGGCTGCTGCTCGATAACTACCCGGGCGCGACGGTGTTTACGGCCGGCGACAACACCAACGGGAACGCGACGCTCACCAACTTCAACAACTGCTACGGGCCATCCTGGGGACGCAACAAGGCGCGCACCCGGCCCGCGGTGGGCAACAACGACTACAAGACGGCGAACGCGGCAGGCTTCAACCAGTACTTTGGCGCCGCCGGTGGCGACCTCGGGAAGTACTACTACAGCTACGACCTTGGCGCGTGGCACATCATGGTACTGAACGACCAAATCGCCATAACCGTTGGCTCTCCCGAGGAGCTGTGGCTGCGCGCCGAGCTGGCGGCGAACACGAAGAAATGCACACTCGCCTACTGGCATCGCCCCCGGTTTAGCTCGACCGGCACCAACAACTTGGCGGCCGTCAAGCCGCTGTGGGACGCGCTCTACGCGTACAACGCCGACGTCGTCGTGAACGCGAACTACACGGTCTATGAGCGGTTCGCCCCGCAATCGCCGACCGCCGTCGCCGATCCCCTCGGCATCCGCGAGTTCATCGTCGGCACCGGCGGCCTGAATCTGCAGAATCCGGGCAACCCGCGCGCGAACAGCCAGGTGCGCAACGGCACGACTTACGGCGTCCTGAAGTTCGTACTCGACACAGCGAGCTACGCGTGGGAGTTCGTCCCCGTCGCCGGTGCGACATTCACCGATGCCGGGTCCACCGCGTGCCACACCAGAATCGCCGTCGCTTCGGTCGACGTGAGCCCCACCACAGCCAGTATCTCCACGGGCACAACCCTCCAGCTCACCGCAACGCCGAAAGACGCAGCCGGCAATCCGCTCACCGGACGAACCGTGACATGGACGACGAGCGACGCGACCATCGCCACGGTCGACGTGAACGGCCTCGTCACGGCCAAGGCCGCGGGTGGCCCGGTCACCATCACGGCCAGCAGCGAAGGGAAAAGCGGAACATCCGCCGTGACGATCACGCCGGCTCCCGTCGATTCGGTGGCCGTGACGCCGGCGCCGGCGAGTGTGGCCGTCGGCATCACGCTGCAGCTCACCGCCACGCTGAAGGACGCGAACGGCAACACGCTCACGGGTCGCACCGTGACGTGGGGCACGAGCGACGCGACCCTCGCAACAGTTGACGCGAACGGCCTCGTCACCGGCAAGAGCGTGGGCGGACCCGTGGTCATCACGGCGACGAGCGAAGGCAAGAGCGGGACGTCGAGCCTGACCGTCACCCCGGCTCCCGTCGCCTCAGTGGACGTGACGCCGGCTCCGGCCAGTGTGATCGTCGGCACAACGCTGCAGCTCACGGCCACGCCGAAAGACGCGGCCGGTAACGCGCTCACGGGCCGCACCGTGACGTGGGGGACGAGCAACGCGACCCTCGCAACGGTTGACGCGAACGGCCTCGTCACGGGCAACGCCGCCGGCGGTCCGGTCACCATTACCGCGACGAGCGAGGGCAAGAGCGGGAGCTCCGCGGTAACCGTGAACGCCGTCCCCGTTGCGACCGTTGATGTCAGCCCGGCAACGGGCACGATTCAAGTCGGCGCCACCATTCAGCTCACCGCCAGTCCGAAGGACGCGAACGGCAATCCCCTCACCGGGCGCATCGTCACGTGGACCACGAGTGACGCGAGCCTGGCGACGGTGGACGCGAACGGCCTCGTCACCGGCAAAGCCGCCGGCGGTCCGGTCACCGTGACTGCGACAAGCGAAGGCAAGACCGGCACAGCGGCGATCACGGTGATCCCCGTTCCCGTGGCCTCCGTCGACGTGACGCCGGCGACGGCAACGATCGCGGTGAATGCCACTGTGCAACTCACCGCGACCCCGAAGGACGCCAATGGCAATCCGCTCACCGGCCGCGCGGTGACGTGGGCGACAGCTGACGCAAGCATCGCCACCGTGGACGCGAACGGGCTCGTCACGGGCAAGGCGGTGGGTGGCCCGGTCACCATCACCGCGACGAGCGAAGGCAAGAGCGGCACATCAGCCATCACGGTCAGCGCGACGGTCATTCCGGTGGCGTCCGTCTCTGTCACACCTGCAGCGCCGAGCATCCCGGTCGGCGGAAACGTGCAGCTCACCGCCACCCCGAAGGATGCGAGCGGGAATCCATTGCCCGGCCGCACGATCACGTGGCAAAGTGGCGCGCCAGGCACCGCAACCGTCGACGGCAGCGGCCTGGTGCACGGGGTCGCAGCGGGATCCGCGACGATCACGGCCACGAGCGAGGGTAAGAGCGGCAGCGCGATCGTGTCGGTTACGCCGCCGCCGGTCGCCGCTGTGGACGTGACGCCGAGTTCGGCCACCATCCCGGCGAACGGAACGGTTCAGCTCACCGCCACACCGAAGGACGCCAACGGCAACGCGCTGAGCGGGCGGACCGTGACCTGGGGGAGCAGTGCGCCGTCGATCGCGGCCGTGAACGGCAGCGGCTTCGTCGTGGGACTGGCCGCAGGCACGGCGACGATCAGGGCGACGAGTGAAGGCATTGTTGGCACGTCGGCCGTGACGGTGCAGCCCGGGTCGGGTCCGGCGGTCCTCGCCGGTGCGGGCGATATCGCGGACTGTTCGCGCGTGAGCCAGGAAGGGACGGCGCGCGTGCTCGACGGTATCGTCGGCCAGGTCGCCACGTTCGGCGACGGCGCCTACCCAGACGGGTCACTCTCAGATTATATGAACTGCTTCGATCCGTCCTGGGGCAGGCACAAGGCGCGCACGCGGCCGTCGACCGGCAACCACGAATACAATCACGGCTCCGCGGCCGGCGCGCCGGGCTACTACGCGTATTGGGGCGCGGCCGCAGGTGACTCGGGGATCGGCTACTACAGCTACACGCTGGGCAGCTGGCACATCGTGGTCATCAATTCGAGTCTCGACATGAGCGCGGGCTCAGCCCAGGAGCAATGGCTGCGCGCCGATCTGGCGGCGCACCCGGCGACCTGTACGCTGGCCTACTGGCACCACCCGCGGTTCAGCTCAGGCGGGAACGGCAGCACGGTGGAGACGCAACCGATCTGGCAGGCGTTGTACGACTTCGGCGCCGAAGTGGTGCTCAACGGTCACGACCACGATTACGAGCGCTTTGCGCCGCAGACTCCGACCGGGGCTCTCGACAATACCAACGGCATCAGAGAGTTCGTCGTCGGCACCGGCGGCAACTCGCTGTATAGCTTCGATATCCCCCCGATCACGAACAGCGAGCTGCGGAGCAACGTGAACTATGGGGTCATCAAATTCACGCTCTGGCCCACGAGCTACGACTGGGACTTCATCCCGGTCGCCGGGGGAACGTTCAGCGACCACGGCAGCGCGTCGTGCCATTCGGGGGCGCCGTTGCCGAACCAGGCGCCGGTCGCGAATCCCGGTGGCCCCTACAACTCCGAGGGCACCCTCGTCCTCGACGGCACGCAGTCACGCGATCCGGACAACAACACGCCCATCACGTACGCATGGGACCTGGGCGACGGGACGACGGCGACCACCGCGACGGTAACGCACACCTATCCGGCCGACGGATCGTACGTGGTCACGTTGACGGTGCGGGATGCCAAGGGTCTGAGCAGCACTCCGGCGTCGACGAGCGTGAACATCAGCAACGTCCCACCGACAGTGAATGCCGGACCCGACCAGTCAGTGGTCGGCGGCACGTCCTTGAACCTGCAGGTGAGTTTCAGCGATCCGGGAACGACCGATAATCCGTGGTCCTACACCATCGCCTGGGGCGACGGCGTGACCGATGGCGGGAGCACGAATACCCAGGCGAATCCGATCAGTGCGAGCCACCTGTATCCCGCACCAGGGCGATACACGGCACGAGTGACGGTCACGGACAAAGATGGCGCCGTGGGCTCGGATGACATCGTGGTCAAGGTGCTCGACCCGGCGACGGTGCAGATCTTTTCGGGAGCCAGCAACATCGCGTCGTGCGGCACGGATGAGGACGAAGCAACGGCGCAGATCCTGGACACCCTTCCCGGCACGGTGTTCGTGCTCGGCGACAACGTCAACCCGAGCGGCAGCGCGGCGAATTACACCAACTGCTACACGCCGACGTGGGGACGCCATAAGGCACGGACGCGCGCTGTCGTGGGAAACCATGAATACGACGTCGCCGGGGCCAACGGCTTCTATAATTACTTCAAGCCGACCGTGGGCGACTCGGCGAAGTACTACTACAGCTTCGACCTCGGTCCCTATTGGCACGTGATCGTGCTCAACAACACCGCGTCGGTCGCCAATGGCGCCGGCTCGACCGAGGAGCAGTGGTTGAAAGCGGATCTCGCGGCGAACACGAAGCCGTGCACCATCGCCATGTTCCATTACCCGCTCTTCTTCTCGTCCGACGATCCGACATGGCACAGCGCGTCGGGTGTGCTGCCATTCTGGATTGATCTGTATAACGCGAACGCAGAGATTGTCCTGAACGGCCAACAGTACGACTACGAGCGCTTTGCGCCACAAGACGCGGGCGCCAATCTGGACCCGGCGCGCGGTCTTCGCTCGTTCAATCCGGGGACCGGTGGCTATGCGACGAGCATGCCGACCTCCATCGCGCCGAATACGGAAGCGATCTCCGACGCGTATGGTGTCTTGAAGCTGACGCTGGGACCGGACAGCTACATCTGGGACTTCATCCCGGCGCCCGGCTACACCTTCACCGACCACGGCTCCGGCAACTGCCACTGACATCCGCACCCATACCGTCCCGGTCGCGAGGTCCGCGACCGGGACGGTGTAGTACTCACGACGCGCCATCCACGATCACTTTCGTCACGACAAATACCGCCGCACCAGCAAAGAATGCTGCGGGAAGCTTCCAGACCTTCTTCCCCTGGAACTCGGGGACCAGGTTCGAGCGACATAGATCGTCACCCCCGCCGAGAGGGCCAGCCCGTTCTGCACGAGAAACCCCATCTCCTCGGTCAGCACCACGCCCACGAGCGTCGCGACACCGAGCAGCGCCGCTGCGCCGACGGCGCGCCCGCCCGTTCGCCCGCCCGCCAGCATCAGGCTCGCGATCGTCACACCCTCGGGGAGCTTGTGCAGAAAGATCGCGATGAAGACCATGATGCCGAGCTCGTGGCGCACGAGAAACGCACTCGCGATCGCGACGCCGTCGAAGAACGTGTGCAGCAGGAGTCCGACCAGCGCCGACGTGCCGGCGACCGAGCTGACCGGGTGGGTCTCTTCCCCGAAATGGAAGTGCGGCGTCACGGTGTGCTGGGTGAGATGCACGGCGAGATAGCCGAGCAGCACCAGGGCGGGCGCGACGGTGTCGCTGCGCGCCAGGGCCGCCGGCAACAGCTCCACGATGGCCACGGAGAGCATGAACCCGGCGCCGAAGGCGACCAGCAGCTCGATGACGCGCAGCTCGCGCACCGCCCGGCGTGTGACCGCGAGCGCGCCGAGCACGTTGCCCGCCGCCGCGACGAGAGCGTACAGCAGGGCCTTAGACACGAGAGAGCAGGTACTCCCTGGTATTGCGCGCAGGATCCTCGAGCACTTCGTCCAGCAAGCGGGCGAGCGCCTCGCCGACGTCGGGACCTGGCCGCACACCGGCCGCGATCAGGTCGTCGCCCTTCACCGCGAGGTCCTTGAATCCAAGCGGCGGATTCTTGGCGCGAATGGCGGCGACGGACTTCAGGAGCGGGGAGCTGGGAGCCGGGAGCAGGGCAAGCAAATCATCCGCGTATTGCTCGACCGCCGAAAGCCAGCGCCGAATCGCCGCGAGATCCTTTGGATCGGGATATTTGTCCCGCCACTTGCCGATTGCTCGTCCTCGCTCGATGTCCTTGTTCGAGCATTTGAGACGCGTCAAGAGCGAGGCGGGATCTTTGGCGAGATAGGCGGTAATGAGCACCGGATCCCGCGGGAGCTTGTCTACCGCTCCCTGCTCCGTGCTCCCTGCTCCCATCTCCGGCAGCCAGATACGGGTCGCCCCCACGTCCCGCCACAGCGTCACCAGCTTCGAGACCTTCTTCGCGGTTTGGATTCCTTTGAACCACTCATCGCGCACCCGCTCGGCCGACAGCTGCGCGAGACCCTGGATGTTCGCCTCGGCCGCCTCGAGCGTGCGCGGGTGAATGCGAAACTCAAACCGCGCGCTGAAGCGCAGCGCGCGCAGAATGCGCAGATAGTCTTCCTGAAAGCGCCAGTTGGGATCGCCGACCGACCGGATCAGCTTCTTGGCCAGATCCTGCGCACCCTGAAACGGATCGCGCCATTCGTGCCGGATCGGGTGATAGGCGATCGCGTTGATCGTGAAATCGCGGCGCGCCAGATCGTCCATGAGCGACACTCCGAATTCCACCACCGCGTGCCGCCCGTCGGTCTGGATGTCCTTCCGAAACGTCGTGACTTCGTGCGCCTGGTTGGCGGCGTCGAGCACCGCGACGGTCCCGTGCTCGATGCCGACCGGCACGGTCCGTTTGAACACCTTCTGCACCTCGGCCGGCGGCGCCGCCGTCGTCAGGTCGAAGTCGTGATTGGGGACGCCGAGGAGATTGTCACGGATCGCCCCGCCCACACACCACGTCTCGAAGCCTGCGTCTTCGAGCTTCTTGGCGATCTTGAGGACTTCGGAGGGGATCGGGAGTTTCGCCGGAAACGTCATCCGCAGAGGACTGAGCCACCGTTCACGTTGAGGATCTCGCCCGTGATGTGCCGGGCCAGCGGCGAGCAGAGAAACAGGATCGGCCCGGCGATATCCTCCGCGCTGGCGACGCGCCGGAGCGGAATCGTTTTCTCGATCGCGGCGCGGCCGTCGCCCGAGTACGGTTTCGCCGACATCTCGGTGTCGACCCACCCCGGCGCAACACAGTTCACCGTGATCCTGGGCGCGAGCTCGACCGCGAGCGACTTCGTGATCGCAATGACGGCGCCCTTGGTGGCGGCGTAGTCGGTATGAAACGCCTCGCCGCGCTGTCCCGCCGTCGAACCGACCAGCACGATCGTTCCACCGTCACGGAGCTTGGGAATCGCCGCGCGAGTGACGTAGATGACGGCATCGAGGTTCGCGCGGCGCGTGGACTCCCACTGCTCGTCCGTCATCTTTGCCACGGGCACGTCGTCGGCCGGCCACACGCCGTGATTGATCACCAGAATGTCGAGGCCCCCCCCAAGTGCTCGAATCGCCTCGGCGACCGCCTTGCTGGCGCCGATCGCCGTGCCGAGGTCCCCGCGCACCGCCGCCGTGACGTGTGCCGCCGGCGCCGGTTTGCGGCTCCGGTACCCCACGGCGACCGTGGCGCCGGCACGGGCGAGCAACACGGCGGTCGCATGCCCGATGCCCCGCCCTCCCCCCGTCACGAACGCACGCTTGCCGGTGAGGTCGATCATCCCTTGAGCCGGTCCTCGACGAGATCGCAGATCACGTGCTCGACTGCGAGATGGATCTCCTGGATGCGCGCCGTGTCGGTCGACGGCACGATCAGGACGGCGTCGGCGAGGTCCTTGAGCGGTCCGCCGCTTTTGCCGAGCAACGCCACGACGCCCACGCCGCGCGACTTGGCGGCCTGCGCGGCGCGAATCACGTTGGGACTCTCGCCGGACGTCGAGTGCAGCACGAGGAGATCGCCCGGCTCGGCCAGCGCTTCGACTTGCCGCGAGAAAACATCGTCGCA
>WNGP01007094.1_pt1 | contig 13493 bp, 10 predicted proteins | sample 5407671 | NCBI WGS metagenome assembly WNGP01 (sample SAMN13153381, study PRJNA577476) | soil metagenome | isolation source: 40 cm soil or saprolite under Garry oak tree replicate 2 | place: USA:California | collected 2016-06-15 | reverse complement strand
CGCGATTCTCATTGTATCTCTTGTTCAGAATGTGCCCAATCGTGTCCAGAGCCCATGGAGAGGGTTTGCTCGCCCCGATATCATCGATCAATAGAACTTCCGCTTTCAGTACTGGTTCCAGCACGCCCATTTCACTCACGGGGTGATCGGGATCGTAGCTGGCTTGCAACTCTTTCAGGAGTTCGCGATAGTCGTAAAAACGCGCTTCGTGGCCGCGGACCATCAATTCGCGAAGCGCGGCGACGGCGAGGTGCGTCTTGCCCACTCCGCAGGGGCCCATCAGCAGCAGACCGGTTTCTCCGCCAGCCGGGTAATTCCGCGCGAAAGCCTGTACGACGAGCTTGGCCTGCGCCAGGCTGCGATCCCATGCTGCCCCTTCTGGCCCGCCATCCCAAACGTCGGTCTCGAAATTTTCGAAGTCGCAGTGTTCGTAACGGCGCGGTATGCGCGCGCGGAAGTCGCAGTGTTCGTAACGGCGCGGTATGCGCGCGCGGGCCAAGCTGCGGATGGCGCGGTCAGCTTGCGAACAATCGCAGGGAACCGCCCAGGTGAGTTTGGGCGGTCTGACCGAAGCTCCCGGGGTGGCGTCTTTCCGCTGGATAACGCGCTCGGCCTTTTGATTCGCGTCTACCCGCTCTACCAAGCGCCAGCCAGTTCCGTTGCACAAAGGACATTGCGATTGGGCCATGATTCGAGAGCATAGGCTTACCGCCGCGCAGGGCGCAAGTGAGTACGGACGTGGAAAAAAAGGAAATGTGAAAAACGAAACGACCGGGATCGAAACGTATGAGCGGCTACTTGTGAACCCGGATCACGCGCGGAGGCGGAACACGCACCAGGGCATCTCGCGAGGGCTTGCGTTGCACGGAATGCAAACCGCGCGAAAGCTCATTTTGAACGAATTCTGTAAAAGCCGTCATCTGCCGCTGCATCTCGCTCATCTTCTCGCGCATGTTCAATATGATTTCTATACCGGCAAGGTTGACGCCCATCTCGCGGGTGAGGGTGAGAATCACTTCCAGGCGTTCGAGGTCCGCATCCGTGTAAAGGCGGGTATTGCCTTCCGATCGCGACGGCTTGAGAAGGCCTACCCGTTCGTAAAGCCTCAAGGTCTGAGGATGCAGATGGTAAAGCTCGGCCACCGCGCTGATCATATATCCCGCGCGGCCTCTTTTTTTCGGCGTTCGCATCGGCATGGACTTCTCCTCCCGCTACGTTCCAGCACGCGCGAAAAGATCTTGTCGCGGGTTTTCCGGTTCCAAACGCGCCAATTCGCGGAGTAAATTGCGCACGCGCTCATCGATGGGCTTGGGCACAACGACCTGTAGCTCGACGTACAGGTCTCCCCGCTTTCCTGGTTGACGAACCGAAGGCACACCTTTTTCCCGCAGTCGAAGCTTCTGGCCGCTGCTGGTCCCCGGCGGGACGCGCAGAAGTGAACGCCCATCGAGGGTAGGCACCTCGATCTTGGCCCCGAGAGCCGCCTCGGAAACCGTAATCGGCACCACGGTGTAAAGATCATCGCCGCGCCGCTCGAAGTAGGGATGCGGCTTCACCTCGGTGATGAAGTAAAGATCGCCGGGCGGTGCGCCGTGGGTGCCTGCATTGCCATGTCCGGGAACGCGTACCCGCGAACCGCTCTGCACGCCGGCGGGAATCCGAACGTCGATCGTCTCGGCCCGGCGCACGCGGCCTTCGCCGCCGCAAACGCGGCACATGGAGCGAATTCGGCCCGTGCCTCCGCAACGCGTGCAGGCGACATTGAAACGCATGCGTCCGCTGACCTGCGAAACATGCCCTGTTCCTCCGCAGACTTCGCAAGTCTGCGGCGAGCCCACCGCCCCTGAACCACCACACGTGGCACAGGTCTCCAGGCGCGAAATCGTCACCTTCTTTACCGTACCGCGCACGGCTTCCCAAAAATCAATTTCGATTCCGTACTCAAGGTCCGAACCGGCTTCCTCTTCGGGAACTGCCGCTCCGGCTCCGCCGCGAAAGAATTGGCTGAATAGATCGCGGAAGTTCGTGCCGCTTCCGCCGCCGAAATCAAAGCCGCCAAAGTCGAAATGCGCGCCTGGGTCTTGTTCCGGCGGAACGGCGGTTCTCCGCTCGGCATCGAAGCCGAACTGATCGTACATTTGCCGTTTTTTGCTATCGGAAAGGACATCGTAGGCTTCCTGTACCTGCTTGAACTTTTCTTCCGCGGATTTGTCGCCGGGATTCAGATCTGGATGATACTTGCGGGCAAGTTTTCGGTAGGCTTGGCGAATCTCTTTCTGGCTGGCCTTGCGGCCCACGCCCAGCAGTTCGTAATAATCCTGTTTGGTTGTGGTCGGCATAATTGTCACTCGCTCGCGAAAACGAAGCGGCCCTGCGCTCTAAAGCTTAGCCCAGCGGGTATTGAGGTCCGCTAATTCAGCTTGTTCACGCGACAGCTCTTCGCGGCGCCGGCGCCGCTCTTCATCAAGGCGTCCGCCCATGGACGCCTCTTTCTGATTGGCCCGCTCGATCCAACGATCAATCCAGGCCACCTTCTGCTCCACGGTGCCGGCATCAGAACGAAAGCGAAGCAGATGGCCGCTGATTTCGACCGCTCGCGGTGGAAATTCCGGCGGGGGCGACTGCTGCGCATCATAGAAGAGGCGCTTCCAATCAGCTGAGGGGGTCTCGGCCAGCTGCACTTGCACGAGATAAAAATTCTCTCGCAGCTTCTGCAGCGCGAGCGGAGGTCCCGTTCGCCGCATGCCGTCGGTCATTCACTGCTCCTGGTACGCTGCTAAGTGCGCCGGGGAGACCGCTTGAAAGAGACGGCCTCCCCACTCGACTGTTTGTCACGTTCAGTTGGGCTTCTTCGACTCATCGACGTCAACGTATTCGGCATCGATGACCTCACCCTCGCCACGCTTCTGCCCTGCCGGGCCTTCGCCCTGGGGACCGCCGGGTTTTGTCCCCGGTGTCCCTTGGCCTCCGGCAGCACCTGCGGCGGCGCTTGCCCGATATAGCACTTCAGCGAGTTTGTGCGACGCGCTCTCCAGATCCTTGGTGGCCGATTGAATGGCTTCGAGGTTGTTCCCGGCAAGAGCGCTCTTGGCGCTCTCGATCGCCCCTTCCACGGGTTTGACATCGCCCTCCGAGAGTTTCTCGCGATTCTCCCGAATGAGCTTCTCCATTTGGTAAACACGCGAATCGAGGGTGTTGCGAGCCTCGACTTCCGCCAACTTGCGCCGGTCCTCGTCCGCGTGGGATTCCGCTTCCCTGCGCATTTTTTCGGCCTCTTCCTTATTCAAGCCGGTCGAGGCGGTAATGGTGATCTTCTGCTCTTTATTGGTTGCCAGGTCTTTCGCCGAGACGTTCAAGATGCCGTTGGCATCGATATCAAACGTCACCTCGACCTGCGGCATGCCTCGCGGCGCCGGAGGGATGCCCATCAGGTGGAATTTTCCGAGGGTGCGGTTGTCGGGCGCCATTTTGCGCTCTCCCTGCAGGACGTGAATCTCCACGGAGGGCTGATTATCCGAAGCGGTTGAAAAGACCTCCGACTTGCGCGTCGGTATGGTCGTATTCCGCGGAATGAGAACCGTCATCACGCCGCCGAGAGTTTCCACACCGAGCGACAGCGGCGTCACGTCGAGCAGAAGGATGTCCTTCACTTCTCCTCCCAGCACGCCTCCCTGAATCGCGGCTCCTACCGCAACCACTTCGTCCGGGTTAACGCCTTTGTGCGGCTCCTTGCCTCCAAACAGATCCTTTACAATCTGCACCACGCGCGGAATTCGGGTCGAGCCGCCCACGAGCACGACTTCGTCAATCTTGTCCGGCGTCAAGGCCGCATCCGAGAGCGCTTGCTTCACAGGACCGACCGTGCGCTGCAGCAGATCTTCCATCAATTGCTCCAGCTTCGACCGCGTTAGCTTGAGCTGCAAGTGTTTTGGACCGGAAGCATCAGCCGTAATGAAGGGAAGATTGATCTCTGTCTCCATCACTTGTGACAACTCGATCTTGGCCTTCTCCGCGGCTTCCTTTAAACGCTGCAGCGCCATGCGGTCCTTGCCGAGATCAATTCCCTGATCGCGCTTGAATTCGCCAACGATCCACTCCATGACGCGATGATCTACGTCATCGCCCCCCAGGTGCGTGTCTCCCGCGGTGGCCTTGACTTCGACAACGCCCTCGCCTACCTCCAGGATGGAAGTGCCGCCGCCCAGGTCGTAGACCGCGATGGTTTCGTCCTTTTTCTTGTCCAAGCCATAGGCAAGAGCCGCAGCGGTCGGCTCATTGATGATTCTCAAGACCTCCAGCCCAGCAATTTCGCCCGCCTGTTTGGTCGCTTGCCGCTGGCCATCGTTGAAGTATGCGGGCACCGTGATGACGGCCTTGCTGACCTTCTCGCCCAGGAAATCCTCGGCGGCGGTCTTCAATTTCTGCAGGATCATCGCAGAAATCTCTGGAGGACTGTAAGTCTTGCCGAAAATATCCACCCGAGCATCATCGTGCGGTCCGCGAACAATCTTGTAGGGCAGCCGCTTCATCTCTTCGCCGACCTCGTCGTAGCGATGCCCCATGAAGCGCTTGATTGAATAGACGGTATTCTCGGGATTGGTCACCGCCTGGCGCTTGGCTACCTGCCCCACGAGGCGTTCGCCGGTCTTGGTTATGCCTACCACCGATGGCGTTGTGCGTGCCCCTTCCTGGTTGGGAATGACCACGGGTTCTCCGCCCTGCATCACGGCAACCACCGAATTGGTGGTGCCCAAATCAATGCCGATAATCTTGCTCATCTCTTCCTCCGTCGTTTCCCCGTGGGTGGCAGCACAGCTCGGGGCACGATTCGGGGCAATTCTATACCTTGAGTGTGATTATGTCAAGTTACTTGATAATGCTACTAACTAGTTGTGAAATCAGTCACCTGAGTCACCAAGTTCAGTGCTTCTCTGATTCGCTCACGCCCGGACCGGGCCCCTTTTGACAACGTATTGCTCTGTACCTTTTCCGTTGATCAGATCGAGTCCAAGGCTCAAGAGGGCGATTGGCGATGCCCCTCCGCGCTCCATACCTCAATTTTTTGGAGCCAAACACTTCTAACTGAGCTCGCATCCTATTACAATACCGTTTCCCATCGGATCAGCTGCCATCTTTGGGGAGGGCATGTGAACCGTTTTTGCGTGAAGGTGCTTGCATTGATTGCGCTCGGTGGGTCGCTGCTGCCGGCGCTCGTGAGCGCGGGGTCAGGGCAGAGCAGCCTCGGGACCAAGTCCGCTGCTCCCGCGCAAGATCTGACGGCGCTCAAGTCCGCAGGGTCGCGCGAGGCCCCCATTACCATCGAGGTCTTCAGTGATTATCAATGTCCGCAGTGCCGGGTTTTTTACCTGGATACGGCGCGTCAATTGATGCAGACGTACATACCGGCCGGAAAGGTTTATTACGTTCATCGCGACTTCCCTCTTTCCATGCATTCCCATTCTCGTGAAGCCGCTCGCTGGGCCAATGCGGCGGCTATTGCGGGCGTATTTCAAAGCACCGAGGAGACGCTTTACAGCAAACAGGATCAATGGGGCTCAACGGGCAAAATCGAAGATACGCTTGCGAGCGCCCTTTCTCCCGCCGACATGAAGAAAGTGCGCACCATCGAAGCCACCCAGGGTGCTCAAATTGATGCGGCCATTGCACGTGATATGGCTCTCGGCGAATCGCGCGGCGTTAATGGCACGCCTTCGATCTATGTTTTTCACAAGGGCCAGATGACTCCGCTGCCCCCGGGCGGCGTCAATTATTCGCTGCTGAAGCAATACATTGATTATCTCTTGCAACAGCGCTGAATTATGAGCCAAGCCAGCTCGATCGCCATGGAGCGGCCGCGCACGCGGAGCAAAGTGGGATTCTTTCTGATCGCGGCGCGAGTACTCCTCGGCTTGGTTTTTGTGTATGCAGCGTATGCAAAACTGCACTTTAATGGCGCTTGGCACCTGCGGGATTACTATTTCTTATTCGCCATGGGAATCGATTCTTATCGGATGCTGCCGCTGGTGATCGTAGAGTGGATGGCGCGGATTTTGCCCTGGCTGGAGCTCGGTCTGGGCGCATTGTTGGTCATTGGGGCAGGCGTGCGTTGGGTAGGCCTCGTCGTCAGTGCGCTACTCGTCGTCTTCATGGTTGCGTTGGCGCACGCCGCGCTCGGAGGCCTGGAGATCAATTGCGGCTGCTTCGGCAATAGCAGCGTAAAACCGAGCAGGGAGTTGATGCTTGACGCGGGCCTGCTTGCGCTGGCCCTTGCCGTCAGCGTGGGAGGATTTCTCTCGCATCGCGCCCGGAAGTCCCAGGCTTAAGTTCGTTATAGAATCGGGTCGCCTTCACATGCCGGTTTCTCTCCCTGCTAAACCCGTTGGGATTAGAATCGACTAAATACAATGTTCCCATTGCCTTCGATTACTCTGCAGGTCCGAGGGCGCACGCTCGCGGGACGCCTGGCATTCACGATTGTTTTTGTGGCTGTGGTCCTGCTTGGGGCCGCAGCCGGCCTGATTTTTGTTTACTCCACGGATTTGCCGGAAATCCGCGCTCTCGAGGACTATCGCCCGAACGTCGTGACCGAGCTCTATTCCGATGATGGCCAACAGATAGGGAATTTCGCGCTGCAGCGTCGCATTCTGCTCACCTGGGAACAGATTCCTCCGGTGCTGAAAGACGCCATCACTTCGACCGAAGACCAGCATTTCTTTGAGCACTGGGGCGTTGATCTGCCGCGCGTTGTGGAAGCAGCGTGGCGCAACGTAATCCGCGGCCGCATTCGGGAAGGGGCGAGCACGCTCACCATGCAGCTCGCCGGCGGGCTTTTTCTAGACCGTTCGGACCGCAGCTTTCGCAGAAAGATTCAGGAAACCCTTCTGGCGATCCAGATCGAACGCAACTATACCAAGCAGCAGATCTTCAGCATGTATGCCAATCAGGTCTATCTGGCGCATGGCAATTACGGATTTGAGGCCGCCTCGGAGTTTTATTTTGGCAGGCCCGTGGCCAAGCTGACTTTGCCCGAAGCCGCGCTGCTTGCCGCGCTCATTCGTGGTCCAGCCTATTCGCCGATCATGTATCCAAACCGCGCTCTGGAGCGGCGCAACCTGGTGCTCGATCTGATGCAGCGGGATGGCAAGATCACCGCGCAGCAGGAACGCGAGGCGCGGCTGCAACCCATCAATCTCAACGTGCAATCAGCGCGGAATGAATTGGCGTCCTATTTCGTGGAAGAGATTCGCAAGTATCTGGAAGCGACCTATGGAACCGAAGCGGTGCACGAGCGCGGCCTGCGGGTCTATACGACCCTCAACGTGGCCATGCAACGCGCCGCCAATGCCGCAGTGCGAGACGGTCTGCACGCCTATGAGCGGCGCCACGGCTGGCGCGGCAATCTGCCCAACGTCATCCGCGACCAGCACGCCTCGCTGCAGAATTATGATGAGGACGACTGGCACCAACCCATTTCCAAAGCCGGTTACGTCAACGGCTTGGTCATGGCCGTTGATGACAAAGCAGCGGTGATCAAGATCGGCCCCTACCGCGCCGTTCTCACTCAGCCGGATTTCGCCTGGACCGGACGCCGCCTCCCCAGCCAATTACTCCACGTGGGGGACATCGCGCAGTTTTACATCCGAGACCTTGGCGGCAACACAGCGCACGCGACGCTGGAACAAGATCCCGGCCCCCAATCTGCCCTGGTGGCCATTGATAACGGCTCGGGCGAAGTGAAGGCCATGGTTGGCGGCTATAATTTTGAGGACTCGAAATTCAATCGCGCCACGCAAGCGCAGCGTCAGGTAGGCAGCTCTTTCAAGGTGTACCTCTACGCAGCAGCATTGGAGAAGGGCTTCACTCCCTTCGACACCATCCTTGATGCTCCATTCACGGTCATGAGTGGCGGCCAGCCCTACTCTCCCCACAACTATGACGAACGATACGAAGGCATGATCACCTTGCGCCGGGCCTTAGCGGGTTCCCGCAATGTCCCAGCCGTGAAGCTCGCAGACAAGATCGGCATCAATGACGTCATTGACGTAGCTCGGCGCTTCGGCATCAATAGCCCCCTGCCCCCCTATTTGCCCATTACGTTGGGTGCCGCGGATTTGAATCTGATGGAGCACGCCTCGGCTTTTACCGTTTTCCCCGACGACGGGATTCGCATCGATGCGCATCTGATTCGCCGCGTCACGACGTACGACGGAGCCCTGCTAGAGGAGGCGCGTCCCCCCGTGCATGATGTCATTTCACCTGAGGTTGCGCGCACCATGGTGGCCATGCTCGAAGACGTGGTCAACTTCGGGACGGGAGTCGGCGCCAAGGCACTCGGCCGGCCATCCGCGGGCAAAACGGGGACTACGAACGATTTCAGCGATGCCTGGTACATGGGATTCACGCCGCAGCTTACCGCCGGGGTATGGGTCGGATTTGATGACAAGCAAAAATCACTGGGACGCAGCGAGACCGGAGCGCGCGCCGCTTTGCCGATCTGGCTGGAGTTCATGCAAAATGCCCTGGCGGGCATGCCGGTCGAGAATTTCCCCAATGTTGAGCCGCTCGAGAAGATTGCGCTGACCAAAGAAGTCCACGTGGATACGCCGGATACTGCTCCGACGGAGGGATCGGAAGAGGGCAACGGCCACAACGCAGTGATGCCGCAGCCCGGCTTGACTCCGCAACCTCCTACGAACCCACCGGACCCGCCGTCCACCGGAGCGCCAGGCCCACCGGATCCCCGCGGTCAATAGAGTCACTCCTGAGGCGGAGCCAGCTTCAAATTCGGATGGCGAGCGGTCATCCAGCGGCGCAGCGCGTCGGCCATTTCATCAAGATGCCCTGTGAAGAAATGATCGGCAGCTGGAATAAAAACGACGCGCGTCGCCTTCGCAGCTTCAGGATTAAATGTCTGGACGAAGCTCTCGAAATGAGATCTTGCGGCGTACTGATCGCTTTCTCCCTGAATCAGTAGTTTGGGTTTCGTGCAGGTGCTTAAGTAATCGAATCCCAATTTGCGATCGTCTATGGGCAGGCCGAGTCCAATCAATTCGATGACTCGGGAATCCGGGCAACCTGCTCGCAGGCCGACCCACGCGCCGAAGCTAAAGCCGGCAGCAAGCAAGGGAATGCCGGAAAATTGCGCTTGGAGATAATCCAGGGCGGTGCGGACGTCATCTTCTTCGCCGCGCCCATGATCATAGCTCCCTTCGCTTGCGCCCACGCCGCGAAAATTGAAGCGCAACACCGGAATGCCCAAAGAATCGAGCGCCTTGGCAGCCTGGTAGACCACCTTGTTGTGCATGGTCCCCTGATAAAGCGGGTGCGGATGAGACACCACCGCGGCCAACTGGATCTCTTGTGGTGGCTTCGGTACCCACAGCAGGCCTTCGAGGCGGCCGGCGGGGCCGCGTATGGTCACCTCCTTGTGGGTTGTGTGCATTTCCTGGTTAGCCCCCATTAGATAAAGCCGCAGCTGCGAAACAGTTCGTCTGCCTTTCTCGCGCGGCTAAGAAAATTCTGATGGCCCGGCCAGGAAGCGCCTCAGCGTTTCGCGAAGTGGTCCCATCCGCTTGGTATGAGCGATGAAACTTCTCCGCCCGCTGCAACGATCTTCACTCCCGAACCACGCACAATCTCGCCAATCCGTGTGATACGCGTGCGGCCAAAAATGCTCGGAATTCGTGAAACCCTCCGCTTAGGAGCGGTAAAGAGCAAACCATAATCTTCGCCGCCATGAAGCGCGAGAGTAAGAGGATCGAGTTCGGGTATTCCTTGCAGCGACCCGGGAACAGCTACCAGCGGTATCTGATCTGCATAGATTCGAGCTCCGACGCCACTCGCTCTGCAGAGCCGCGTGAGATCTGTAGAGAGGCCGTCCGAAATATCCATCATCGCTGAGGGTAAGTGGTGGCGGCCTAACCAGAGAGCAAAATCGAGGCTCAAAGTCGGATAATAGTGTGGAGCGAGCAATTTCCGATAACTACGCTGTCCGCCCATTTCCTTCAGGATTAGTTCGAGCCCGAGTTGCGCCCTTCCCAAAATCCCCGTCACATAGATTCCGTCGCCAGGCCTTGCGCCTGCGCGGCCGATGCCGTATCCGCGGCGGGCCTCCCCGAGCACCATCACATTGAGTGCTATCCTTGCCCCCTCGCCGGGACCGCGGGCCGTATCGCCGCCGGCGAGCCTCACGCCGAGAGGTTTGCTCGCTCGAGCCATGCCGGAGAGCATCTGGTTGAGCCAGGCTCCGGTTCGTTCGGCAGGCAAAGTAAGGCTCAAGAGAAAAAAACGCGGCCGCGCGGCCATGGCCACGACATCGCTTGCGGCTCGAATGAGGGCTTTGTAGCCCACCGATTGAGGCGGGTGTTTGTCTGCGAGGAAATGCGCGCCCTCGAGGAACTGATCGCAGGTAACGACCCAATCCCAGCCCTGCGCATGAATCAAGGCGGCATCGTGGCCGATCCCAAGCCGCAGCGCGCCGCCCTCCGACGATGGGATCCGGCGGCGTATGCGTTCAATCAATTCATCTTCGAGAATTCGCAAGGACGGGATCGCTACCGGCGGCCGAATTATACCTGCAGCCGAAGATTCGATTGTAGAGATGTTAGGCGGGCCATTGCTATGATTTTTGGAAGGTACTTGCGGACAGCTGGCCCAAATTCGAACTTTCGAACAGGTTATATGAAATGCGCTTCCCGTTAGAATTTGGTTGACGCGGGAGACTGTCCTTTTCTAGACTGGCGTCGCTTTCGGACCAAGGCTCGCGGTCCAAAGCTTTCGTATTGCATTCGCCGGCCCAGCGGCAAGCGCTTCGGCGTTTTTTTTGTTCGGCGTTAAGCAACTCGGGATTTCATAGCTCTTTATGAAGCGGCAAACCTATACATTATTCGTGGCTTCAAACCACCGGGGAAGAGTCCGTCGCATCACCATCCCCCTCTATGTCTTACATCTGCTGATCGTTTTGTCTTTGGTTGGCGGAATCACCATCGCAGTGGCAGTTGCCTCCTACACACGCATGTTATGGAAGGTTGGCGATTACAATGCGCTATTGCGCAAACAAGACCACCTGCAGCAGCAATATCAGCAGCTGCAGGATACGGTTAAGAACACCGATCAGCGCCTTTCCTCTCTGCAATCCCTTGCCACTGAAGTTGCCATGACTTACGGCTTCATGTATCTGCGCACGAGTCCGTTTGGATTGAGCGAATCGGCTGTCGCCCAGGAACCTGCGCTTGATCACACGCTCGAGGAGTTCGACTTTTTGGCCAAGAACGCGACGACCGCGGCTCTAACCAGCCGCGGCCCGCGATTAATGCCTGCCCTCAGCCTAGGCGAGCTGACTTTCACGCCGACGCTCTGGCCCGTGGTCGGCCGCATCACGGCAGCTTTCGGCGAGCGCCTGGATCCCTTTAGCGGTGAAGGTGCGTTTCACACGGGCGTGGACATTTCCGCCGAATACGGCGAAGGCGTGCGTGCGGCCGCCGATGGTGTGGTAATTCAAGCCGCGATGCACTCGGGCTATGGCCGCCTCGTTATCGTCGATCACGGCTTTGGCGTGACGACTTGGTATGGCCATTTATCCACCTTTACGGTGCCGCCTGGTATTCATGTGAAGCGCGGCGATATCATCGGCTATGTGGGGGTTAGCGGCCGTACCACCGGACCTCACGTCCATTATGAGGTTCGCATCAACGATGCGCCGGTGAACCCCATGCGTTATCTCCGATTTACCTCCTCAGCAGAAGCCGACTGATTCCTGGCTCGTCGGAAACAGCATCAGGACTCGGCTCTACCGAGCGCGCCCCCGCAAAGCTCACGTGACGGCGATCCCGGCTTGCACTAAGAACAATCCGAAGTCGTACTGAGGAACAAGCTGAGTATCCGAAGGGGCGGCGGCTTGTTAGATTGCCGAATTTTAAGTTGCCTTAGCCCACCTCCAGTGTTGTACAATATGTTCTCCAATAATTCGTTAGGGCATCTGAATTGCTCATGGCCGCGAAGCCCTTGCAATTGAAGTGCCCTTTTGGTATCTTTCTTTGGTTTGAGCTGCGCTGGCGTAGCTCAGTGGTAGAGCATCTGATTTGTAATCAGAGGGTCGGGGGTTCAAATCCCTCCGCCAGCTGATTTTGGAATCGTAGCGGTGTTGGGGCGGCGGATCTCCGATAACAAGCAAGAAGGACAGACTGTTTCCTGCGTGAATAACACAGACGAGCGGGTGTCTCTCCGCGGATGGAGACGGCGCGTTCGATCTCGATAGCGATTTTCCCGTGCGGACGGGTGGGTGAGTGGCTAAAACCAGCAGACTGTAAATCTGCCGCTCCTTGCGGGCTACGGAGGTTCGAATCCTCCCCCGTCCACCATTCGCCGCAGCGTCGGTCGCCAAAAGAATCCGGAGAATTTTCCGGACCAAGTGTCACAGCACACGACAAAAAGCAACGCAAGTGCAGCACAACTCAAGACGAGAGGTAGTTTAGAGAATCTGAGTAGATTAAGGGCACCCGGTTCGGCCTGGGTAGCTCAGTTGGTAGAGCGCGTCCTTGGTAAGGACGAGGTCACCGGTTCAATCCCGGTCCCAGGCTCCAGAGTTGGCCGAAGGCCGGCGGGGGTAACTCAGCGGAAGAGTCTCGGCCTTCCAAGCCGATGGTCGCGGGTTCGAATCCCGTCCCCCGCTCCAGTCACTCGAGAGAGGTTCAGAGAAGCATGGCGAAGGAAAAATTCGAGCGCAGCAAGCCGCACGTGAACATTGGCACGATCGGGCACATCGATCACGGCAAGACCACCTTGACCGCAGCGATCACCAAGGTGCTATCGAAGAACAATCCCAAGGTGCAGTTTCGCGCCTTCGATTCGATCGACAACGCGCCGGAGGAGCGCGAGCGGGGCATCACCATCGCGGTGGCGCACGTGGAGTATGAGACGGCCAACCGGCACTACGCGCACATTGATTGTCCGGGGCACGCCGATTACATCAAGAACATGATCACCGGGGCGGCGCAGATGGATGGAGCGATCCTGGTGGTGGCGGCGACCGACGGGCCGATGCCGCAGACGCGGGAGCACATTTTGCTGGCGCGGCAGGTGGGGGTGCCGTATATCGTGGTGTTTTTGAACAAGTGCGATGCGGTGGAAGATCCGGAGCTATTGGAGTTGGTGGAGTTGGAAGTGCGCGAGTTGCTCAAGAGCTATCAGTTTCCGGGCGATACGCTGCCGGTGATTCGGGGCTCGGCTTTGGGAGCGCTGAATGGGGAAGAGAAATGGGAGAAGACGATATTGGAGTTGATGGCGGCGGTGGATAAGAACGTGCCTTTGCCGCCGCGGGATGTGGACAAGCCGTTTGCCATGCCCATCGAGGATATATTTTCGATCTCCGGGAGGGGCACGGTGGTGACCGGGCGGATCGAGCGGGGCAAGGTGAAAGTGGGGGAAGAGATGGAGATCGTGGGTTTCCGGCCGACCATCAAGCGGGTGGTGACGGGGGTGGAGATGTTCCGCAA
>WNGP01004560.1_pt1 | contig 13496 bp, 9 predicted proteins | sample 5407671 | NCBI WGS metagenome assembly WNGP01 (sample SAMN13153381, study PRJNA577476) | soil metagenome | isolation source: 40 cm soil or saprolite under Garry oak tree replicate 2 | place: USA:California | collected 2016-06-15 | reverse complement strand
CTATGAAGAGTATGATGTAGCTCAACCGCAGCGTGGGGGAAACGCCGCAAATGGCAAAACGGGAACGCCTGCGAGAGAGTCCGGCAAAGAACGCGAAAAAGAAATCCAGCAAGGATGATTCTGAACCGGCAACCAGCAGTCCGCACGGCGCGGCGTCCACTCGAAGTATTCCTGCGCAGGGTGAAACACGAACTGGGGCTGGACCAAGCGGATCTGACGGTTTGCCTGGTGAGCGACGCAGAGATCGCGCGCATGAATGAGACGTTTCGTAAGAAGAAGGGCCCCACCGACGTGCTTTCGTTTCCCGCCGTGACGCGGCGAAAACCTGTCCGCCTGCGGCGCGGCTCGCGGACCGTAGAGGCCGATACAAACTTGGGTGACATTGCCATTTCACCGGCGACCGCGCGGCGCTACGCCAAGAAAAACGGGCGGAAGCTTTCGAGTGAACTTCAAGTGCTGATCCTCCACGGTGTCTTACACTTGCTGGGCTACGATCACGAAACCGATCGCGGCGAAATGGACCGGGTTGAGCGAAAGCTGCGAAAACGGCTCGGACTGGCATGATGAACCTAGGTTGGCTCTACGCTCTGAGCGTTGTGCTGATAGGTTTTACCCTGCCGATTTTCTCCTACCTTACCTTGATTTACCGCGAACTGGGCCGCATGACGACGGGCCGCGTTCACGAGCATCTGGACATTTTCGAAGCAGAGATCGAGCCGAAGCTGAAGATCAACCGCCGCAGTGGTGGGCGGACCTTCCGGATCATCGGGCACTTCTGGCTGGCGTTCTTGGTGCTGGAGACGACGCGCGGCGTGGTGTACTTCGTGCCGGGCACCTGGGAATCTTTCGTCGAGTTCTGCGTCTTTCTGGTGCTCGAAGTCGTCATCGCGATGCACTTTATTCCGGACATGCTGCTGTACCGCACGACGGGGCGCTGGCTGCTTCCCCTATTGCCGCTGATACGGGGTGCCATGTGGCTTGTGTGGCCCGTGCGTGTGGTTCTGGAGGGCGCGGAATCACTCGCGCGAATTTCGGAGCACGAGGTTGAGAAAACCGAAGAGGAGCGTACCGAGGAGGGAATCGAAGCGCTGGTGGAGGCCGCGGAAGAAGAAGGCATCATCGAACCGGAGCAGGCGGATTTGATCGAACAAGTCGTTGAATTCAGCGACAAGCGCGTGCGCGAAGTGATGACGCCGCGCCCTGACATCGTGGCCATGCCCGCGGACGCCACCCTCGAAGAGTTGCATGCCAAAGTTATCGAGACAAAATTGAACAAGATTCCCGTGTATGAGAAATCGCTCGACGATATTTTCGGCGTTGTACACTCACAGGATCTTCTGCAAATCGCGGACCAGGATCTTTTGAAGCGCAAGGTGCGCGAGCTGGTCAAACCTGTTCTGTTCATACCGGAAACGAAAGTTGGCTCGGAGTTGTTGCGCGAGATGCGCCAGAAAGGGCAACCGCTCGCCGTGGTTATCGACGAGCACGGGACGGTAGCGGGCATCGCGACCGTCGAAGACCTGGTGGAAGAGATCGTCGGCGAAAGCGGGAACGATGGAAAGCCTCCGGCGCCGGATGTGGTGCGAGAACCGGATGGTGGCCTGGTCATGCGGGGCAGCATGCCTATCGGCGACGTTGAGAAATTGCTTGGCGTGAAGTTTGGCGATAAGACGGATGAGGCAGTTACCACTCTGGCAGGTTTGCTCAGTCACGCTTCCGGCAAAGTGCCTGTCCCTGGCGACAAGATCGACCTGGCGGAGCATCGCTTCGAAGTCTTGGAAGCGAACCAGAGAAAAGTGTTGCGAGTGCGAATTCGCAAGCAGATGAAGGCGGTTCCCACAAAGCGGTAGACATTCTGCGTTGGTTCAGGGGCTACAGAACAAAAGCAATCCATCGCAGTGTGGAGGGGAAGCGATGCTCGGTTTGACGCTGAAGAAAGTTTGCACGGCCACTTCAGGAATGGCTCGCGGCTACCGGTCATCTTCACGTTCACACCCTACATCGGAGACTCGTACACGGACCGCGCTGTGTATTTCGCGAAGCATGGCTATGTATACGCGCTGGTGGACGTTCGAGGGCGCGGGAACTCCGGCGGAGAATTCGAGCCCTTTGTGAATGAGGGAAAAGACGGATACGACGTCGTGGAATGGCTCGCGAAACAGCCGTATTGTAACGGCAAAGTGACGATGTGGGGCGGCTCCTACGCAGGCTTCGACCAGTGGACAGTGCTCAAGGAATTCCCTCCGCACCTCGCAACGATTGTTCCCGCGGCCGCAGCGCATCCGGGAGTGGACTTTCCATTCCAATTCGACATATTTGCATCGTACGACATGCAATGGCTGAGCTTTACGAGCGGGGTGACGAGCAACGCGAATCTCTTTGGGAACGGCGCCTACTGGACCGCGAAATCCCGCGAGATGTATATGGCGCACACCGCGTTTCAAGAGTACGACAAGCTGGTTGGGAACAGGTCCACTGTCTTTCAGAAATGGCTCAAGCATCCGATTCCGGATGCCTACTACGATGCGATGGTGCCGAACCCTGAACAGTACAAAAGGATGAGTGTGCCGGTTTTGACGATCACGGGGCACTACGACGGAGACCAGCCCGGTGCATTTACCTTCTACAAGAGGCACATGCAATTCGGAACAACTGAAGCGAAAGCGAGTCATTACCTGATTGTTGGGCCGTGGGACCACGCGGGAACACGCACACCGAAGGCGGAAGTGGGTGGACTGAAATTTGGTCAGGCGAGTCTCGTCGATCTGAACAAGCTGCACACGGAATGGTACGACTGGACGATGAAGGGCGGGCCGAAGCCGGAGTTTCTGAAGAAGCGCGTCGCCTACTACTTGGTTGGAGCGGAGGAATGGAAATACGCGGACAGTCTCGAAAGCATCTCGAATGCGGCAAAGACGCTCGTTCTTGGGTCGAATGGCGATGCGGGTGACGCGTCTCGATCCGGAACGTTGACGGAGGGAAAACCCGGCGGATCCGCGGTGATGGATTCGTGGACGTATGATCCGTTGGATACCAAGCCAGGCAGCGCGGAGTCCGAAGAGGATGACAGCTCCCTGACTTCGCAGCGGGCAGTGTTAAATCTTTTCGGCGAGGGAGTGATCTACCACAGCGAGCCCATCGCGGAAGCCACCGAGATTGCGGGATTCCCGAAGCTGACGCTGTGGCTCAAGATGGATGTACCGGATACGGATCTGGAAGCGGATCTCTACGAGATTTTGCCGGATGGCGGATCGGTAGCGCTGACGAGCGCGTCGATGCGAGCGAGATACCGTGAGTCGTTGCGCGAAGCAAAGCCGGTGCCCGCGGGAAAGATCGAAAAATACGTGTTCGACAATTTCACGTTTTTCGCCCGGCGCGTGGGAAGAGGCAGCCGGCTACGTCTTGTAGTGCGGAGCATCAACTCGCCTGGGGCGGAGAAGAACTACAACAGCGGCGGGGTGGTCGCGGCGGAGACCGGCAAGGACGCCAGGACAGCGCATATCGTGTTGATGCACGATGCGGAGCATGCTAGCGCGTTGGAGCTGCCGGTTGTGAAACCTTGATGCATGAGAAGGATAATAGCGAGGAAAAGCGGGGATTTCGTTCCGGATTTGTAGCTGTCGTCGGCCGGCCGAATGCCGGGAAGTCCACGCTTGTGAACCGCTTGGTGGGGCAGAAGATCGCGATTGTCACTTCCAAACCGCAGACTACGCGCAACCGCATCCAAGGCATAGTGACAAAGGCGCAGGGACAGATCGTTTTCATCGATACGCCGGGTCTGCACGAAGCCGAGTCTGCCCTGGGACGGCAAATGATGCAGGAAGTGGCGGCCGCGCTCGAAGGAATCGACGTGTTGTTACTGATGGTCGATGCCAGCAGAATGCATCTCTATGCGGATGATTTGCTGCTAGAAAAGGCCAAGCGATTCCGCGGAAAAACAATTCTGGCCCTCAACAAAGTCGATCGATTGCCAAAGCCAAAGCTTCTGCCGCTGATCGAGGCGTTTGCGAAGAGCTTCGAGTTTGCAGCGATTCTGCCAACCTCTGCGTTGAAGGGTGACGGATGCGAAGAACTGGTGGACGAGATCATGAAGCGGTTGCCGGAGGGAGAGCCGTATTTTCCGAAAGACCAGGTCACCGACCAGCCTGAACGATTTCTGGCCGCGGAGATCATTCGCGAGAAGGCCATTCAAGTAATGTACCACGAAGTGCCGTACGCCCTTGCAGTGGTCGTTGAAAAGTACGAAGAGTCGCCCAAGCTACTGCGCATCGAAGCGGTCATGAACGTGGAGCGCGATTCGCAGAAAAAAATATTGATCGGCCATAAGGGCGAAATGCTTAAGAAGATCGGAACGGAGGCCCGCAAGGACCTCGAGTCAATCCTCGCCAGTAAGATTTACCTCGGATTGTTTGTTAAAGTCGCGCCAGATTGGCGGGAAAATCCGCAGAAAGTCCGCGAACTCGACTGGCGTTACCAACTGGAGGGACTTGCCGGCGAGATTGAAGACCAGGAGTGAGAAACGCGTGTCAACATTGGCTCGTCCACTCAAGTCCAACCAGTATGAAAAGGCACAGTGCTTTTCGATAGTGGAGTTAGTAGGCCGCCGGGGCTCCCTGGTGACCGTATCCGCCGAACGACCAGCGCACGCCAAAAGTGGCATAGAGACCATAGGAACCGTTGGTGTGAAGGTCCGCGGTACCCAATGACCTGCCGTAACGCCCCAGCCAATCCACTTGATGCTGCGTCGCGCGCAGTTCAAAGTTTCTGGGCAATTGGAAACCGACTCCAATCGAACGGTCGTAGGCAATGGGCGCCATGGACGCGGTGTAGGTGAGCTGGGGAATATTTCTTCCAAAGCTGAATTTGGGTTCGAAGAATAGAAAGAAATGCCGTGCCAGGGTTCGGCCCAGCGGTTGAAACTCAATGTATCCGCTGTACAGATAGCGAGCGTAGGCCGCACACGTGGAAGCCGTCCCGCCCGCGCTGGCCGGCTGAGGGAACGTACATCGGCCAAGGTCCGGTTCGTTGTGCGACGGAGCGACTTCAAAATCCGCATAGCCACGCACCCAGTTATGCGGGAAAAATGTCCGTGGCAGCGGCGCAAAATTCGATACGCTGGCCGACCCACCAATAAGGTTCTGCGCTTGCGCGGCAAAGGCAGAGACGGTCATGGATAAGGTCAGAAAAATAAAAATCCTCTTCATCGAGCTCTCCTTGTTTCCGACTTGCGTCGTAAAGCAATGGGCCGGCCGGTGAAGAGCGTTCAGGATTTTAGCGATTGAAGCGGCGGTGGACAGAGAACGTCCGCGTAAGAACCGCTGGTTCAGTCAGTGTTTCGAAGTGTGAGGGCACCGGTGCAACGCATTGTTACACGAATCGTGGGCTTCACGGGGAAGAGAATCTGCCCCGCGCGGCGAGTACGCCAATACGGCAGGGCCTAGTCAGGGGCAGCGATCCCGAGAGACTTCATTTTGCGGTACAGGTGGCTCCGTTCCAGGCCAAGAGCCGTTGCCGTTTGCGTCATATTCCAGCGGTGCTCCTGCAATTTGCGCAGGATGAATTCCCGCTCGTAGGCGCTGCGCGCTTCATGCAATGTTGAGTATGGATGATGGGGGCTTTCCGCTACGCCGCGGAAAAGTTCGGGCGGAAGATGATGCGGCTCGATGCGCGCTTGGGGGCACACGATGACCAGCCGCTCGACAAGGTTGCGCAATTCCCGGACATTTCCCGGCCAGGGATAGCGAACGAGAATCTCCGTAGCGGAATCACTTAGCTCACGCAGTTTCTTTCCGTAGGCGGAGCTGAATTCTCCCAAGAAATATCTGGCCAGCGTGGGGATATCCTCCTTGCGGTCGCGCAAACCCGGCACGTAGAAGGGAATCACGTTCAGGCGATAGAAAAGATCCTGGCGAAAGGCGCCGCGGGCGATTTCCTGTTCAAGGTGCTTATTCGTTGCGGCGATGACGCGCACGTCGACGCTCAAGGTTTCATTGGAGCCCACACGCTCGAAGCGCTGTTCCTCGAGTACGCGCAGCACTTTCGATTGCGTGCGGAGGCTCATGTCTCCGATTTCGTCGAGAAAGAGTGAACCGCCATCAGCTTTTTGAAATTTGCCGATTTTGTCCTCCGTCGCACCGGTAAAGCTGCCCTTGATGTGACCGAAAAGCTCGGATTCGATCAGCTCCTCCGGAATCGCGGCGCAATTGACTTCCACGAAAGGGCTCTTACTGCGAAGACTCGCGACATGCAACGCGCGTGCAACGAGTTCCTTGCCCGTGCCGCTTTCACCGTATATCAGGACGCGGCCGTTGGTCGGTGCGGTGACGGCGATCTGCTGACGAAGCGCCTTCATGGGAACGCTCTCGCCGATAACTTGGTAGCGGTAACCAAGTTCGCTGCGCAGCAACTGGTTTTGCTCTTCGAGGCGGCGCTGTTGAATGGCGTTGCGGACGAGAACAATGATCTTCTCGAGCGAGAGGGGCTTCTCGATAAAATCGAAGGCGCCAAGTTTTGTGGCGCGCACGGCTGTCTCGATCGTGCCGTGTCCTGAAATCATAATTACCGCCGGCGGGCGGGGCGAAGCCTGTAAGCGGCTGAGCGCTTCGAGGCCATCGATCCCCGGTAGCCAGACGTCTAGGAGCACAACCTCAAAATCGCCAGCGGCGGCGCGGTCCAATGCTTCCTCAGCGGAACCTACCGCTTCCACGTGGTAGCCCTCGTCCCGGAGAATCGACGATAGAGATTCACGAATGCCAGCCTCGTCGTCCACGACGAGGAGATGTGTTCCACATGTCATCGAGTCGCATCCGATCCATTGTGGTCTGCGAGGAAAGCAGGCGTCAATTCCGCGACCGGAAGTTCAATGAGGAAGCGCGACCCCACCGGAAGATTGTCTTCGACGTGGATGCTGCCGCCGTGTTCGGCCACGATGCGGGCCGCGATGGCCAGGCCGAGACCCGTTCCACGATCCTTGGTTGAGAACTGCGGCAGAAAGAGTTTGTCTTTGTCTTCCGGCGAAATACCCGTGCCGGTGTCAGAGACGCAGATCACGACGGTCTCCGCGTCCGAGTGGGCATTTGTGGCAACCAGGATCTCCCGGCAAGCCGAGTTCTCCAGCGCTTCCGCCGCATTGTCGATGAGATTTACCACCACGCTTCGGAGCAACCCGCCGTCGGCGCGAATCGCCGGCAGGTTCTCGGCAAGCGCCGTCTTGAGGGCAATGCCATCAAGGCGTCCGGAGAATACTTCCACTGCTTGATGAACGATAGTGTTGGCATCGGTTGGCACAAGCTTGGCGATAGGAAAGCGCACGAATTGCGAGAACTCATTAACAAGGGCAGCGAGCGTCGAGACCTCACGCTCGATTAGCCGTGAACATTCCTGCACGAGCTTGGCCAATTCCGAGTGACGAGTGGCCGCCGGTTGGGAGGGATCCCGGCGCTCGAGGAATCGCAACAGGCGCTGTGCTGAAAGCTGAATCGGCGTCAAGGGATTCTTAATCTCATGAGCGATTCGCCGCGCGACCTCCTGCCACGCCGCCGATTTCTGCGCGCGGAGGACTTCCGTCAAATCGTCGAGGACCAGGACGTAGCCGGTGTTCGCGCGGCGCGGGCCCAGCGAGCTCACCGTGACGGCAAGGTGCAGCACGCGTCCAGTAGCAACTGTTTCGATCTCCCGTGAGACCACTCCCATACGCAAGGATCTGCGCATCAGGTAATGCACGATCCGCGCAGCATCCGTTCCGAGGAGCCCTTCGAGAGACTGAGATTCAGGCGCCGCGCTGCTGGTTCCAAACATCTTTGAAACGGAACTATTCACGCGAAGAATGGCGCCCGTAGCGTCGACCGAAATAACTCCCGTGGGAATGTTCTCAAGAACCGTCTCCATAAGCTGGCGCCGGCGTTCGAGTTCCTGCACCGCTAGCTGAAGGTTTCTGGTGAACTGATCGATTTGGGAGCGGCTGTCGCGCAATTGCGTAGTCATGGTGTTAAACGAGCGCACCAGGATTCCCAACTCATCCTGAGCTTGCTCGGGAACCTGGTACTCAAAGTTGCCGGAGGAAACCTCCCTTGTTCCTTCCGCCAGCGCTTGGATGGGAATGGTGACCTGCTTTGCCAGAAACAATGCCACCCACATGACCGCGGACAAAAGCAGCACGGTGAAAAGAAGAAGAATCAGAAGCATCTGGCGCTTCAACGCGCGCAGATCCTGCTTTTCCTGATAATATTCATGCGTTTGGGATTGAATGGTTGTCAACCGTTGGAGAACGTCGGGGCTCGTACGATACCCGGCAACCACAAATCCTTCTGACCGGCCTTCTTGCAGAGCAGCGACGCGAGCTGCGAAGTAACTCCTTCCGTCGGCCATCCAAACCTCTACTCCACTCGGTAGCGATCGCAAATACTTCGCTGGAACGTCCGGCTGCACGCAAATCCCGCCGGTCCGACTCTCCGGCTGGTTGTCGCAGACGATGCCGCCCTTCACCACTTTCCCGTCCCGATCCAGGACCCAGACGGCATCCGCGCCCTTCTCGAATGCATGTTTCAGGAAATCCGAGCCATGACGAGTGGCCTCTGCTTGGACTTGCGACGCCATCCCGCGAAGGCGCGGCAATTGCGCGCGCCCCAGGTCGTTCAGAAGTTTCTGCGTCTCGTCGGAAGCGATCTCGAGCGGTTTTGGGAACCACAACAACAGGCTGCGATTGATCAACGAATAGCTGACGATAAACATGAAGATGATCGGCAGAAGAGAAATAGCCATCGCGCCAACGACCATCTTTGTCTTGAAGCGCGCGCCGAGCTGTTCTCTGCTTCGTTCGGCCCAGAGGCGCAGAGTCGTGCGCGCGAGGATGAGGCCAAAAACAAGAAATGCGGCGGTGATAAGACTGGAGACCGCGTAGAGCACCATCACGTCGCGCCAGCTCCTCGGTTCAAACGGCACATTGAGTGAGCCGAATGTGAACACAGCGGCCATGAGCAAGGTAAGAAGGATTCCGCCAAAGGCGAGACCCCATCGCTGTTTGCTGTCCAAGCGACTCATCATTTAGCCATAATCAAATCGCACGCTGCAGTATGCGCATGGCACGGGAAGCCGCGAAAGCCGCGCACACCGTAGACACTTTTCGTCAGCCGCGCGAGTTCATAGTCAGAATATGTCCCTATTGTTCGTGCAGACATCTCTCTGGCACGATAGCCAGCGCACGGAGGCAAGTCAAGATTCCTACCTGTCCCATCTTTACAAGACCTGCACCTGTGGGCAGGTATTAGCCATTTCAGAACGGCACGCGAAATTCTGACTACCTTCCCCTTCAGCATTTGCTAAGGTGGGCGCTGGGCGCAAGCCCGCCGGGAGTACTGTGGATGTCCGTCCGTCTGGGCGAAATACTTGTTAAGGAAAGCCTGATCACTCAGGACCAGCTTCAAAAGGCGCTCGAGTTTCAGCGCGCCAATGGAGGCAAGCTGGGAAGCTGCCTGACGAAGATGGGCTTCATAACCGACGATGACATCACCGGAGTGCTCTCACGCCAATACGGCGTTCCTTCCATCAACCTGAAGTATTACGAAATCGATCCCAACGTCATCAAGCTCATTCCGCAGGACACCGCATCGCGCTACCAGGTGATCCCGCTTTCGCGTGTCGGCTCTGTGCTGACCATCGCCATGACGGATCCCACCAACGTTTTCGCGATGGACGATATCAAGTTCATGACGGGATTCAACGTCGAACCGGTGGTGGCTTCCGAATCCGCCATTGGCGATGCCATCACGCGCTTTTACGGCAGTACATCGACGAATCAAGAAGAGATCAGCAACTTGATGAAGGACCTCGTTGATGAAGAGAACGAGCTGGAGTTGGCTGCCGAAGAATCGGAGATGGACCTCGCCACTCTGGAAAAGGCGGCCGAAGAAGCTCCCATCATCAAGCTCGTCAACCTGATCTTGACTGACTCGGTTAAGCGCGGAGCCAGCGATATCCACATCGAGCCTTATGAGCTCGAAATGCGTGTGAGGTTCCGCATTGACGGACAACTTGCCACGGTGATGACCCCGCCTCTGCGTTTGAAAGACGCAATCACCAGCCGCTTGAAGATTATGGCCAAGCTGGACATCGCGGAAAAGCGTCTCCCGCAAGACGGCCGCATCATGATCAAGTACAAGGCCGACGGCAAGAAAAAGGAACTGGATTTCCGCGTTTCGACGGTGCCCACGCTCTACGGCGAAAAAGTCGTCATGCGCTTGCTGGACAAGGAAAACCTCCGGCTGGACATGACCAAGCTCGGATTTGAACCCGAGTCGCTGAAGAAGTTTGAACGCAACATTTTGAAGCCTTACGGCATGGTGCTGGTAACCGGTCCGACAGGTTCCGGTAAGACGAATACGCTGTATTCCTCCGTTGCAACGCTAAACACCGTCGACACCAACATTATGACCGCGGAAGACCCCGTCGAATTCCAATTGGCGGGCATCAACCAGGTACAGATGAAGGAGCAGATCGGCCTGAACTTCGCGGCCGCGCTCCGGGCTTTCCTTCGTCAGGATCCCAACATTATTCTGGTCGGCGAGATTCGTGACTTTGAAACGGCGGAAATCGGCGTCAAGGCCGCGCTCACGGGCCACTTGGTACTATCGACGCTGCACACCAACGACGCGCCTTCGACCATCAGCCGCTTGATGAATATGGGCATCGAACCCTTTCTCGTCGCCACATCCGTAAACCTGATTTGCGCCCAGCGTCTTGTCCGCCGGATTTGTGCGAACTGCAAGGAAGAGCTGGAGGTTCCACAGCAGGCATTGATCGATGCCGGCTATACGCCTGAAGAGGTCAAGACCACCAAGATTTACCATGGCAAGGGCTGTACCACTTGCAACAAGCGTGGCTACAAGGGCCGTACAGGTCTTTACGAGGTCATGGAAGTTAATGATGAGCTGCGCGAATTGATTCTTGTTGGCGCTTCCGCACTGGAGCTGAAGAAGAAAGCGATCGAACAGGGAATGATCACGCTGCGGCGAAGTGGCTTGATCAAGGTGGCCGCGGGACAGACGACCATGGAAGAAGTCTTGCGCGAAACGGTTTTATAGGACTGAGGGTGAATAATGCCTGGGATTACGCTAAGTGAATTGCTGAAGAAGATGATCGAGATGGGAGGCAGCGACCTCCACATCACGACGAACAGCGCGCCGCGCGTGCGCGTTCATGGCCGGCTCCGGCCCCTCGACATGCCGCCGCTCACGGCAGCGGATACCAAGTCTCTTGCTTATAGCGTTTTGACGGACGCCCAGAAACACCGCTTCGAAGAGAATCTGGAACTGGACTTTTCCTTCGGATTGAAAAACCTGGCGCGCTTCCGCGGCAACGTCTTCAATCAGCGGGGAGCCGTAGGCGCCGTTTTCCGTACAATTCCGTGGGAAATCAAGGGCTTTGACGCTCTCGGGTTGCCGCTCGTTGTGAAAGGCTTGTGCGACAAGCCACGCGGGCTTGTCCTCGTCACCGGGCCGACGGGCTCCGGTAAGTCCACCACGCTCGCCGCCATGCTGGACAAGATTAACAGCGAACGCGAAGAGCACATGATCACAATCGAGGACCCCATCGAATTTCTTCACAATCACAAGAAGTGCCTTGTGAATCAGCGTGAAGTCCACGCTGATACGCATTCCTTCGCGAATTCGCTTCGCGCCGCGCTTCGCGAAGACCCCGACGTCGTGCTCATCGGCGAAATGCGCGACCTTGAGACCATCGAATCGGCCCTCCGCATCGCGGAAACCGGCCATTTGACTTTTGCCACGTTGCACACCAATTCAGCGTCTTCCACCATCAATCGTATTATTGACGTTTTTCCTTCGCACCAGCAGCCGCAGATCCGCGCGCAGCTTTCCATGGTGATGGAAGGCATTCTCTGTCAGGCGCTTCTCCCGCGCGCTGACGGACGCGGCCGCGCTATGATCATGGAAGTACTCATACCGACGCCGGCTATCCGCAACCTTGTTCGCGAAGACAAGATTCACCAGATCTATTCCGCCATGCAGACCGGCACGGGTCAAACTGGTATGCAAACCTTTAACCAGGGACTGGCGAACGCGTACTTCCAGAAAATGATCACTTTGGATATGGCTCTTTCGCGTTCCTCGAATCCCGACGAATTACAGGACATGATCAACCGTGGCGTTTCTATGCCCGGGGGTGGGACTAAGACCCCGGTAGTCAGTAAACGCTAGAAGAAACGAAATTTGGCTGAACGGCCATATGCCCAAGAAATTGAAAGACTGAGGAGGCAAGAAAATGCCGGACTATAAATATCAGGGAACCAGCCGCTCCGGCGGCAGCGTCAGCGGGGTGATGACCGCCTCGAACAAGACGGAACTGGCGAGCCTGCTGAAGCGTCAGCAGATTACTGCAACGAAGATGACCGAGAAAGGGAAGGAATTCAACATTCCTACCTTTGGCGCCGGCATCAAGGCTAAAGAGCTCGCGATTTTCACGCGCCAGTTCTCCGTCATGATCGACGCCGGTCTGCCACTCGTTCAGTGTCTGGAGATTCTGGCGGGCCAGCAGGAAAACAAATTCTTTCAAAAGGTCCTGGCCGGGACGCGCGGACAAGTTGAAGGCGGCGCGACGCTCTCTGCTGCAATGCGCAGTTCGCCCAAGGTATTCGATGCTTTGTACGTGAACATGGTGGAGGCCGGGGAAACCGGCGGTATTCTGGATACCATTCTGCAGCGTCTCTCGACCTACATCGAGAAGAACGTCAAGCTGCAGCGCGCCGTAAAGTCCGCCCTCGTATATCCGGTAGGCGTCTTGACCGTGGCCGGCGGCGTTATTACCCTGTTGTTGTGGAAAGTTGTCCCAATTTTTGCCACCTTGTTTGCCGGCCTGGGCGTGGATTTACCGCTGCCCACAAAAATCGTCATTGCCATGAGCAATTTCATCGGCAGCATTTTTGGTTTTCTCGTCCTTGTGGCCATGGTGGGTTCCGTCTTCGGTTTGAAGGTTTGGTATGGCACTCCCCAGGGCCGTTTGGTGCTTGATACCATCGTCCTAAAGCTTCCGGTTCTGGGCATTCTGATGAGAAAGATTGCTGTGGCGCGGTTTACGCGAACGCTAGGCACATTGATCTCCAGCGGCGTACCCATCCTGGAAGGCCTGGACATCACGGCACGGACGGCGGGAAACGCGGTCGTCGAGAGGGCCTTGCAAAAGGTGAGAAAATCACTTGAGGAAGGCAAGTCGCTCACCGAGCCCCTGAAAGAATCCGAAGTGTTTCCGGGCATGGTCACGCAGATGATTGCCGTCGGCGAACAGACCGGCGCGATGGATGCCATGCTTCAGAAAATCGCTGATTTCTACGAAGAAGAAGTTGACGCGGCAGTGAAAGACCTGCTGACCGCTCTTGAACCTATCATGATCGTTTTTCTCGGCCTGGTAGTGGGTGGCGTGGTCATCTCCATGTACTTGCCACTGTTCTCGCTCATCGGCAAGCTGGCCGGTAAATAATCGGTTTG
>WNGP01003305.1_pt1 | contig 13503 bp, 10 predicted proteins | sample 5407671 | NCBI WGS metagenome assembly WNGP01 (sample SAMN13153381, study PRJNA577476) | soil metagenome | isolation source: 40 cm soil or saprolite under Garry oak tree replicate 2 | place: USA:California | collected 2016-06-15 | reverse complement strand
TCAGCGCGAACGAAAATCCGTACGGACCGTCATCGCAGGCGCACGCCGCGATGAATAATTCGTTCGACGTCTGCTGCCGTTATCCCGATGAAGCAAACGATGTGTTGATCGACAAGATCGCGAAGATCAACGGCGTTAATCGCGAGCAAATCGTGCTCGGCGACGGTTCGAGCGAAATTTTGAAATTGTGCGCGGAGACCTTTACCGGACCGACCCAAGGCAAACTGATCGCCCCCGATCCAACATTCGAAGCGATTCTTGAATATTCGAAAGCGTGCGGCGCCGATGTCGTGAAAGCTCCGTTAACTTCGAGTTACGCGCACGATCTCGAGAAGATGGGCGCGTCTGCGCAACGCGGGCTCATTTACATTTGCAACCCGAACAATCCGACCGCGAGCATCACGCCGAAGAGCAACCTGCACGAGTTCATTGCGAAAACCTCGCCCGAGACAATGATTCTGGTAGACGAAGCGTATTTTCATTATGCCGACAGTCCGGATTACGAGAGCGTGATCCCGCTGGTGAAAGATCATCCGAACCTGATCGTCGCGCGGACGTTCTCAAAAATTTACGGCATGGCCGGGCTGCGCTGCGGGTATTGCGTCGCGCAACCGGATACGATCAAGCGGATGCACGGTTTCCAAATGTGGGACAGCGTCAACATCATGGCTCTGGCCGCGGCGAGCGCGAGCCTGGACGATGCCGATCAAGTAAACAATGGCCGGAAGATGAACAGCGAAGCGAAAAGCTTCACCCTGACCGAGCTCCAGAAGCTCGGCTACAAATCGATTCCGTCACAAGCCAACTTCATCATGTTCGATTGCAGGAAACCGGTTGTGCCGATCATCCAGGCGATGAAAGAAAAAAACGTCGCAGTCGGCCGCTTGTTCCCCGCCCTGCCGAATCACATGCGGCTTACGATCGGAAAGAAATCCGAAATGGAATCGTTTCTGTCAGCATTCAAGCAAGTGATTGCCTAAGGTGGATCGAGCAGTCCCTTGCTCGATGTTAAGGAATATGCGCGTTTCGACGCGAAATTAGCATCGGCCGCGGAGCGGCCGATGCCACCCGCGATCAGTTTTCGGCGATTTTAACGCCGTGCTTCTCGAGCATTTCGCGAAGCTCGGGATGAATCTTCTGACCATACTTCATCGCTTTGTTCACGGATTGCTCTGCGTTTTTCCAATCTTGCTTGTATGCGTAGTAATTTGCGTAAGTCAGATGCGCTGCGCCACATGTCGGATCAAGCTCGAGAGCTTTATCCAGCATTTGTAAAGCTTCCGGGAATTTCCCCTGCTGCAGAAGCGCGTATCCCAAATTGGCGCAGGTATAAACGTACAACGTTTCTCTCGTCAGCGTTTCGCGGTAATACTTGATCGCTTCGTCAAGGTTGCCTTCCGCGCTGTAAGCATTCGCGGCGCCAAAGTAAGCAGGCGCGAAATCCGGATCATGACGAATGGCCATTTGGAATCGCCGCAGCGCAGTCTCGTAGTCGCCTTGTTGAAAATACTTCCAGCCGAGCTGAACCGCGTCCGGCGCGAAATGTTTCAGGTGACGTTTGGAATGCGGACCGGCTTCGGTTCCAATCGGTGACACAAGACCGACGACAACCAGAGCGACAAGAGCGGGGCGCACAGGCTAAAAAGCGAGCAAGAATCGGGCGCGACCAGCCGAAGGAGTTCGGTTATTTACTTGCGAAACTCGAGGGCACCATTTTTTGCATCGACCTTAACAGTTTGGCCTTCACGGACTTTGCCTTCGAGAATGTCGATCGACAGCGGGTCGAGAATTTCTTTTTGGATCGTACGCCGGAGCGGACGTGCGCCGTAAACCGGATCGTAACCTTCGCGGGCGAGGAGCGCCTTGGCTGAATCGGAAAGATCGAGCGTGATCTTTTGTTGGTCGAGTCGTTTGGTCAGGCGACGGAGCTGAATCTCGACAATTTTCTTGAGGTCATCCTCGCTGAGCCGATCGAAAATGATGATTTCATCGACGCGGTTAAGAAATTCGGGCCGGAAATGCTGTCGCAACGCGTCCATCACCAAACGCGAGCGCGCTTCGCGCGATTCTTCCTCGGTGATGAATTGCGAACCGATGTTCGACGTCATAATGATGACTGTGTTCTTGAAATCGACCGTTCTCCCCTGCCCGTCCGTGATTCGGCCGTCATCGAGCACTTGCAGGAGCACGTTGAACACGTCCTGGTGCGCTTTTTCGATCTCGTCGAAGAGAATGACTGAATACGGCTTGCGTCGGACCGCCTCGGAAAGTTGCCCGCCTTCCTCGTAACCGACGTAACCCGGCGGCGCCCCGATCAACCGCGCGACAGTGTGTTTCTCCATGTACTCGCTCATGTCGATCCGGATCATGGCGTTTTCGTCGTCGAACAAAAATTCCGCGAGCGCGCGTGAGAGCTCGGTCTTACCAACACCGGTCGGTCCTAGAAAAATAAACGAACCAAGCGGACGATTCGGGTCCTGCAACCCAGCGCGGGCGCGGCGCACTGCGTTGGCAACTGCTTTGATCGCCTCGTCCTGACCGACAACGCGCTGATGCAAGTGCTCTTCGAGCTTCACCAATTTCTCGCGCTCGCCTTCCTGCAAGCGCGAGACGGGAATGTGCGTCCAGCTTGAAACGACCTCGGCGATGTCTTCCTCGGTCACTTCTTCGCGAAGGAGCGATTTCTTGGACTTTGCACTTTTGGCGGTCGCCTCAGCCAATTTTCTTTCCAGCTCGGGAATCCGACCATATTGAAGCTCACTCGCCTTGGCCAACTCACCGCGACGCGTTGCACGCTCAAGCTCGGTGCGAAGACGATCGAGCTCTTCCTTCCATTTTCGTTGTTCGTCGATCAGCGCCTTTTCCTTTTGCCACTCCGCTTTCAACGCGCTTGATTTTTCTTTCAGCTCGCCCAACTCTTTCTCGAGCTTCTTCAAACGCTCTTTGCTGGCGGGATCTTTTTCTTTCTTGAGCGCCTGCCGCTCCATTTCGTGCTGCATGATCTCGCGCTCAATCACGTCGATTTCAGTCGGCATCGAATCGAGCTCGATCTTCAATCGACTTGCTGCTTCATCGACGAGATCGATCGCTTTGTCGGGAAGAAACCGATCGCTGATGTAGCGATGCGACAATACAGCCGCGGCGACAAGCGCAGCGTCAGTGATGCGCACGCCGTGATGCACTTCATAGCGCTCCTTTAGTCCGCGCAGAATCGCGATCGTGTCTTCCACGCTCGGCTCATTCACCATCACCGGCTGAAAACGCCGTTCGAGCGCGGCGTCTTTCTCGATGTATTTGCGATATTCATCGAGCGTGGTTGCGCCGATGGTGCGCAATTCCCCGCGCGCCAGCATCGGTTTGAGCATGTTCGACGCATCGACGGAACCTTCGGCCGCGCCCGCGCCGACAATGGTGTGGAGCTCGTCGATAAACAAAATGACCTGCCCCTGCGAATCGGTCACCTCTTTCAAAAACGCTTTGAGGCGATCTTCGAATTCGCCGCGAAACTTTGCGCCGGCGACCATCGCGCCGATGTCCATGGCGATGAGCCGCTTATTTTTTAGGGATTCGGGAACGTCGCCGCTAATGATTCGGCGAGCAAGACCTTCAACGATCGCGGTTTTCCCGACACCGGGATCGCCGATCAGCACCGGGTTGTTTTTCGTCCGACGCGAAAGCACCTGCATGATCCGACGGATCTCGTTGTCGCGGCCGATGACCGGATCAATCTTGCCGCGGCGCGCCAGCTCGGTCAGATCGCGTCCATATTTTTCGAGCGTCTGATATTTCCCTTCCGGGTTTTGATCTGTCACGCGCTGCGAACCTCGCACCTGTTGCAGCGCTTGCATCAACTTGTCGCGCGTGACGCCGAGATCTTTTAGGATCTTTGCGGCGGGAATCCCGCTTTGCGGGACCGTGCTCAGCGCAAGTAAGTAATGCTCGGCACTCGTATATTCATCTTTTAACTTCGCCATTTCTTTCTCCGCGCTGTCGAGCACGCTGCGGAGCTCATTGGAAAGGCGAATATCGACAGCCGCGCCAGTGACTCTCGGCCGGCGTTCGAGCTCACCGGTCAGTCGTTCGCGCAATCGATTCACCGGAACCCCGATTTTCTCGAGCAGCGGCTGAGTGATGCCGTCGCTTTGGTCGAGGAGCGCAGACAGAAAATGCTCATTCGTGATTTCCTGATGATTAAATTGCGAAGCGACGTCCTGCGCGGCTTGGAGCGCCTCCTGCATTTTCTGGGTGAACCGGTCAATGCGCATAATTCATAATTACCTATCGGTTCGGGAGCAGCAAACGCGGGTCGGAGCCGCTTTCCTCGCGTGGAAATCTTTCTCTCAATTGCAGCGATGCTTCTTCCCGCTTATGAGTGTTGGCCATGAGCGGCGAGATAAAATTAACAAATCGCCACGCACTTCGCGTTTTGCGACCTGGTCCCTTCCGCCGCTACATCATCGGCAGCGCGATTTCGGACACCGGCACCTGGATGCAAGTGATGACCCAGGGTTGGGTAATGGCCACGCTCACGACTTCGGCATTTATGCTTGGATTAGTCCAGCTTTGCGCCGGGTTGCCAATGCTGGCCCTTACGATGATTGGAGGCTCAACGGCTGACAAATTCGATAAGCGCAAGATTTTGTTGATTACACAATACATCCAGATTGCCATCGCGGTTTCGATCGGGTTATTGATTTGGAGTGGGAAAATCGCTATCTGGCAAATTTTCGTTTTCGCTGCGATCCAGGGTGTGTCGAATTCGTTTGAGATGCCGACATTGTCGGCGCTCGTACCGGAGCTGGTGAAGCGAGAGGAAATTCAAAGCGCGATTTCAATCGATCGTTCTGTTTTTCATGGGTCGCGCGTGTTCGGACCCGCCATCGGTGGTTATTTGGTCTCGGCTTGGGGCCTGGCCTCGGCGTTTTTTGCGAATGCGATCTCGTTTATTGCTCTGATCGTCGCCATTCTTTCATTGCCGCCTCGTCTGCAAGGCACCAAGGAGGAAGAAGAAAAACGAATGAGCGGAATCAAAGAAGGATTTCGCTACGTGGCCAGCGACAAGCCCAGTCTCGCCATGATCGTTCTCATTGCCACGCAATCGCTTTGCATCTTTCCGATCATCACCGTGATGATGCCGCTTTACGTCCGGCTCGTACTCCATCTGGGCGCGGACAAACTGGGCACTTTGATGGGCGCGTCCGCCATCGGCGCGGTCGTAGGCTCAATTTTCTTGATCGGGTTGCCGCGTGAAAAGCGCGTTCCTTTGATGATGATCTGCGCGACTGCGGTCACACTTGCGGTCACTGGTCTTTCGCGCGCCCCGAGTTTTTATGTGGCGATGGCGCTCCTCATTGTTAATTCGCTGGGTCTGGCGACGAACTTCGGACTTTGCAGCACGATCGTGCAGGAACGTGCGCCCGATTATCTGCGCGGACGCGTGTCGGCTGTGTTCATGTTGAGTTTCGTTGGGCTGATGCCCCTCGCCGGATTGGGCGTAACGAGTTTGTCTGACTTAATCGGAATGCCAACCGCGCTCGTGATTGCTGCGATCTGTTACGGCGCGATCACGTTGTTGGTGTTGGCCCGGGTTCGGAAACAATGTTGCGAACCGGCACTAAGTGAATCGCAAGCTGGCGAAACGCCGCCTCCGATCGCCGCGACTATTTGACGTGATCGCGTTTTCGACCTGTTGGAATTCAGGCCGGCACACCGACGGCGCCGAAATGTTGCGCGAAATTGTCGATCTTGGCTTCGATCGCGTCGAGCTCGGCCACGGCATTCGCATCTCGCTCATGCCCGGAATTCAAAAAATGTATGAAGACGGCAAAGTGAGATTCAGCAGCCTGCACAATTTTTGTCCGTTACCGGTAGAAGTATTAGGCGCTTCACCCGATTGCTACCAGTTTTCGTCCGCCTACGGAAAAGAACGCGACCGCGCGGTGAAACAAACCTTTCAGACTATCGATTTCGCCGAGCGACTGGGCGCACCCTTTATCGTCATGCATCTCGGGGAAATAAGAATGAAACCGGTGACGGGCTCGTTGATCAAACTTGCTCGAAAAGGCGAACTCCTTTCTCGCAAATACGTTCGGGAAAAAATCCGCGCCGTAGAAAAACGCGAAGCGGCTTCGGCGGCACATCTCGATCGAGTGAAGGATTGTTTGCGTCGGATCGTTGAGTACGCCGTATCGAAAAAAGTAAAACTGGGGATCGAAGGCCGCCGCGGCTACGAAGAAATTCCGAGCGAACGCGAACTGCCCGCGTTACTCGACGAACTCAACTCGCCGCAGGTCGGTTATTGGCACGATTTCGGTCACATTCAGATCAAAGAGAACCTCGCCCTTCTCGATCATGCGGAGTGGCTTCGTCAAATCGGTTCGCGCACCTTTGGCTGTCACGTCCAGGATTGCATTTGGCCGGCGCAGGACCATGAGCCGCCGTTCAGTGGGGATGTCGATCTTGCGAAACTGGTGCCGCTTTTGCCGAAAGACTGCGCCTGGGTTTGGGAAATGAGTCCGCGAAAAACCACCGACGAAATTCAGCGCTCGGTTAAAATTTGGAAAGAGCGCTTCGGCGGATGAAGAAAGTTTTTGTCACGGCATTGCAGCTTGCGGTCACGATCGCGCTCCTGATCTGGGTTTTTCATGATCCAGAGCAGCGCCATAAAATGGGCAAGGCTTTGCAAGAAGCCGACTATCGCTGGGTTGCAGCTGCCATCGCCGCCTATGTCATTGTCGAGATCGCTGCGGCTATCCGTTGGCAAATTCTCCTTCGCGTGCAAAAGATTCGACTCAATGTCCCACGTCTCATCGGCTTGTTTTTGATCGGGATGTTTTACAATCAATTTCTCCCCGGCGGAACCGGCGGCGATATTATTAAGAGCTATCTCCTGCTCAAAGAAACGCCGGACCACAAAGCGGGCGCCTTGCTCGCCGTCGTTTTCGATCGTTTGATCGGACTCGTCGCGCTGGTCACGATCACGGTCACGCTTGTAACACTTCGTTTCGATTTGCTCTGGCGAACTCCGGTTACAGTTGAATCCGGTTTTACTCCGCATCAGCTGCTCGTCGCTCTGGGCATTCTGCTTGGAGTTTCGATTTCGGGTCTGGTCGCGAGTTTTATCATCAGCGGATTTAATCTCTTCCATCTCCTGCCCCATAAATTCCCCGGCAAAGATAAACTGATCGAGATCGCGGCCGCCTATCATCTTTACGCGCGGCATTGGATCGCGACGTTCTTTGCATTCGGCGCCTCGTTGGTCGCGCATGTTGCGACTTTCGCCACTTTTCTTTTCGTCGCCTACGCGCTTCATGCGGAAGACGTGCGCAAGAGTCCGCCCGCGCCGGTTCCCGCGATCGACTTTTTCGCGGTCATGCCCATTGAGCGCACACTCACCGCGGTTCCGATCAGCCTTGCCGGAATCGGACTGCGCGAAAAGTTGCTTCAGGTCATGCTTAACAACATCTGCGGCGTCACTATCGAGAAAGCCAAACTGATCGGATCACTCGGCTTTCTCGTGATTCTGGTCTGCTGCGCGCCGGGCGGCATCGTTTACTTCTTCTACAAACCGAGCGGCATCGCGAAACGTGTTGGCATTCGCGAAATGCAACGCGAAGTGGCGACGATGGAGCATGAAATCCAAGAGCCGCAATAAAGTTGTAGGGGACGCTGCCGGCGTCCCAACCAAAAAATCGGGAAGCCGACGGCTTCCCCTACAGCGGGAGCGCAACATTCGGTCTCGTATTTCCCGCCCGTTCGTCAGCGCCACTTTTGCCATGACGGTTGACGGCAAAATCACCACCCGCGATTTCGGACCGGTCGATTTCACCTCGCGGGAAGATAAGCTGCACTTGTTCCGGCAACGCGCCCTCGCGGATGCGGTCCTGATCGGCCACAGCACGCTCAAACGCGACAACGTTCGACTCGGTCTGCCGGACGATTTGAAAGCAGCGCGGCTCAAACGCGGACGAATTCAAGCGCCGTTGCGCGTGATCGTTTCCAACGAAGGCAAGATCGACAGTCAGCTGAAGATTTTTCGGTCCGATCCCGCGAAAACAGGACCGATCCTGATTTTCTCGACCAAACGGATGCCGAGAAAATTCCGGAGCCAACTGCGCGGGGTCGCGAAGTTGCATCTGAGCGAATCGGAGGATGTCGATCTCGCCGAAATGCTGAGGAGTTTGCGGCGCGATTATAAAGTTCGCAGGGTCGCATGCGAAGGCGGCCCGATTCTTTTTCGCTCGCTGCTCGAGCTTGGCTTGGTGGACGAACTTAATCTCACGATTGCGCCTTATTTGTTTGGCGGCGCGGACGCGCCAACGCTGACGGGCTTGAGCAAAGAATTTCTACCGGCCAGCGTCCATTGCATAATGACCGACATGCGCGTGGTAGGTGACGAGTGTTTTCTGACTTATCGAATTAAGAAAAAGCGCTGAGACGAACGTCTGGGGAGCGCAGGCGCATCCCAGAGCTCAGATTTTTCGGCGCGGGCGTTGTACCAGCTCATTGCCGCAATTCGGACAAATCGAATTCATCGAAGCCGTGCACTCACGACAGAAGGTGCATTCGTAGCTACAAATGTAGGCTTCGTCACCTGCGGTCAGGGTGCTGCCGCACTTTTCACATTCTTTTTTCATTTCCAGCGCCATGAGATCAGACGACTGTAGACAAATTCTGCGCAACTGGAATGCACAAAACGAATTCAATTATCATGAAGGCGCCGAGGATGTCGATCTCCGAGAGGCCAATGCAGCGTCGAACTTTCGGTCGCACGGAACGACTGTTAGAGTGACGTACAATGCGTTCGCGCGGACTTGTTTCGTTCAGCGCGAGTTTCGCCCTACTGCCGATGTCGATCCTCGGGCAAGGCGCAGTAGAGGGAAGAGTCGGGCTGCCGGAATTGCATACTGCGGCGCCTGTTGTTGTGAAACGATATGAGATCGTTACACGCGGCGGCGTTCTTTCCACCCAGCCACCGCTGGCAGTGGTTTATCTTGAGGGCTCGTTTTCAAAACCTAAGTCACAACCTGTAAAGCAGGTTGCACAGAAAAATTTGGAATTTGTGCCACCGCTCCTGCCGGTGCAAGTGAACACGAGAGTCGAATTCCCAAACCTCGATGACACCTATCACAGTATATTTTCCTACTCTCCCGCGAAACGGTTCGATCTCGGTCGTTATCGTCCGGAAGAGCGTCCGATCCCGTCCGAAATTTTTGACCGAGCAGGCTTGGTCACGCTTCGGTGTGATATTCACGAGCACATGCGCGGGCTCATTCTTGTTCTCAACACGCCGTATTTTGTTATGACGGATCCTGAAGGGCGATTTCGATTGGGCGGACTGCCTTCTGGGCACTACACGCTCAGGGCGTGGATCGACAGTAAGACAACGCGGGAGAAAACGGTGACGCTAAAGAGCGGGGAAACAGCGCGCGTTGATTTCCCATGATCGCCACGGCCGAGCCTAGCAAGCAAGCTATAACCAGTTTCCGGGCAAAACTTTCAGTGACGATGATGCTGGTCGTTTCCGGGATGACAGCTCTCGGGCTTTATCTGGCCCAGCGCACTGTCGGGTCAACTGCAGAGCGCGATTTGCAGCAGAATTTTCAGGCCCAACTCTCTTCTCTGCACGGACTGGAAGAATTGCGTCACGCTGCCCTGGCCGAACGTTGTCGCGTGCTGTCGGAGAAGCCGCGAATTCACGCGGCGCTTGAAGATAACGCTCTCGATCTCCTATACCCCAGCGCCGAAGATGAATTGCGCGACCTGATGGAAGGCGAAGAGCCGTCTTCAGAGCAAGCAGCCAGCACGCTTCATGCACGATTTTACCGTTTCCTGGATGGCACGGGCGCCGTTCTGCCACCGCCGAATTTGAAAGATGTCGGCGTGATAAACACAGCCGTAGAAGCGCAGTTGGCATTAGCTCAACTGCCCGAGAAACAGCAAAGCGGCTATCTCTCACATCGCGATAGTGGCAGCGACCGGGTAGATGAAATAATTGCCTTTCCGATTTTTTCGACCGAGACCGGCGAAATTATTTCCGCCCTCGTCGTTGGCTTCAAGCCGTTAGAAATTGTTCCCAAGAGCGACGACGCCGGAATTAAGAGCGGGATTTGGGTGAACGGACGATTGCACCTGGCGTCGCTTTCGCAATCGGAACTCGGAGCCTTGGGTAATGAAATAACCCGGGCACTCACAAGATCGGATTCCGTGCAAAATAATTTCACTGTCCGTGTGAATGGCGCACCGCACCTGTTGTTTTACAAGCGACTTAATCCAGGTTCGCTTTTTCCGCCCGCCTACGAAATTTGCCTGTATCCGCTGGCCAGTGCGGTGGCGCAGTTACATCGGCTGCGCTGGCAAATCGGAGGCGCGGGTGGATTGCTGTTATTGGGCGGTTTTGTGGCCAGCCACTTCGTCGCTGTCCGTTTCTCGAAGCCGGTGGAAAAACTGGCGTTGGATTCGGAACAAAATCGCGCCCAGCGCAGACTGGCAGAGGCCGCTCTCATTTCCACAAGTGAGAAGTTGAAAAGATCGACCAGGTATTCGGCGGATGCGTCGCATCAGTTAAAAACGCCGGTTACAGTTCTTCGGGCGGGCATCGAGAGCTTACTTTCGCGCGAGGATTTTGACGCAGCGGTTTACGAGGAACTCTCGGCCCTGCTTCATCAGACCCACCGATTGACCGGAGTCATTGAAGACTTGCTTCTTCTCTCGCGGATGGACTCAGGCCATTTACAGATCAAGTCGGAAGCGGTGGATCTCAGTGAGCTTATCGGGGAATGGCTCGATGATCTCGCTACGCTTCTCGATCAAGTTGACATGAGAATTGAGAAGAAATTGCCAGCCAAAATCTACGTTGTTGGGGAGAGGCGATACACCTCACTCATTGTCCAAAATCTCCTGGAAAACGCAGGAAAATACAACCGGACAGGTGGCCGGATTAAAATTGAAGCGCAGGAGAAAAACGGCGAGGTGGTCGTGACCGTCGGTAATACCGGCGAGCCGATTGCGCCTTCAGAGCAGGAACACATTTTCGAACGGTTCCATCGCGGTTCGGAAAAAAGTGCGTCGGGACACGGGCTTGGTTTGAGCCTGGCGCGCCAACTCGCGCGGCTCCACGACGGCGATCTGAGGCTAGTCCATTCGGGCGATGATTGGACGGAATTTGAAATTCGTTTTCCAGCGGCGCAACCCGCAGCAGACGGCGGCAGTTAAACCTGCATGAAGCCACTGCTGCGCGCGCTCAGCCTTTGGCTTTTCGTCGGCAATGCCGGAGCGCTCGAAATCGATGATTTTCTCGACCGGCTCGATAACGCACTGACGTTTTCTGCGTTCCAAGACAATATCCGAGCGCGCCTGAGCGGGACAATCGATCTTGAAGTTTACCATTTCGAGCAACCAGCGCCGGAACTGATCGACAGCAAGATCGAGAAACTCTTCAATCCGCGTCTCACGCTTTTTCTCGACACCCAACTCGGCAAACAAGTTTATTTCTTCGCACAATCGCGACTTGATCGCAGATTCGACCCGAGCAATCACGGGGCCGCAGTTCGGCTGGACGAATATGCGCTGCGACTGACGCCGTGGGAGGATGGCCGGTTCTCCTTCCAAATCGGCAAGTTCGCCACCGTTGTCGGAAATTACGTCCAGCGCCATCTGTCTTGGGAAAATCCGTTTGTAGACGCGCCGCTGGTTTATGAAAACATCACCGCTATTAGCGATAAAGCTGCGCCCGCTTCTGCGCGGGATTTCATCCGTGGATTTGACCCGAGCGAGAAATACGAATTCAATCCGGTGATTTGGGGGCCCAGTTACGCGAGCGGCGTTTCGGTTTCCGGCCGGGTAGGTCAATTCGACTACGCCGCCGAAATGAAAAATTCCTCGCTCTCTTCGCGTCCGGAGTCTTGGACTGTTACCGAAACTGGTTTCAGCAATCCGACCTTCAGTGCACGGCTTGGTTTTCGACCAGATCAGGCGTGGAATTTTGGTTTCTCAGCGAGCGACGGCGCGTATTTTCGACCTGAAGCGGAAAGGACATTGCCGCGCAGCCGCGACATCGACGATTATCGCGAGCTCGTTCTCGGCCAGGATGTCAGCTTCGCGTTGCATCATTTGCAATTGTGGGCGGAATTCTACGAGGCGCGCTTTGAGGTGCCGCGGGTGGGCGACGCCGACACTTTTGCATATTATTTAGAGGCGAAATATAAATTCACGCCGCAGATTTTCGGCGCAGTGCGCTGGAATCAGCAGCTCTTCGACAAGATCGAGAATGATAAACGTTGGGGGAACGATCTCGGTAAGATCGATATCGCGGCCACTTATCGTTTCACGCCGCACAGTCAGTTGAAGCTGCAATACAGTTTCCAGCAGGAAACCACCGGTCCGCACGACGACAATCACACGCTCGCCGCACAATTTACGGCGCGATTCTGATCATCAAGCTGTCCGCGGAAAGTAACTATCGTGTTACTTTTGCCGCGCCCTTTTAATCATTACCGTCGAATAGCCGCTCGCCCGGAATTGTCTAACCTTATAACGCAGAAATAGGAGGGAAATATGAAGAGAGTTCTACATTCAATATGCATTGGGAGCCTTGCACTGGCGCTCACAGCGTGGGGCCAGCAAGCTAACAGCACGACAACGGTCAAAGCGAAAGCTACGAAGCAGGGCGCAGTGAGCGCTCAGACGACTACGTCGGCGAAAACAGGAGTGAGAACGGCCGGCAGCATGGCTGGGACGCGCTTTCATCAGCGCGCTAACGTAAGCGCCAGGACAAGTTCGTCTGCGATGGTGGACCGCAACCAGATGCGAAATACGTCCGCGAACGCTCGGATTCGCGCGCGCAACGCCACAATGACTAACCGCTCCCGCGAACGAAACATCGCAATGACCGAGCGGGTCAGAAACCAAGAAAACGTCAATGTTCGTAACAAGGCTAACGTGCGCGTGAACGTGAACGATAGGACCCGGTTCACGAACGTCACTCGGATCACATCCAACGGGCGGACTTTCGATCGCGCCGTGTTTCGGGATCGAGACGATCGCCGTTTCCACTTGGGATTCCACGACCGCGCCTTCTTTGTAAACAACTTCTCAGAAGTCGTGTTTATAAACGGCTGCTCGTTTTTCTTGGACGACGGCATTTTTTGGCCGGCGTTTATTATCGGCGAGAACTGCGTGCATCCTAGAAACGTAGTGTTCGTTGCCGTGGATTAAACCGTGGCGCGGATGAGCTCCGTGTCATCGCATAACTCGAAGAGCCGTATGGTGGAAACATCATGCGGTTTCTTCTTGCTAGGCAACGGTTGTCGACACTGGGCTTAGCTAAGATCGACATCGTAATGTGACCTGGGGCAGACGCCGCAAAGCATGAGGACAAAATTCCCAAGCTGGATCAAGCTTTTGGCAAACTGTCCGAGCAGTGCGACTTGTCACTATTGAGTTCTGAGCCCGCCCCTACGATTCATGCGTGTCCTCGTTGTCGAAGATGAAGTCCGTTTGGCG
>WNGP01004835.1_pt1 | contig 13512 bp, 14 predicted proteins | sample 5407671 | NCBI WGS metagenome assembly WNGP01 (sample SAMN13153381, study PRJNA577476) | soil metagenome | isolation source: 40 cm soil or saprolite under Garry oak tree replicate 2 | place: USA:California | collected 2016-06-15 | reverse complement strand
GGATCGTGCCGGGCATCAGCCCCGCGGCCAGACCGGCGAGACCAATGTCTTTTCGACCGAACACGATTTCGCGCACGGCGTCGTCGTCCGGCAACATGGTGATGACAACCTTGCAGTCGAGCAGGTCGCCAATATCCGTCGTCGGCCTAATACCGGGCGCCTCAAGCCTGCCGACCTGATCCGGGCGACGGACATAGGCGATCACTCGTCGTCCAGTGGCTGCGAGGTTCGCGGCCATTGCCGTTCCCATGTGACCAAGGCCGACAAATCCGACCTCGCCCAGCACCGGCTGGCCGCCAGCTAGCTCAGCGTCACCTCGACGCTGGTGAGCCGGATTCTCAGACGTACTTCCGAATGCAAGAGGAGAATAGGGCTCGTGTTTGGACATGGCGGCTCCTGGCGCCGACGCGCAACCGCACCTTCTGGCGTGCACGTTGCGACGGACACATCCCCTATCTGGTGACGAGCATATGTCGCACTTGTCTCAGCTTGCCGCTCTCTTGAGTTTTCTTGCGTGGATTTCCCGAAGAAAGATCGTTCCGCAATTTAGCAGGCGCCTGGGGCACGCTCCGCTTAAGTTCCGTGCGTGCCCACCTCACTTAAAATCGAATTTAGTTATCTGAACAGCAATTTAATGGTGCCGAAAATCCATCAGCTTACTCTGCCGTCGACTGTAATTGTCTAACAGCGGGCCCTAAACGACGGCCAACCTCTCTTCGATTGCGAGCAGCAATGACGGCTTTGATGATGGCGCGCTTCCACCATCATGTGCCAGGCGCCCGGCGGAAAAGCTGCTGGCCGAGGACAAGAGCAAATGCCCGTATCAGGATCCGCAAAAATGAGTGACATCGGCGTCAGCCTCCCCAGTTTTCCCTCCTCTCCTGCACCGATTGTTGAAATTTCGCCACCCGATATCGCTCGTCGACGACTGGCGGACTGGGGCGCGATACAAGCAGACTCAGTGAGAGTTACCCGGCGCGAAACATTCGAATACGGGTTTCAAGCTCGACGGCATTTGCTGGTCGCCTACGAGCGCGCAGAACGACATGACGGGGAGACGCTTATCGAGGGGCTGCCAAAATCGAGCCTACGCGAGTTCAATCGCAAGCTAAGCTTCGTGCCTGCCGGGCATCGTTTCTACGGCTGGCAGACGCCGCGCGTGCTGACGCGCGTCACATATTTCTATATCAATTTGCAGGATCCGTTGTTTGATCTGGAATCCGGCAGCACTTGCCCCACGATCAGCCCGCGCCTTTTCTTTTTCGATCAAGCCGTCTGGGACACGGCGCTCAAACTCAAGGCCGAGGTCGGGAATTCCGATCCAGATAGCCGCCAGTATGCAGAGGCCTTGAGCCTCGTGCTGGTGCACGAACTCATCCGATTGGAACGAACGGCATCCGCTGCGGCGAAACCGGTTCGTGGCGGCTTACCCGCGCGGCAACAGAAGCGCATCGTCGAATTCATCGAGGAGCATCTCGCGGAGGAGATTTCGTTGGCCGCTCTCGCAGAGCTCGTCGATCTGAGCCTTTATCATTTTGCGCGCGCCTTCACGCAATCCTTCGGCGTGCCTCCGCATCGTTACCATATGGCCCGCAGGATGGATCGCGCCAGGAGCCTGTTGCAGAGGCCGGAGCTCTCAGTGACACAGATCGGTATTCAGCTCGGCTTTTGCGAAACGAGTTCCTTGACGCGGACATTTCGTAGGTTCACGGGAGTTACGCCGACGGAATATCGGCGTTGCCGAGAGGATTAACCTCAGGCTATGCCGGACGCCGGCAGCTTCCATAGCTCTGCGACAGCGCAGCTACGCACAGTCAACGGACATACGTTCGACGTTGCCGTCAGACCAGGGTGAGATCGAAAGAACGGCACATATTGCCCCGCTCTTTTGAAAGGGCCGCTTAGGCTGAACCTAGGAGAAGTCAAATGTCCACGCTCAACTGGAACACCTATCGCCAGCAACTTACCGTCCGGATCGGTGAAATTGCCGAATTCAGCCCTGACACGATCAAGGGCTATCGAGCGCTGACCGCTGCGGGCCAGAAAACTAATCTCCTTGGACCGAAGACCCGTGAGCTGATCTCGCTCGCGGTCGCCGCCACCGTCCGGTGCGACGGCTGTATAACCGTGCACACCGAAGCGGCGGCGCGTTACGGCGCCTCGCGAGAGGAGATCGCTGAAGCGCTCGGCGTCGCGACAGCCGTCAATGCCGGTGCAGCCCTTGTCCATTCCACCCGCGTACTGGACGCGTACGAGCAGATGACCGCTGCCCGATGATCCTTCGCTGACCGTTGGCTCGTCGCCATTCGGGGGGGTGGCAAAGCTTCGGGCGCGAGCTGAAATTTGCTTTTGAAAACGCCAGATTAGCGCTGGAACCTAGGCGGATTCGTCATCTGAGCCGGCTCCAGTCACGTTAGCGTCGGTTCGTACGGGCATGCGATCTCGACCACGCATCCGGATCCTGGACGGATCGTGAAGCGAAAGCCGTGCAACTTTACAATCGCCGCCACGAGGTTGAGTCCAAGACCGACGCCTGACGTGTGTCTCACTTTGTCTGACCGGTAGAAACGTCGGAGGACAGCGTGACGTTCGTGTTCGCTTATCCCGGAACCGGTGTCTCTCACGCGCAGGATGTTTTCGCGGTTGGCGTGAAATAGTGAGATTTCCACCTGTCCCCCGGCGGGCGTAAATTTGACGGCGTTGTCGACGAGGTTGGCGACCGCCTCGATCAGCAAGTCCCGGTCGCCATGCACGCTTAGCTCCTGCGGCGAGTGGACCAGGAGCGCAATCCCTTTGTCCTCCGCTATCGGCTCGTACATGTCAGCCACTTCACGGATGAGAACCGCAAGTGCGACTTTGCCAAAGCCTGCCAATCGCTGGCTTCGCTCGATTTCCGCAAGCCGCAAAATAGCGGTAACGATCGAAAGCGATTGATCGAGCGCCTCGATGGTTTTGTCCGCAACCGCCTGTAGCTGCTCCATTGTGCCCGCGCTGGTGCGACCGCGCTCAAGCGTCAGCCGCGCGCGGGTGAGTGGCGTGCGCAGATCATGCGCGATGTCGTTGCCGACACCCGCAAGGGACTGGATGAGAGCTTCCATCTCATCGAGCATGCCATTGACGATCATGGCAAGCTTGGAGAAGGGATCGTTCGTGTTCTGATGCGGAAGTCGTTCACGCAAGTTGCCGGCAACAATGCGCTGCACCCGCTCATTGACTTCGGCGATACGCCTTTGGGCACGGGCGCTCAGCGTGAAGCCGACCGCAAAACAAAGAAGCACCGCGGGAAACAGACCCAGCGCCAGCGCCCGACCGACGACGTGTGCGATCTCCGCGACTTCGTCGATGTTTCGTCCCATAACCAGCACGTCGCCGTTCGGTAACCTTTGCGCGATCAGACGAACCGCCTGTCTCTCCCGGCCAACTTCGTCCACCCTGTCGACCACAGCGCTCTGTACCGCACTGTCAATCTTTAGATCGGGCGGCAGATGCCCCAGGTTACCCGCGATCCTGCGGCTGTCTGGGCCAAATAATCCTGCGAGCCGAACGCGGCCCGGATCCTGCTTCATATGCAGGTCGATCGCATCCAGCCTCCGATCGGGCGACAATTGCGCAAAAAGAGCCATTTGCGAGGCGATCATGCGATCCGATCGCGCCGTCAGGTCATCCCTGGTCTTCAGGTAGACAAACCCGAGCAACGCAAGGATAAAGCCCGCGAATAGCCCGGCCACCACCAAGGTCCATAGCAGTGTCGTCGAGCGCGCGAACTCAGGTAATCGCATAAGGATGTTTCGCTCAGAGATTCCAGAGTCGCTCCAGGTTTCTTCCTGTCTTGGGGAATGTCTGCGAAGCTTGATGCAAAGGGGCCATGAGCTCGTCAACATGGACCCGTCCTTTGCGTTTGACTCGTTTGGCCTGCACCCACCTGGCGCCTCCCAGGGTCCAGCGTCAAAGGTCAGCCTAATCTGATCGGGGGAATGGCTCGATCCTACAGAGGTAGTTTCGAACGTCGTATTGGTTTGGGAGGCCCATACCTTGGTTTGGCCACGGCAGAACCCGCTGTGGTGGCGATCGAAAAGACCTCGCAGGCGGCGCCGAGACAATGCGCCGGCGTTTACAGCCTCACTTCCCGGCTCCGCCGCGACGTCGATTCAGCGCGGTTTCGATGCAGTTGATCAAGACGCGTCCAGCGAAGGGCTTGGCCAGGAAGCAAATGGCTCCGACCTTCAGGGCTCGGGCACGGACGCTCTCATCTGGAAAGGCCGTGATAAAAATAAACGGCACGTCGTTACCCCGAGTTCGCACATGCGTCAGAAGGTCCAAACCGCTCATACCGGGCATCTGCACATCCGCAACGACACATGAGCAGTCGTCCGGGTGGGCCGACTGCAGGAAGTCTTCGGCCGACACAAATGTATGGACCAAGTATCCATGCGAGCTGAGGAGATTGTCGGCCGCGGCGCGGACGGAGGCATCGTCGTCAATGACTGAAATCACCGAAAGCATTGACAACATGGGCCTTCCTGAAGTGGGGAGCAAGGCGTTGCCTTAGCACGCCCCGGCCCTAAAAATGGGCCGCCAATCAGGATTGTGAAATCATACTTAGGTTTGTTCAAGAACTTTGCGCGCAATCAGATCGGCTCGTTACGATGTCTTTCGGTGTACGGCAACCTAGTCTGACGAGACACGAAAGGCCCGACCTACAGACGCTGATTTGAACGTTGCATTGGTTTGAGCTACCCAGACCTTCATTTGCTGTGGGAAAGCTCACTGAAGAGGCCGCTGAGCGCCAGACGATATGGCCGCTATTGGGCCCTAAGCCCCAAGACGAACAGGAAGCGCTTGCCACAGCGATCTGCCCAATGATCGTGAGGTGGGCTAGGGCTTGTTGCGGGAAATTCCGAGCGTTTCAGCCCTTCTCAGCAGATCGGCCAGCGACTTCGCGCCCATCTTCCTCATAATGTGCCCGCGATGGATCTTTACTGTAATTTCAGCGAGTCCAAGTTCGGCTGCTATTTGCTTGTTCATGAGGCCAGTCGACACCAAAGCCAAAACCTCCCGCTCGCGAGTACTCAGGGTCTCAAAAAGGGCCTGCAAGTCCGCGACGATCTTGTCGGCCTCACGCCGCTTCCGATCGCGTTCAATGGCCGTCACGACAGCGTCTAGCATGTCTTGATCGCGAAACGGCTTGGCCAGGAAATCGACCGCCCCTCCCTTCATGGCCCTGACGCTCATCGGAATGTCGCCATGGCCGGTCATGAAGATAATTGGAATGCGAATGTTCGCCCTGGCGAGCTCGGTTTGAAAGTCCAGGCCGCTCAATCCAGGCAACCTGACGTCAAGCACCAGGCAGCTTGCGACATCCGGAAGCTTGCTTTGCAGCATTTCGGACGCCGAACCGAACACCTCGACCTCTAGTCCCACCGATTGAAAAAGATTGGCGAGCGCTCTGCACATCGATGCGTCGTCTTCGACAACGAAGACGATCGGCTCCTTGACGCTCGCGGGTCCATGCGATGATTTTGGTTGCTCGGTCACAACGCGTGCTCCTGATGGAAGGGCAGGACGAATTGAAATGTCGCACCGGGGCCCTCATTGCGGGAAGCGGACAGCCGTCCTCCGTGCGCCTCCACGATCGAACGGCAGATTGAGAGCCCCATGCCCATGCCCCCGGATTTCGTGGTAAAGAAGGCCTTGAACAGCCGGTCCGCATCATCGGAGGCGATGCCGACGCCGCAATCCGTCACACTTAGGAGCACTCGGTGCACGTCGTCCTGGCGCGATCGGATCACGAGTTCGCGCGATCGGTCCCTGACCGGCTCCATTGCTTCGATGCTATTCATCACCAAGTTGATCATCACCTGCTGGAGCTGAACCCGATCGCCATGGACTATGGGCGGATCTGGTGCCAACTCCGTTCGCACCGATATGCGATGGCTGGTCAATTCGCGCTGCACGAGCGCAATGACCTCCCTGACGACATCGTTGAGGTCGAGCGGGACTCTCTCCATATCGGACTTGTTCGCGAGCGCCCGGACGCCCCGAATGACCTCGCTCACCCGGTTCGCGTCGCTGATTGCCCCGTTGATTTTCTCAAGAGCCCTTTGCAGCGCCTGCTTTGCCGCGTATTGCTCGGTGACATCTACATGCGCGCCAATTAATTCGGTCACATCGCCGTCGCCACCGACGACAGGGTGCCCCACGGAATGTACGTGCCTTATCGATCCGTCCGGAAGAGCCATTCGAAAATCAACTTCGAAGTCCGTTTTCTCTCGGATAGCCTGGGAGGCCGTTTCGATATTCCGACGCCTATCTTCGGGGAGAATACGATCCCGGAAGGCCTGCAGCGGCACAGGGCCTTTTTCCGAATCGAACCCAAAGAGGCGGTATACTTCGGCCGACCGATACGCCCACTCTCGACGGTGCACATCCCAGGCCCAACTGCTCGTACGATTCAAATGTTGGGTTTCGGCCAAATAGCCCTCGCTGCGTCGCAGCTTCCGTTCCGTTTCCCTTGCAACCGTAGTATCCGTCACCGCCCCAATGAACTCGATGCCGCCCGAGGCATCTCTCGCAGCATGAGCCACGGCATGAACATATTTCACCGCACCATCCGGCATCAGCAATCGATATTCATGGTTGAAATCCTTTCCCTCGCTGGACGCGCGATCGATCGTCAGGCGCACGGCCGCGCGATCTTCCGGATGGGTGCGCTGGACAATAAATTCTACGGTCGGCTTCGTTGTTCGGTCGCATTGAAAGATTCGGAAGGTTTCGTTCGACCAGACGATTTCTCCGCTGGAGACACTCCACCCAAAGCTTCCGGTGCGGCTCAATCTCTGCGCTTCCGTCAAGTACATTTCGCTACGCAGCAGCGCGGCTTCAATCCGTTTTTGATCCTCAATCGCCACTTGCAATTCATCGCGAGAGCGCCGGAGGTTTTCTGTCGCTTTACTCTGCGCCGAAATCATGAATGCAACAAAGAGAGACGTAGTGGAAAACAGGATCAGACGCGGCACCTCTGAAATATCTACAGCGAGTAAATTGTCCTTCCAAGTAAATGAATTGATTGGAGGCGCCGAATAATAATGGAATGCCAATAGGGCGAGTGCAATCGCGAACAGTGCCGGGCTGAAACCGCTAAGCCACGCAACGAAAATAACAGCGCAAAGCATCGACAATGCGATCGGCTCAGCGTGCAGTAGACGTGTTAAAAGTTCCGTGGCAACTACCGCCGCGGCGACCGACAAGACCGCGATTGCATAGTAAGAAATCGCGGGTAGCTTTGGCCATCGTTGCGGGAGATCCGGTTTAATCATTCTCGTTGCTCGTCCCGTTTTCAAGGTCATGAGACTACCGACGGACGCCGAGCTTATCACTGCTGCGCCCCCAACATTGCCGCACAGTCGTCCGCGGAGCGCTTCTACGATCGAACGACAGATCGAGAGTCCCGTTCCCGTGCCACTCGATTTGGCGGTGGGAAACGCGTCGAGCAGCAGATCCGCGTTCTCGGCAGAGATTCCGATTGCGGTCCACGCGAGGTCGGCGTGACGCCCAAAAAGACCGGCGCAGTTCCAGCGCAACCTTGCCGGGGAACATTGCCCGGTTGAATTCCGGAAATTCGTGATCTGGTTACGCATCATTTGCAGCGTGTCCCGGGTCTCCGGCAAACGAGATTAGAGCATTTTGAAGAAATCCGGTAATTCGATTGCCCGCAACGGCAGGCGGCGGATGCGGCTCGCGGGGCCAGTGTCTTTGGGAACCCGTCGAATCTAAGCAAAATCGAACCAAACACAGCAATCCGTGCAAGCAATTCAGGCTGCAGGCAAACTGTTTCGATCGGCTCCGCACAGCCGACGCGAGCGACCTCGATCCCACGGTCGCTCCCGTGCGTCCGCGACATAAACCTAAGCGCGCCGCAGCAGATCGTCGGCGTCTATAGGGACGATCCGGCGCAAGCGACCGAGCAATTTCGAGGTAGGAGCGACGCTGGCGTGACAGACAGTCCGGCTAACCTTCAATTTGTCAAAGCCAAACCTCCGTTTAATTGTATCGCCGGTTGGCCGGATCTAGTTTTGCACCAGGCAGATCGGACGCGCTCCTCGCTCTGGCGCGGTGCCGTGTGGCTGCGAAAGCGGATGGCTTCGCACTGCCTCACCTCCTCCCTGACATAGGCAGGCGGCAGCCATCCGCTTCTTCGCCCTCAAGGCTTAAGTCCCTCAAGCATCCGATGGCGACGGTTCCCGAGCAGATCGCGCAATGCTGCCGAGGAAGAGCTTGCATAGCAGAATTCCGGAAATTCGTGATCTCGTGCCGTGTACAAAGTACGACGCCCCATTCGTCGACCGATACTCTCTGCTGACGCAGACCCCACAAACTTCGGTATGGCGCCTTGATCCCTTTCTATGTCACACGCTTACCTAGGTACGATTGAGCAATCAGCCTCGCCCTCTTAGACTCCCTGACAATCGGAAGAGCCGATCGCAGGTGACAACATGTCCACGATCTCGATCAAAGAGATTGAGCGCAACCTCCGCAAGATGACGCTCAGCGGCCGCGAAAAAAAGTCTCATGCCTCGCCCTGGGCGCGGCGTCTGCGCCAAGCGCGACGGCGAACGAGAGACCAGCAATAACCACCATCACCTACGCAAGGACCATAGGAGGCAAAGATGCGCAACAATCCGCAATATCTTTGCAACGGCGCAGCCAACCGTTGCGCGATCTGTGACGCAAAGTTTGGCCTGATCCGGTACTACTCCTGGCGAACCGCACTCTGTTCAAAGAAGTGCGCTGATCGTTTCAAGGCCCGTCGGGAGGACGACCGCAGATGGTTACGTCGACTTCAAGCTGTCGCCTGACAGCGGTTGCGCGAGCATCACGCGGCAATTTCCCGAGGTTCAGTATTTCGGAGCAAGGAGGCTGTCTGGTGAACCTTCTATGCAAACTCTTCCTGTCGAGCTGTCTCTGTTGCCTGTTTGCGATCAAGGCCCAGACACAAGATGGTCAAAGCCGGGCAGGGCTTCGCCACCATCCGCCGCAGGATCAGCTCCTGCACGAGAAGTTTTATTCAACATGGCGCATGCCCGACAATCCGTCCGTCAGCTGTTGCAACGATGCGGACTGCTACCCGACTGAAATCAAGTACGTCGACGGCACACTCTACGCAAAGCGCAGAGAGGATGGAAAGTACATTCCCATTCCACCAGATAAGGTAGAGCGGAACAGAGACAATCCAGACGGCAGAAATCACCTCTGCACGCCCCCGCCCAATGTCCTCCACCCGTCCAACACCGTGTTCTGCTTCGCACTGGGGGGCGCCACATGAGATTCGTATTGGTGAATGGGAGGTCGCCCCGCCCGCAATCCACTTGTGTGATGTGCGATCAGCCGATCGGAGCAGGCTACCTGCGAGAAATCGGGACGCACCTCACCTACTGCGATCACGGCTGCTACGCAGGTCACTGCAAGAGCGCGGCCCTGCTTCTCGAAAACCAGGCGAAAGCATCATGAGCCCCTAACGGCCAGATAGGCTGGGGCCTCGTTGTCTCGGCCTGGCCCGCGCTTAAGAGCACAAAGAAGGTACCGACGATATCTGCCGAACGATCAACCAATCCGGCCGTCGAAGGCTAGTCCTCGCGGTCGATGGAAAGGACATTGCGATGAGAACTCATAGCACTTGCCGCGAGACATCCAATCGGATGGAACCGGCATTCGTCGGCACTGATTCAAGGACTTCGGAGCCGAGGCCGATACAGTTGCAAAATGCGTCAACCAGACCCGGACAACATCGGAGCTTTGTTCGGCGCACGCGAAAACCGCCAATATTGCGGAATGGAATGGCGGAGCTTCTGGCCGAGATCGAAGGCTTACCCATTCTGGTGCGTTTACTCGTCCGAGATATTCCTGCGCAAATGCCCTCCGATCTTGTCTACAAAGATGCCGACATTCATTCGCTGCTGTCGAACACACTTGAAAAGATGGTTGATCGGATGCGCGGATCGCCGCTGCGACATGACGCGCTCTCAAAACAGCCGCTCGCGATAGTTGAATTGATATCGAGCGGAGAACCGTTCGCCAGGCTGCCAGCTCTGCTGAATGAGACGGTGCTGCGCGTGGGGCCGCTGGAGCTCGATCTCATCGATCGAACAGCGAAGCGTGGTGACCGCCAGATCGATCTGCGGCCGCGCGAATTTCAGTTGCTCAAATACATGATGCAACGGAGCGACGAATTGCTGACGCGAGCAAACCTCTTGAAAGAGGTGTGGCGCTACAAATTCGTTCCTGAAACGAACCTTGTCGATGTTCATATGGGCCGACTGCGTCGCAAGGTCGACGGGTCAGATGAGGCGTCCATGATTCGCAATGTGCGAGGCGTTGGCTTCGTTCTAAGTGCGACTCCAGTCTCACGGAGCTTGCCGCCGAGACCCGCCGAACAATGAACAACCTGGCCGTCGGAGACCGCCGGTAAAAGGACGTTGCAATAGCGAGGGCAGATCAGCCCAATCAAAGGATACCCAGGAATGTTCGACTATGATGGGGCTTTCCAGTCTGCCATTGCTGCTCTGAAACGTGAGCGCCGCTATCGCGTCTTCGCTGACCTGGAGCGCAAAGTGGGACAGTTTCCCTATGCGCTCTGGAACAGCCCGAGCGGCAAGCGGGATGTCGTGGTCTGGTGCTCCAACGACTATCTTGGCATGGGCCAGCACCCGAAGGTCATCGGAGCGATGTGCGCTGCCGCGCGCACGATGGGGGCGGGCGCTGGCGGAACGCGCAATATTTCGGGCACGAACCGGGCTCTGGTCCAGCTGGAAGCTGAACTTGCGGACCTGCATGGCAAGGAGGCGGCGCTCGTTTTCACGTCGGGCTACGTGTCCAACCATACGGGCATCGCGACGATCGGCAAGCTCCTTCCGGACTGCCTGATCCTGTCCGATGCGCACAATCACAATTCGATGGTCGAAGGCGTGCGTGCGGCTGGCTGCGCCAAGCAGATCTGCCGCCACAACGATCTCGCGCAGCTGGAGGAACTGCTCTCGCGCGCAGCGCCCGGCCGCCCGAAGCTGATCGTATTCGAGAGCGTGTATTCGATGGACGGCGACGTCGCTCCACTCGAAGCGATCTGCCACCTTGCGGAACGCTATCACGCGATGACCGCGCATCGACGTCATCGAGGGGACGCTTGCAAAAGCCTTCGGCGCGCTTGGCGGCTACATCGCCGGCAGGAGCATTGTCGTGGATGCAGTCCGATCTCATGCGCCCGGATTTATCTTCACGACGGCCTTGCCGCCTGCCGTTGCGGCGGCTGCGACCGCCTCGATAGCCCATCTCAAGACATCGGGTGCAGAGCGCGCGGGCCAGCGCACCGCCGTGGCAGCGACCAAGGCAGCCCTGCGGGAAGCCGGCCTGCCTGTGCTAGCCACAGAGACGCATATCGTGCCGGTCATGGTCGGCGATCCCGACCTGTGCAAGCAGGCGAGCGAGCTCCTGCTTGACCAACATGGGATCTACATTCAGCCGATCAATTATCCGACGGTCCCCCGGGGCACCGAGCGATTGCGGATTACCCCGACCCCCGCGCATGACGTTCGGCTGATCCGACAGTTGGCTGGCGCCATGGTTTGCGTGTGGCAAGAACTCCATCTGCCGCTTGGAAGAGACCGTCAGCCAGGGGAGCTGCGTGAACAGACGGTCGCAGCCGGCGGCTAGCCGAGCGATATGAGCATCTGCGGCGGCAAGGCCTAGGCGTCGGCGAATGTCAACTCGCCGACACCTGCGTTGCAAGGCAAGTCAATAGCGGTCCTCATGTTGGCCCAGTCCTCCGTGTCGAACGAGCTCGTCCGTCCTGATGAGCGGTCGGGACAATGATCTCCACGCGGCCGCCCGAGCCGGGATGAATGGCCAGCCTGAAGCCGTGCAGCTTTACGATCGCGGCCACCAGACTGAGGCCAAGGCCCACACCCGGTGTACTGCGGATCTTGTCGGAGCGGAAAAAACGCCGCAGCACGGCCTCCCGTTCCTGTTCGCTGATGCCGCAACCGGTGTCGCTGACGCGCACAACGGTTTCATTGTCGCCGCGTATCAGTTCGATGTCCACCCGACCACCTTCGGGCGCAAACTTGATGGCATTGTCGACGAGGTTGGCGACCGCCTCGAACAAGAGATCCCGGTCGCCGCGCACGCTAACCTCCTGCTTCGCCTCGACCCGCAGGCCGACATTCTTGTTCTCCGCGATCGGCTCGTAGATATCGCATACCTCCCGCAGCATTTCCTGCAACGAGACGGCACCGAAAGCAGCCGACCGCCGGCTGTTTTCGATTTCGGCGAGACGCAACAGCGCCGTGATGATCGCCAGCGACTGGTCAATATTTGCGATCGCCTTGTCCACAACCGCCTGGAGCTGTTCCAGCGTGGTCGCGTTGGTGCGGCCGCGCTCGAGGGTGAGCCGCGCCCGCGTCAACGGCGTTCGCAAATCGTGGGCGATGTCGTTACCTACCCCGGCGAGCGCGTGGATCATCGTTTCCATTTCATCGAGCATGCCGTTGACGATGACGGCGAGCTTCGAAAACGGCTCGTCGACGTCACGGTGTGGAAGCCGCTCGCGCAAATCACCGGCGACGATGCGCTGGACGCGTTGATTAACCTCCTCGACCTGCTTCTGGGCGCGCATGCTCAGCCACGCGCCAGCCAGCAGGCATAGGCAAAATGCCGGCAGCAGACCCAGCGCCAGCGCCTGAGCGACGACATGGGAAATCTCCCTGGTTTCGTCGACCTCTCGTCCGATGACCAGCGCGTCGCCGTTCGGCAAGCGCCGGGCAATCGCGCGGATCAGGTGGGTCTGCCGCCCGGCCGGAGCCATTCGCTCGACCGAGACGCTTTGGGCGGAATCATCCATCTTAAGCCCGGGCGGGAACCGTTCCAGGTTGCCCGCTGTGCTGCGGCCGTCTGCGTCGAACAGACCGGCATATTGAACGCCTCGCGAATCCTGCTTCAGATGCTCGTCGATCGCGTCCAGCCGGCGTTCGTTGGGCAGGCCGGCGATGAAGTCCAGCTGATTGGCAATCATTCTGTCGGATCGCGCGATCAGGTAGTGATCGGTCTGCCAATAGATGAAGCCGAACAGCAAAATGACGAAGACCGCGAACACGCCGGCTACCGCCAGCGCCCACTGAAAAGTATTCGAACGTATGATCTGGGCCTGACGCATCGGATCTCGCCGCGCAGATTTCCTGCTCAACGTGTGCGGCGGCGCGTCGCTACCAGCCATGTGAGCCTTATGGTCCGGTGCGAAGAATGAAGCCGGCTCCGCGGACATTGTGGATCATTTGAACTTCGCCCGGTCCGTCCACCTTGTGGCGCAGCCGGCCCATATGCACGTCCACTAGGTTCGTCGCCGGAACGAATTTATAGTTCCAGACTTCCTCCAGAAGCATCGCTCGCGTCAACAGCTGATCGCTGCGTTGCATCATGTATTCGAGCAGGCGAAACTCGCGCGGCAATAGATCGATCACGCGGTCG
>WNGP01004428.1_pt1 | contig 13514 bp, 16 predicted proteins | sample 5407671 | NCBI WGS metagenome assembly WNGP01 (sample SAMN13153381, study PRJNA577476) | soil metagenome | isolation source: 40 cm soil or saprolite under Garry oak tree replicate 2 | place: USA:California | collected 2016-06-15 | reverse complement strand
AGATGACGTCGGCATCACGCGGTCCCCACAGCACAGGCGGAGGCGCCGCGGCTGCAATGCCGGCAACCTTCCGCATGCGCTTTTCCATCATGGCGCGGCGCTTTGTTGGGTTAGTGAATTCGTCGCTGATCAGGACGCCATCTTCATCGTGTTCGTCACTTGCCGCCGTGTGGGTGTATCCAGCGACGCCGGGAATGGCACGCGGGGAAATGCCGCTTTGAGTAATCTTGTACCGTTTGTAGACGCTGTCGCCATTTGGCCCGGAGGAGGCTGTGGTAATCAGTTCCCCGCGATCAACAACAGGGGCAAAGTCCAAGTCCTTCGGATCGACGCTGAGCCTACCTTCTGCCAGCAAGAGATCGCACAGCACGATGCCCGGGCATTGGAACCGGTCAGCGATATTGAAAATCTCAGGGATGATTTTGAAGCAGTCTCCAACGTCGAGCGGTGCGGCTATGGCACGAGGATAATCGCCGAAGGCTGCGCCCAACATTTGCCAGAGGTCGCCCTGCTCGGTTTTGGTGGGAACTCCCGTAGACGGACCAGCCCGCTGGCAGTCGATCACCACTATCGGAGTTTCCATCATGGCTGAGAGGCCGAGGCCTTCGCTCATCAAGGCAAATCCGCCGCCGGAAGTGGCGCACATGGACCGAACACCGGCATGAGCAGCGCCGATCGTCATATTCACCACGCCAATCTCGTCTTCCACCTGCCGGACCATGATGCCGGCCTTGCGAGCGTGGGCTGCCATCCAATGCAGAACTCCGGTCGATGGGCTCATGGGGTAAGCACAGTAGAATTTCACCCCCGCGGCTGCGCCTCCCATGGCCATCGCTGTGTTGCCGCTGAGTACCGCATAGCGGTTCGCCGTCATGGGAAGTGGCCGGGCGAACGGCCTGAAGTTCGCGGCTGCATACTCATAACCAGCCCGCGCGATGGCGATGTTTTCCGAGACCATGGCATCGCCCTTCTTCTTGAACTGTTCGCCGAGGACCTGCTCCAGTGCCTGGAAGCCAATGCCCATCATGCTGAGACCAGCCCCCACGGCGAGCGTGTTCTGGGCCACTTTGTTCCGAGTTATGTCCGCTAGCTTGGAGACGGGAAGGGCGCAGAGTTCTGCGCCTTTGGCGGCGACGCCCGGTTTGATCGTGTCCGAGTTGTAAATGCATGCTGCGCCAGCAGCGAGCAGCCTGAGGTGGCGATCCATCGCGTCCTGATTCAAAGGGATCAGCAAGTCCAAGCGGTCGCCCATGTTGGTGACTTTTTCCGGTCCGGTGCGGATCGTGAGAAACGTGTGACCGCCGCGGATGATCGACTGATAGGCGTTGTAAGCATTCAGGTGTAGCCCTCGGCGGCTAAAGATCTTTGCGAAGATGTCGCCCGGCGTAGCGACGCCCTGACCGGCGGCGCCTCCGATGCCGATGGCAAAGCTCTGCTTCATAGCAATCTCCTAGCCGGGGTATTTTCCCGTAATATATCCTTCCAACTCCTGAATGATTTGTGCCTGACCAGAGATAATCCATTTCACCAGATCGCCAATGGAAATCACCCCGACCACGACGCCATCCTCCACAACCGGAAGATGGCGAAAGTGGTGCTTGGTCATGATGGCCATACACTCGTCTACGGTGTGCTGCCGACTCACGACGACAACCGGGCTGGTCATGATGTGGCGGACCAGGGTTTCTTTGGAAGAATGACCCATGAGGATTACTTTGCGCGCGTAGTCACGCTCCGACACGATACCGACCAGTCTTGGGTTGGAAATGACCAACAAGGCGCCAACACCGTGCTCAGCCATCTTTTCAATCGCTTCGTAGACCGACTGTTCGGGTCCTACCGATAGGACTCTGTTCTCGCCTTTGCTCTTCAGAACCAGTCCAACCGTGTCGGAAAGTTTCATCGGGCCTCCTTGCCAGTGCTCACTTGCTGGCTCGCCAATGCCACACCGGCTTGACCCTGTCGTCGCGGAGCAAAAGCGTGTCCATGTCCTTCACCAGTTCTCGAGCGGGGACCACGCCAGACAAGTCTTGCTTTGCCTTTGAACTGGCACCAGGAATCTGCCCACCTTTTTTGAGACGGATGCCCATCTCCTCTTGAAATGGTTTGGCGCATAGATAGATAGATGTGGACCTTGTCGTCACCGTTCTTGATGATCGGTTCCCCGAAGGCTTTCCTGGTCCCGAGGGAGAGCAGATTCAGCGCGTTCATTACTCTCTTGATTTCTGTCTCTGCGTGGAGGTCATACTGAGGTAGGCCGCTGTCTTCTGGCTGTGTTTGTTGTGAGAGTCCCGGCGCGCTGTACACAAGAAAAGACAATTCAACTCGGAAAGCCATCTGGCTTCCATCTGGCAGAGTGACGTGTTTCAGACCCAGCGACACGGCTCCCTCTAGTTGGCTTACCGGGAATCCAACGCGGGGCTAGTGCCCCTCGAACGATGGCACGCGCCCGAGGAATATGCTTACCGGTTCCCAGGTTTGCCTAATAGCTTCGCCACAATAAGGCCGTCAACCCAGTCTCTTTCCAGGAAGACAGGAGAATCGTACACCCTCAGAGCTTCTCATGCCAGACTCGGCGATAACTCCCGGGTCGTCGTTAGCCTTGATCGGAAACGCCGCGGAGCAGACTTTTGGGGCAGAGCGGACGTCTCGATCCGAGGCGTTTTCGATAAGGAGGCCGGGAGGAAGCCGCTGGCGTTTGTGGCGGACGCGGGATACGCGGCTGGAACCAATTACGGAATTGTTGCACCCACAGGCTGAGACCTGCTAGCCCAATCGCACCGAGAAAACCGAATGGCAGCCAGCAAAACGGCAGGCCCGGGTCTCCTCGCCAACGAAATAAAACCACGGGCCCAGGAGATCAGAGGGGCGGTGACGAGGTTCACAGAGATCCAAAGTTGCTCTTGGTAGAATCCCCTGTACCGGCCTTTCCGCAGGTCGCAAGCGCGTGTAGCACCAGCTCGAAAGCAGTCGCTCGCTTCGCTATACAAGTGGTACAAGCACAATACTATAAATGGACCTTGTCGCTGATCCGCTATGCAACTAGTATGAGTGCCACAGGAGCCGCGAATGAATCTCTCTTCCAGAATCGGCGTCAGCAGTGCTGTTGCAATTCTGTGGGTCACCGGGATGGGAGGTCTGCTGGCCCATGCCCAGGCTTCCGCGAGTACATCTCACTCCGTAGCCAAAGAACGGGCTCGGGTCGCGTTCTTTCACGCCCTGCCCAAACTGGACGGTAATCATCTGCAGGCAACCGTGGTTGAAGTTCACTACGGCCCCGGCGAGTCATCGTCCCCGCACAGCCATCCTTGCGCCGTCATCGGATATGTGATCGGAGGCACGTATCGCACGCAGGTAAAGGGCGAGCCCGAAGCGATCTACAAAGTCGGTGAGAGTTTTTACGAAGCTCCCAACGGTGTTCACCAGGTCTCCGCCAATGCCAGTCAAACCGAATCGGTAGACTTCATCGCGTATTTCGTCTGCGATCACGACCAACCGCTCAGCAGCGAGGTGCCTCCAGCGGCACAATGATCGGGAGCAAGAGACCGTGAACCAAAGACCATCGGCAGCATCCGAATCCTTGCTGCAAAGCGCAGCCAAACGAACTCACACCCTCGATTGGGAGCGGCTTGGCTTCTTGTATGCCCGTATCGCACTCGGCGCCGCCTTCCTGTCCGGAATCGCCGACCGTTTTGGCCTCTACTGGGGCAGGAATGTTGGCTATGGAAACTTCGACGGATTCATCCAATACACCGCCAAGGTGAATTCCTCCATGCCTCCGGCCACGATTCCATTTCTTGCCTGGGCGGCAACAGCCGGCGAATTGTTTTTTGGGATCGCATTGATTCTCGGGATCTGGCCTCGTTGGATCTCCCTCGGAAGCGCCTTACTGCTCGCTCTGTTTGGTATCGCCATGGCCATTTCGTTTGGGATCAAGTCGCCCTTGGATTATTCGGTCTTCTCTGCTTCCGGCGCGGCAATCTTGCTAGCGCTTCGCGCCTCCGCGCAGAACAGAAGGCAAAGCGTTCAATAACTGAGTATGAGGGCGATCATCATGAAGCTATACTTGCCCTAATCAGGCATGTCGGGATCGCGCCTTGGAGGATAGCAATTCCAGCGGTTCTACGCTTCACCGGAATCTCAGATTGGACTGGGGGTGATGCTGCTCGGCTTTTTCGGTTCGGTTGCGTTGGCATTGAACTCACAGAAAACACATCTCAACCCGTTCTACTTCGGATTGTTGCCTATGACTGGCAAATCTGTATTCATTTCCGTAAACTCGACGGACGCTTGCGTGTTCTCCCAACTCATGCGCATGGTGCAGCTTCCGCCAGTGTGGTCGAATGAAATTGTAAAGTTTTCGACGGGTGAGGAAAGTCTCGTAACGGACATGGGCACGCGGGCCAACTCCTCGGATTCATACTTATAAGGAATGCCCCACTCTTTGGTGTGTTTGTTAATGATCACTGTCCACTCGTCAGGGTTGGGAACAGTGAAGATCGTATAGCTACCAGCGGGAATGTTAGTTCCTTCAACCGTGATGAGGCTTTCATCAGTGATGAACGTGGTGGCCTCATTAGCGCCAGCCCTCCAGACCTTTCCGTAGGGCACCAGTTCGCCAAAGACCTTGCGGCCTCTCATACGCGGGCTGGAGTAATTCACAGTGATCGTCTTTCCGCCAGAAAATTTGCATTGGGCCTGTGCCGCCGGGCTGGGGCGTTTGCTTTCGCCCTGTTGGGCGTGGGAAATGGCACAGGTAGCGACGACGAGCAGAATTGCGAAAGTTGTCTTTTTCAACATAAACATCCTCCCTTTACCATCCCCCGCGTGAATTGTACGCTGGTTCTAGGACCCCCGCGGCGGCGCGGGTAGTCATCGAAGTGGGAACTCACTCGGCCTGGGTGCAGGACGTGATCACAGAGGTGGTGGGCACGAGGTGTTGGTGGCAAACCCGCGGTTAATGGAGGGGTCGAAGCGTCGTAAGCGCAAGAGTGATCGCATCGATGCGAACAAGTTGGCATGATTGGGGCGGGTCGATCCGCAGTCGTTGTATCCGATTCGGCACCGCAGTCGGGAGGTGCGGGGGAGCGCAGTACATCTTGGGGCCGTTCGGTCCGGACACGGAGTTACGACGGTATGGACTGCGGCTCTGCGAGCGTGGCGGGAAGAATGCGAAGAAGAGAGCGGCGGTAGCGGTGGCCCGGAAGCTGGCCGTCTGACTGCACTGCCTCTGGGTGAGTGGAGAAGAGTACGAGCCGCTGCACAATGCGATATCGGCACCGATCGCGGCGGCAGCCGGCCAGGGGAAGGGGGAAACACGCCGCAAACGAGAGGATTTGGTTTTGCAGGGCAGGACCGGAGTTGAGGAAGCGAGAACCAGTGTCGATCCAGAAGGTTTGGCAGACAACGACATCCACCGCCTTGTTCGGGTGACTGCGTTTTGAGTGCTGGTCTATAAGATCGCGCGATAGATGGCAGCCCCAACAATCCCAGGTTCATCACAGTTAGTGATGGACCTGGGCTTTAGAGCGGACCCAACTTGCACCGGGCCCAGAAGCGGCCCATTCAGAGTGCGGATAGAAGCACGGCAACGGTGGGTGGCGTCAACCAGAGTTTCTCCTAAGACTTGGTTCGAAGCGGATCCATGATGTTCTGTGACCGAAACGAAAAAGATGATGGTGGAGAATGCCAAAGGCGGAGTTTGGCTGCCGACGAGGGCGCTCCAGAAAAATCGGAAACCACTCCACTAAGGAACGAAGCTCAACTGAACTGCGTTTCGCTTCGTTCCGAGCTCGATGATGAAGTGACTTGCGGGGCTGTCCAGGGTCAAGATGAACGCCCCTTCGGGGGCGCCCTTGACAGCCCCGCAAGTCACCTGGGCCTATGCAGCACGGAAGAAAACTAGCATTAGGCGGACTGAATACGCGGAAAACACACAAAACGGGGGGTGCTGTGGGTCGACCGATTTGCCAGTCGTCGCTCCTAATGCGAAATTTTCTGTGGAAATGTGGCCAAGGCCAGAAAGAACAAGAAAAGTGAGGTGGGCCGCCACGTCGGCCTTGACTTTTACGACCTTCTCATAGAAGCACTCAAAATTCGCAATGACTGTTAAGGGGAGTAGAGTCGAGAACAGGCGCAGTAACTGTAGTCTCCCGTGGTTAGTCGACTGGGCTTTCGCCTCGTCACCTCAGTCCGGTTTGGCTTGGTCCTGTTTCCTGTTCCCGCTCATCGAACCGGACTGGCAGATTTCCCGCATCCGGCTCTCGGAAAAGACTCACGCTTTCGCCCACGGAAGGTTCGCGGTCCGGTGTGGCAACTGGACCAAGCCATACACAGAGTTCAGAGACGCCTCCGGAAAACGTTTGTATGCGAACCAGTTCCCGGGCGGGAGTTGCACCCGCTGTAGTCCAGCGCCTTTCACGGCGCACTGTTACGCCAGTTGGCCGCCAGTTCCACGCATAGCTTGCCGAACCCAGAAAGTTCCACCAGAATGGTTAGCGTGAAAGAAACGAATCCGCTAATCGCGGAAGACTTTAGTGCGGGGCGTGGGGCGATGAGCGGACGGCTCAGTACCCATGAATGCGCAATGAATGTGCCACACTTCCCAGGGCACCTGTTAATCAGTGCTCCTTCACACATCATCTAGACACGCTCAGGGGCATCACCGTTCCGCCCGTGATAAGACACTTGGGGCCAGACATTTGAGCGGCCCGCGTGCCGGGAAAAATCGCGAACAATAAGAGTTGCGTCGAAACAGGTCTTTTGTTACGCTCCTCGCGACTGGTCGTCTCGGAGGGGTCTCGATGGCATTTTGTAAAGCCTGTGGCTCGGAACTCGGATCTGCGGCATTTTGTCCGAAGTGCGGTGCCAGCCAAAACGCTGCGACGGTTGGGGCAACAAGCGCGTCTAGCGAAGGCCTAGCAGAAAACATAGCGGGATTGTTGTGCTACGCCCTTGGGTGGATCACCGGAATTATCTTTCTTCTGATCGACAAGCGCCCCTTTGTAAGATTTCACGCGGCCCAATCCATTGTGGTATTCGGAGCGCTCACCATTTTTAGGATCGGTCTCGCAATAATTCTTAACTTTGGTGGCGTGTTCGGGTTTGGCGTGTGGACCATGATATCGTTGCTACTAACGTTAGTGGGTCTCATACTCTGGATCCTGTTAATGATCAAGGCATATCAACACCAGTTGTATAAAGTACCGATCGCGGCGGGCATCGCTGAAGGAATCGCAGGGAAGTAACTGCCTTAGGCACAAATTATTGATGGCTGGTGTATGTTTATCCTCCCGAGTCCTAGCTTAGTACTCGATAACGTAAATACAGTGACGTATAATTTTATGGAACGTGACGCTGTAGACTGGTCCTCAGGGGAGGACTGTCTCGTGTCACGTTCTGGCCCGTTTCGCATAGTGCTCGCTTCCGCAGAGCAAGAAAAACTAGAAGCCCGAGCCCGAAAATATACGTCACCGTATCGCGACATTATTCGAGCTAAGGTCGTCCTTTTCGCCGCGCAAGGATTGTCGAACGACGTCATTGCCACGCGCTTAGACACACCCCGGCAGATCGTTAGCAAGTGGCGCAAACGATTTGCCTTGGCCCGTCTGCCTGGCTTTGAGGAGCAACCTCGGGGCGGGCGGCCCGCTCTCTTTTCCCCCCAGCGTCGTCGTGCAATCGTACCCGGAACGAAACCGAACCCGGCGGCCTCGGCAAGCGCAGTAGCTCGCATTGGATCAGCATCACTTTTGCCGTAAAGCATTGTTGCTCGGATAGGGATTGAAATCACGTTACCAATGGCACCCACCAGCCAATATTGTCCATTGAAAGGATTGGACAATCCCCCACCAAAGGGGGTTGTGAGTGAAATCTCTGTTAACGTAAATCATGGCCCGCTTCGATCTTGTGGTAGATTTCGTTCTTGTACAGCCGACAATGCATGCTCTACGATCTAGCGAATCCCACGTGTGACAAGAGTTTCTGGAATTCAGCGTTCAATCTCATTGTGTCCCACTTGTGATCCAGTAGAAAGGGCATGTGCACATCACGGTCTTCCAGTGCTTGGCCCAGCCAATGAAGGGCCATTTCGGGTTCACGGAGTCCGGCAAACACTAAGGCAAGATTGTAGGGAGGGACGTAGCGCTCCTTCTTTCGCTCTAGCATCGTGTGAATATACCCTTCCGCTCTGGGCCTGTCGCCTGAAACGGCATGTATATAACCCGCCAGTGACAACGCCTCGGAGTTGCCCCCGGAGCATTCCGACGCTCAATCGCACGCCACAAGAGCCTCCGAGTACATGCATAGCTTCTCGTAGACCTTCGCCACACAAATCTGCCCTACCCAGAATCGCGATTCCATCCCCAGGGTTACATTGAATTGCTCAATCGCCTCCGAATCCCTCCCCGCGTGGTACAGAAATTGCCCGCGCATTGCGCCAACAATCAGAGAAAGCGGATCGACGACGAGTGCTTGTTGAATGGTAGCTAGGGCCTCATCGTGCCGTCCGGTATTCGATAACACGTGAGCGAGATAGAGATGAGCGAGAGAATAGTTTTCGTTCAGCTCGATGGCCCGGCGTGCTGCCAACTCCGTTCCCTTGAAATCCCAGTCGAACCAAAACCTTGTGGCTGCATCGGAAGTATGAGCTTCCGCAGAGTCTGGGTCCAACTGAAGGGCCTGCGCGATAGCGGCCTTCGCGGTTGTGAACACCTCGTTCGCAGCAACGTCTCCCGAGATCGGAAGCACCATGAGGGCGTCGGCTAAGCCCGAATGGGCTAAGCCAAACGAGGGGTCACGCTCTCTTGCTTTCTGGAAATATGCAACGGCTTTTTGCGCATCGAAGAGGTTAAATGTCGCATAGTGATAACGACCGCGCAGATAGTGATCGTGCGCCTCTGGGTCCTTGGCAGTGTTCCTGGTGAGTTGTTGCTCCTCTTCCGACATCAACTTCAGTTTTACCTGCGCTGCAATCGCGGCGCCGATCTGACCATGGATGTCGAGGATGCCGGGCAGTTGGCGGTCGTAGTTCTCCGCCCACAAGTGGATCTGATCCTTCACTCGAATCAACTGAGCCGTGATCCGAACTCGCTCTCCATCGCGCCGCACGCTGCCTTCAAGTACGTAGTCCACGCCCAGTTCTTGGCCGATTCGAGCCACCGATTTATCCGTCTGCTTGTATGCCATGGACGAGGTTCGTGCGATCACTCCCATGCGATGCGGAGACATTTGCCCCAATCGCATGATGGTCTCCTCACTCAAGCCATCGCTAAAATACTCCTGCGACGGATCGCCACTCATGTTTTCAAATGGAAGAACCGCGAGCATGATGCGAGTGCGCTCCGCTTCAATCTGCACCGGCAGCGGCTCGACTCTGGAGGCGCGAACTGTCTGGCCCTTGAAACGATACCCTTTGCCGAGCACGGTCTCGACGTACTGCGGGTTGCCGGCGTCGTCTCCCAGAGAAGTACGGATCTTTCGGATGGCGGTGTTAATGCTGTTATCCGTGTCGAAGTAGAGGTTCTTCCCCCAGAGTCGCTCAATAATTTCCTCGCGGCTGATCAACCTTCCCTTTTCGAGCACTAGCAGAAGGAGCAGATCCATGGGGATCCGTTCCATACGCACCGGTTTTCCAGCGCGAGTGAGTTCGTACCGGTCTGGATCCAGGATGAACTGTCCGAACTGCACTCTTTCCGAAGGCATGTTCTCTTGCCAGTCAGCCTGCAACACTTTACGGCCTTGTTTGCAATCTTGCTCGCCTGTTCTACATGCAATCTACAGGCGCTCTCCATTGTGTCCTGCAACATTTGGCGGCAAGATACGGCTCGAAACTTGGGTAAGGCCAGCGCGCCTTCCAAGAAAAATCTGGAGGCACCATGAAATTCCGAATTTCCCTGTTCCTCTTGGCGTTTGCTCTGGCTGCGTCGTCCAGCTTGACCGCCCATGCGGGCGCTTGCAGCAATGCCACCATCCATGGCAGTTACGCATTTACCATCCACGGAACTGTCTTCCTTCCGAATGGGGCTACCCTACTCATTGATGGCCTTGCCAAGACTACATTTGATGGCAACGGGAATCTAACACAACTCGACGCGGTTGCCACCAACGGCAATGTTCCGCCGGGGTGGCGCCTTAGCACGGGAACCTACTCGCTGCAACCAAACTGTACCGGAACAATGACGGTTACTAATGGCGACCAACCGCTTCTGCACTTGCAGATCATAGTTGCCCAATCGGGCAATACGATCCACGACATGGTAATGGATCCGGGGTTCGCCACTACGGCGGAAGCGGAGCGGATCAGGGCTCCCCAAGACAAAGGGTAAGAAACTCCGAGAAAATGAGGGCAATCTCAAGGCGAGCGGGGAGAATGTCCCCGCTCGGCACTTATTAACTATTCCGACATAAACCGAGCACTCTTCACGAATCGGATGGTCCCGGAGCGTAGCTGTTGCAAATCGCCATATCACTCATCACTCATATTTGACCAGAACGAGTCCAAGCAATTCTGCTATGGCCTGATTAGAAAACTACACCTTTCTAACGCTGAAATTCCTGATGCATGCGGGTTCGAAGGAGCACAGTTTGAAGGGGTTTTCTAACATGCCGAGAGGCGAATTCACTCACCTCACTTGTGGGCGATAAAAAGCGAATATGCTGTACTTGCCAGCGTGGACGAGGGGGTAACGGAGGACGTTGAATTGTGGCTGTGGCGGCGGACATCGCATTTCTCCTTTTTGAAGTTCCATTTCCTTTGGGCTAACGCGAGCCAAACGGGTCGTAAACAATCGAGTGTCCCTTTGTGTCTCCTGCGATCCTCAGGCTGGAGGACGGATTAGATGCTGAAACTTGCACGAGTCGTTCCGTAAATTCCGGTAACCCATGTCGCCCGGGCCCGAAAGTTCTACGAAGAGAAGCTCTGACTGACGGTTAATTATGATGTTCGAAGACGGCAATCTCGTCGAGCTCAGGGGTAGGACGAACTCCGGGGCCTTTCCGCCGCGCCTTCCGATTGGTGTATTTCTTCTGAAGCTGGTCGAGATAAATGTAGTAAACCGGGGTGATGTAGAGCGTGACTACTTGCGAGAAGAGCAATCCCCCGACCACCGCCAGGCCGAGGCCGCGCCGCGATTCCGCGCCCGCGCCGACGCCCAGCGCAATCGGCAACGTGCCCATCAGGGCCGCCGCAGTCGTCATCATAATGGGACGGAAGCGGATCAGAGCGCCCTGGCAGATCGACTCTTCCGGACTCTTGCCGTCAACGCGCTCGGATTCAAGCGCAAAGTCGATCATCATGATGGCGTTCTTTTTTACGATGCCGATCAGCATGATGATGCCAACGAACGAATAAAGATTGAGTTCCTGGTGGAAGATCGTCAGGGTGAGAAGCGCGCCGACACCTGCAGACGGGGCATGATCTTTCGGACCTGCTCCTCGACGAATCTGGTGGCGTCGCCGAGAGACGCGCCGGGCTTCAAGTTGAAGCTGACAGTGACTCCAGGCAACTGGCCGAAGTGGTTGACCGTGAGCGGTCCGATGGATGGAACCAGTTTGGCGAGCGTATCGAGTGGAACCAATTTGCCAGTGCTGGAGTGAACGTAAAGATACGAGAGCTCCGTGGGATCGTGTTGGAATTGCGGCAGTAATTCCAGAATAACGTAATACTCGTTGTTGGGCGTATAGATGAGGCTGGTCTGGCGCGTGCCGTAGGCCGAGTACAACGAGTTGGCCACCTGATCGGGCGACACTCCCAGTGCATAAGCCTTGTCCCGGTCCACGGCAACCGTGAGTTGCGGGTTCTGCACCTGCAGGTCGCTGGTAACGTCCTGCAGCAATGGAGATTGGCGGAGCGCGGCTTCCACTTTGGGGGCGAGGGCATAGAGTCTGTCGGTGTCCGGGGTCTGAATCGTGTACTGGTATTGCGACTTGGTCAGACTGCCGCCGATTCGGATCGTAGGCGGGATCTGCAGGTACACATTGATTCCAGGAATGTTCGCCAGCTTGGGGCGCAGTTCCTGAATAATGTCCTGCGCGCTCATCCGGTTCACTCGTTCCTTTTTATCTTTCAGGCGGAAAAAGATGCGGCCCTGGTTCGTAGGCTGCCCGATCGTAGAAAAGGTATTCAAGACGCTCGGATCGTTGCGGACGACATCCGCCGCCTGCTGTTGCAGCTTCATCATGTCGCCAAATGCGATGCCCTGCTGCACCTCGGTAAAGGCGAATACTAGGCCCTGATCTTCGTCGGGAATGAAACCGGTTTTTGAGATCCTGAACAGATAGTACGTAAGCCCGATCACGGCGAACGAGATCAGCAGCGTGACGAAGCGGTGGCGCAGGACACGTTGCAGCGACCAATCGTAGCCCTTCAGCCAGGAATCGAATACCTTTTCGCTGGCGTTGTAAAGACGGCCATGTTTCTGCCTCTCCGTATGCTTGAGGAAGCGGCTGCAAAGCATCGGGGTGAGGGTAAGAGAGACAAATCCGGAAACGAGAATTGCGACCCCGATAGTGACAGCAAACTCGTGGAGTAGCCGTCCGATGATGCCGCCCATGAACAGCAACGGAATAAATACCGCTGCCAGGGACAATGTCATGGAAAGAATAGTGAAGCCGATTTCGCCGGAGCCATCGATGGCGGCGCGCAGTGGAGACTTCCCCATCTCCATGTGACGCACAATGTTCTCGAGCATTACAATGGCATCGTCCACCACAAAACCTACGGACAGCGTCAGCGCCATCAGCGACAGGTTGTCGAGGCTGTATCCGAGCAGGTACATCACCGAGAACGTGCCGATGATCGACATGGGCAACGCCAGCGCGGGGATGACCGTGGCTGAGACGTTGCGCAGAAAGAGGAAGATCACCATCACGACCAGGCCAACGGTCAGCATCAAGGTGAACTTCACGTCGTTGACCGAGGCACGAATCGACACCGACCGGTCATACAGAATGTTGATCTGCACTGCGGCGGGAATTTGTGCTTCCAGTTGTGGCAGCAGTTGCTTAACGCTATCGACTACTTCAACCGTGTTGGTGCCGGGCTGGCGCAAGATGGCAAGCACAATGGAGCGATTGCCGTTGAACCAGCTGGCGGACTTATCGTCCTGCACGCTGTCGAGGGCGCGGCCAATATCGGAAATGCGAACTGGCGCACCGTTGCGATAGGCAACGATCATAGGGCTGAACTGCGCGGCGTTCTGGAGTTTGCCGTTCGAAAGAATGGTGAAGGTTTTGCCGCTGGCCCATAGCGTTCCTGTCGGGAGATTGGTGTTGCCCTGGTTCAGAGCGTTGCTGACATCATCGATGCCGATCTGGCGAGTGGCCATCGCGCTGGGATCGACCTGCACGCGTACGGCGTACTTTTGCGCACCGTAAACCTGCACCTGTGCCACGCCATTCACCATGGAGACGCGTTGCGCCATGGTGGTTTCGGCAGCCTCGTCCACCTGCGAGAGCTTCAGGGTTCGCGAGCTTAGCGCCACATACAAGATCGGCTGGTCAGCCGGATTCACCTTGCG
>WNGP01003301.1_pt1 | contig 13514 bp, 15 predicted proteins | sample 5407671 | NCBI WGS metagenome assembly WNGP01 (sample SAMN13153381, study PRJNA577476) | soil metagenome | isolation source: 40 cm soil or saprolite under Garry oak tree replicate 2 | place: USA:California | collected 2016-06-15 | reverse complement strand
TTGCTGCCGTCTTTCGCGCTCTGTCAGTTGTTCGGCACATGATCGTTAGGGGAAAATCAGATCATGGAGCATTGTTCAAGTAATGGGCAACAGTTTCCCGGATCACGCGCAGTATTCCCTTAAATTCTTGCCCGCCTGACACAAAACTTCGAAGGTTATGCCAGCACATTGCTGCTTCACCGGTGAGACCGTGCTGCTCGAACTGGGTGGTATTGCTCCATTTCAAAAGTTCGCCTTCGGATATCCGGCCGCTGTCCACCCCGACCTTCCGTAAGACGACGTCGAAGTCCGTAATCCGCGGCGTAATTGTTGAAAGAAACGATAGATTCGAATTGCTGAGCAAATCTTGCATGGCCTGGCTGTGCCGATCCGAGACAAGCTTCTTCAAATGCACCAGTGCGAAAAGGCGACTGATTTGCCGTGCCGTGGTGACCTGCACCTTCATCGTGTCTTGTCCAAACTGAAAATCCAGAAATGGATCGGCACCGAAGGAATAGTCGCCGCAAAGCCACATTCCCTTGGATTGTTTGGGATCCGGGTCCGGCGCAAAAAAACCCGCCTTGGTTAGTGCAGCGTTGATGTAGGAATAACTCAGCGTCTTGATTGTTTCGCGTGACGCAGGATCGGAGCTTTGCTCGATCATCGCCTCCAGATTATCCGCGAATTCATTTGGATCGGTCGTTCCCGACTTGGTCTTAAATTCGATGTCGAGAGGGTTCGTCCCGGAAAAGCCAGTAACTTGGAAAATCTTCTTATACGCTGGCGTCGAGCGAATGTCTTGCGCCGAAAATTTAGTCGCCATCTCTTCCGCCTTAGCTACCACCTGTGGGAGGGCGGCCGCTTTGATTTGCGGATCGAATTCGTCCGATAGCGCCTTGAAGAACGCCAGCGCGTCGGCAAATATTTTGCCTTTCGCATCGGCAAATTGCCTGACAGCCAAGCCCAGTTCGTATGCCGGATACATCGCCGCGACTTTCAACAGGCTCGCGGAAAAGAACATTTCGTTGCCGAGAACTTCGGCCGTCTTGTGACTCGTGCCGTCCTGCGCGATCAAGATGATCGAGAATGCTACTTGTGGATTCGGTCCCAGTTCGTTCAGCGATTTGGCGTGGGTCACCGCCTGATCGAGCCCGGATTGAAGAATTGCATCTGGCGCCCCGACCTGTCCGTATGGCGTTGCCCGAAATGGCAGCAACGGTCCTTTGGGCGGCGATTTTGGAATGGTCCTGACGGGCGTTACCGCTGCAGGTTTTGCTGCGTTATCGCTCGTCCTGCACATAGTGAGAAATTTCTAACTTGGGATCAGCGGGCCTTCTGAATAATGCCGTGTGATCCAGTGCGCTCGCGTGCCGGACATCCCGGTCACTACATCATTAAAACTTGCACCGTTGAAATAATGATTTCGCAACGTCTCGATGATCTTGGCGCACTGCGTGATGTTGCTCTTCGGAAATCGCGCAAGATTAAACAGGTCGATCAGTGCGCTTTCATCCAGCGCGGCCAGGCTTTGCCGGAGTTGCTCGTCGGCCACGTTGCGTTGATCGGCCGCCTCCGGTAATTCCGTCCATTGCAACAGCGGCGCTGGACTTCCCACAATCATTGCCAACAACGCCAGTCGAACACCGCAGACACCAGCACCTTCGGCTGCCAGCGTGACAAAATCTCCATCCTGGCTGTTTAGTGCTGTGGCCAATTGCTCGAGGTGTTGTTTGCGGCGATCTGCTGTGCGCGCCAATGCGCCATCGAAAACCATACTGAAAACAAACTGTTTGAAGGCGTCATCAGTCTCCGGCGTTTGCAGCGCAACGTCCTGATAGTACGGGTTGTGGTCGTTAACGAGTTCGCGCGCGACCTCTGGATTTGCTACGCCGGGTCCGGACTCGTTTGTGGCATTTACGATGAGCGCCTCGAGGACGGCGTTGAGCGGAACTGCGTCCTGCGAGAGCTCGAGCTGCGCCTGCTCGACGCCCCCACCATCAAGAATTCGTACAGCAACATTGAGAGCTCCGTTTGACGAAGGCGTAAAGGAAATCTCCCCGTGATCGGTCGTTTGTGTGTTAGGTGTCTCGCCGTCGTCGGTGAAGGTCCATTCGAATGACGCCGCCGCGGCCGCGAGCGACGCATCGGTCACAAAGATGACATAGGTATTCTCGCGGTTGATTGCCAAGGGGGATGTGATAAGCGAGACCAGCGCACAACGGCCGTCCCCAGCTATTACCTCCTGTCCCAGGTCCGTAGGCACGAAGCCATTTGGCATTCGGCTTTCTGTCTTGCGAACAGGCATAGGTCTCGGCCTTCACGGGAACCTTATTCCCTCACGCCGCGACGCGCCAACGCGAAGATAAAAGTATGGGCGGCTATCCACCGTCTCATCAAGATTTCTTGGAAGATGGCTCAACGGGTTCCGGCACAGAATGGTCGCGTTCCCAGCCTTCATTTTCCAGCTTGATCTGCTCGATTGCGATGGCATTCGCATTGGCATCGAGGTCGGGAAGTATTTGATATTCCGAAACCCAGCAGCGGTAGATTTTGTAGGCGAGGACGAGTTGTCCGGCCTCATTGTAGAGTTCCAGAATAATGTCTTTGCGGAAGTCTTTCAGTGAAACTTCTGCGCCTGGGCCGGCGCCTAAGCTCCAGACTTTGTTTGCCCAGTTTTCGAATTCCGGATCATGCGTAACACCGCGCTCAAGCGTGATCGACTCGTATTCGGTGAGACCCGGAGATTTGCGACTGCTACTGGGATCGCCTCCCTCGCGATGCTGAATCACTTCAGTCGTGCGGCGCAATCCGCTTATTTTGCTGATGCCAGCAACGTAACGGCCATCCCACTTGATGCGGAACTTAAAGTTTTTGTAGGGATCAAAACGCTTCGGGTTGACGGAAAATTCAGCCATGATCCGGAGATATTTTTCACCAAATGAAACACAGAACGTGAGAACGGCGTGATATGAAAACGCGCCGGTCATGTCAACCCCCATAACCTGTGGGATTCGACGCGCTGAACGTCACGCAAAGCTGCGTTTCTTCGTTTTAGTCTTCCGATGCCTTAGCTCGCGTCGCGCGCGTACCAATCCACCTTGCGCGTCACATACATCACGATCGCCAGCACGATGAAGAGCGCAATTGCACCCATGAGCAGCGCATAATCCTGCTGGCGCAAAGTGATGTAGAGAAACGTGTAAACGCCCGTCAGTCCCGCGCCGATCATTAACGTGCGCACGCCGCCACCAAGGAAAAATCGGCAATACCACGTGATCAACAATGTCGATGCAACCGCGGCGATCAGATATGCCCAGCTGAATCCGATAAATTCCGAAATCGATAATAGCAGCAAATAAAACAAACAAAGCGCTGCACCGACCATCAGATATTGAAACGGATGAATCTTCTGCCGCGCCGTCACTTCAAAGAGAAAGAACGTCGTGAAAACGAGCACGAGAAAGAGCACACCGTATTTGATCGAGCGTTCCACGTAACGATAGGCGTCGAGGATCGATAAGAACTGCACGCCGAAAAGGGAACCTGAAACCGAGCTTGTCGTGAAGCGCTCGTTGCCGCTGCGGCTCGTCCACGATTGCGGATAATCGCGCCCGTAATATGACACCTTCCAGTTCGCATCGAATCCATCCCGGCGCACCGATCGATCCGCCGGAAGAAACGCGCCGCGAAATCCCGGATCCGGCCAGTTTGATTTCAACGTCGCTTCGTTCTGCACGGCGAACGGTGCAAAGAAGATTCCCTCGCTGCCGTTGAAATCGAGCGGAATCGAAAACTGAACCTCAGTCGCTATCGGCTTGTCACTGCCAAGCGATGCTGTCGCCCCTGTTGTGTATCCGGGGAGCTGCGAGCCAGGGAGCAAGGGATGTTTGGTGCCGCCCCAATCGAGCACAATCGCGTCGCGCGTCCCGCGCAAATCGTTGATCGCGATCGTGACAAATGCGTCCTTCCATTGCACATCCTTCATATCGATCTTGAGCGGGCCGAAATCGGGCGGCACAAATTTCCCAGAGAGCGTCAGCTGCGCCCGAAAAACCGCCGCGTTGTAAATACCGCGATGCAACATCTGTGTTTGTACGTCGGCAGTGATATTGAGCGTTTCTGGCAGGAAATACGCGCTCCCGGTGGCTGTCTCCTCCACCTCGCGCCGCTCCATCCTGCCGTCAGGAGCAGGCATTTCTTTCACGGCCTTAAATTTGTATTGATAGGGAATCCCGAGCACCGGCCCAATCACGTTCTGTTCCTTGCCCCATGACGAAGTGATATCGGCCACCGCTTCATTGCGCCGCGCCAATCGGTCGCTTAACACGCCGGTGATCATCATCAATGGAATCAGCAACACCAACACGAGCGCACCGACTCCGAGCAACTTGATGATGGTGCTGTGGCGCCGGCCAAATGAAGGCTGAGATTTCGGTGACGGCGGCGGCGCTTGGATTTCAGCCATCGCGGGAGAATGAATGAGTCGGCTCCCTTCCGCAATAAAATCCGCCGCGAAAACGTAACTGAGGGCGGAATCGAACCGTCGACGAGTGGATTTTCAGTCGACTGTTCCGCCAACTGAGCTATGGGACTCGATTACATTATCCCTTTGGGATTTGCGATTTGGCACGGATCAACGCCGCTTCGCGCATGAAATTCGGATTTCGGATTATCTTTGTCGATTTCTGTTGAGCTGCATCGCTTCGCACGAACAAAGTGAAGCAGTCGATCAAGCGTCGGCCGCGCCAGTTAACGAGCTCCTGACTGAGGCAATGCAGGCCACTCTGTGCGCATAGGGCTCGAAATAAATCGGCGCTCATGCTCGGGTTGCGATGATGTGCCCAATCGAGGATCTCCGCTTTGATCAGGAGTTTTGTTAACGCTGGCGGCAGCCGCTCCCGCAGCGAGTCAGCGTATTCGCCGAAATTGGAATGATGAATAAAGCCTTTCCCGCCGGGTTTCAGTTTGCTTCCCAATTCGCGCAGGTACGCTTCCACCACCTCGCGGTCTGTATGCACAAAAGAATCGAAACTGAACACGAAGTCGATCGACGCGTCGGAAATCATCGACAATGAGCGACCATCATTGACCTGACAGCGCACATGCGAATCACCGGCGAAACGCCGACGACACGCTTCGATACATTTCTCGACGCGATCAACGATCCATAGCTCCTTGCAATAATCTTTGAGATAGTACGTCCACCGCCCGAAACCCGGCGCGATTTCCAAGATCGTCTCCGTCGGCAGGCAATCACGAATACGCGGAAGAATGGCGCCGAACCATTGCGCCTCCGACGTTCCCCACGGCGCGGACCACTCCTCCCCTGCATCTTTCCAATCGTATTTCATCAAATGGCACGCGTTCGCGCGAAAATTAACACGATCATAAGCTTTGAATTGAAGATCGTGGCTGGGGGCGGAATCGAACCGCCGACACGTGGATTTTCAGTCCACTGCTCTGCCAACTGAGCTACCCAGCCGTAAGATCGACAATCGCAGACGAAAGCCGGGCGTTCACTATGCAAAATTCGCGCGGCTGAGCAACAACGAAGCAAGCATTCTGTTCCTTTGCCTCTATTAATCGCCTTGTTCAGCAGCCAGAATCGTCTCACACTCGCTTCCATGAGCGATCAATTCCTGAGTGAACTGAATCTCTGGTGCCTGAGCCGCCAGGAGGCCATCGCCAAGACCGGAGACGCCAACAGCCCCTATTTTGAACTCATTACGCCGTTGCAATATCGAAGCACGCTCCTCGGCGGAATTATCGAGATACCAAAGGGTTTTCTGACTGACTTGGGATCCATCCCGCGAACGGTCTGGTGGTGGCTCTCGCCAGATGATTACGACATTTCCTATCCGAGCGTCGTCCACGATTACATTTACAAGCGAAAGGGCGACCTCAGCACGCAGCAGCTCCCACAAAAACGGGTGAACCGCGAAACAGCCGATCGTGTCCTGCGTGAAGCAATGGCAGCAGTCGGTGCATCGAACTTCCGGCAAGGCATCGTTTACAATGCCGTCCGAACTTTTGGCCCGCGCTGGTGAAATCGCACCAAGAAAATCAAACATTAGTCCGCTGAGAATTTTCGCGGCAATTCTACTGCGCTCCTCAGAAGTCGCAGATAGTGATTCCGTGAAATCTCGACACCGCCAAATTGTTCCAGATGCGGCGTGAGCCATTGTGTATCGAGCAACGCGAATTTTCGAGTGCGCAAATGTTCGATCAGCGCGACCAATGCGACCTTCGATGCATCGGTCACACGATGAAACATCGATTCGCCAAAGAATGCGCCGCCGATCGCGACGCCATAAAGTCCGCCGGCGAGCTCGCCACGGGACGAGTCCGTCCGACTGGCGGACTTGCCGCAGGTCCACGCTTCGACGGAATGCGCGTAACCAAGCTCATGCAGCAGCATGTAACTCTCGATGATCTCGCGATTAATCCAGGTGTCTTTGCGCGCCGCGCAGGCCTCGATCACATCCGCAAAACAATTGTCGATTGTGCTTTCAAAAGCCTCTTTCCGTAGGAGACGCCGAAGCACATGCGGCACGTGAAAGTCCTCCAGCGGCAGGATGGCACGCGGATCGGGTGAGAACCATTCGATTGCGCCGTCCTCCATCGCCATCGGAAAAACGCCGAGCCGATAGCCTTGCAGCAAGAGTTCGGGATCGATCATGGTTCGTTGAAGCGCTGAAACGCTAAAGCGTTAAAGCGGCAAAATGCTAACATGAAATCCCCTTCAACCCTGCAACTCTTTAACGCTTCAACGCTTCAACCTTCTTGCAATGCCGCGCTCGCCTTCTAAGATATGCGGATGAAGCGCATGCCGGTTTTGCTTGCGATCGCATCGCTGATCTCGGGCGGCTGCGCTGATCCGCTCGAACAGCGCAGTACGCAAGAAGTACAAGGGCAGCTTGAACGCGGCGTGACCGGACAGGGAACGCTTGGTCCAATCGAACGGCCTTCGGACGATCCGGCGGGCCAGCACAGCGTGCCGCAAACCCATGAGTAGCGCGTGAAGACCGCGGCCCCATCAGCACATTCAAAAATTCTCATCCTCGATTTTGGCTCACAATACACGCAGGTCATCGCGCGGCGGATCCGCGAGTGCCAGGTGTATTCGGAAATCGTTCGCTTCGACACACCGGCTGCTGAAATCGCGAGGCTGAAACCGAACGGTCTGATCCTTTCCGGCGGACCGGCCAGTGTTTACGACAAAGGCGCGCCACATCTTGATCCAGAAATCTTTTCGTTCGGAATTCCAGTTCTGGGCATTTGTTACGGGCTGATGCTGATGGCGCATCATCTTGGCGGACGGGTCGTGTTCACGGGACGGCGCGAGTATGGCGCCGGTATGCTGCACATCACAAACGGCTCGGAACTCTTGGATGGATTAGGCAACCAACTCGAGGTCTGGAACAGCCATGGCGATGAAGTCACGGCATTACCGAAAGGCTTTCGCGTCGCCGGGACCACCGAAGGTTGCGACTTCGCCGCGGTGGAAGATCGGCAACGTAAGCTCTATGGGCTGCAATTTCATCCCGAAGTCGCGCACACACCGCGTGGCACAGAGATTCTTCAGAATTTTGTCTACCACGTCTGCCACTGCGCGATGGATTGGACGATGGGTTCATTCATCGAAGAGGCCTGCATGCGCATCCGGGAACAGGTCGGCGACCAAAAGGTCGTGCTCGGCTTGAGCGGCGGTGTTGACTCTTCAGTGACAGCCGCTCTTCTGCACAAAGCAATCGGCGATCAACTTACCTGTATTTTCGTGAACAATGGACTGTTGCGCTCGCGCGAAGAGGAAATTGTGCAGCGCGTTTTCGGCGAAAATTTTCACGTCCGCTTGAAATACGTGGACGCGAGCGAGCGATTTCTCGCACTGCTCAAAGGGATAACCGACCCCGAAACCAAACGAAAGCTAATCGGAAATGAATTTATCAAAGTGTTTCAACATGCGACCGAGGATTTGCTCGAGGAAGACCGGAGGAATGGCGCGCGCAAACTCGCCGCAGCGAGTCCGTCCGGTGGCGGACACGGCGGTTATAAGTTTCTCGCGCAAGGCACCCTTTATCCGGACGTAATCGAGAGCGTGTCGATCGAGGGCAATCCCGCGCACGTGATTAAAAGTCATCACAACGTCGGCGGGTTGCCTGAGAAGATGCACTTCGAACTCGTGGAACCGGTGCGCCAATTATTCAAAGACGAAGTGCGTCAGGCTGGACTGCAGCTCGGTTTGCCCAAAGAGATCGTATATCGTCAGCCCTTCCCCGGGCCAGGTCTCGCCGTTCGCATCCTCGGTGAAGTTACGCCCGAGCGATTATCGATCTTGCGTGAAGCGGACACGATCGTCGTAAGCGAGATGGAATCGTCCGGTTGGTATTACCGCGTCTGGCAATCGTTCGCCGTCTTGCTTCCGGTCCGCTCGGTCGGCGTGATGGGCGACCAGCGGACTTACGAAAACACGATCGTGCTCCGCATCGTCGAAAGTCAGGACGGCATGACGGCCGACTGGGTACGGCTTCCCTACGAATTGCTCGCCCGCATTTCCGCTCGAATCAGTAACGAAGTCAAAGGCGTCAACCGAGTCTGTTACGATATCTCGAGCAAACCGCCGAGCACAATCGAGTGGGAGTAAGGCAATTTTCGATTTTAGATCGCCGATTTTCGATTTTGTATCGCGATGCTGATCTTGCAGAATCAGTCGATCTCGCTAACCGCGTTGATGAATTCACTGAAATCTTTGCCGTTGCGCGCGGCGTGATTGAGCGCATCTAGCCGCGCGTTCATGGCCGCTTCGGGTAGCACCACGCGACGTGATTGCGATCCGTTTGTAAAAACGATTTCGTCCCATTGAATCGAGTAAATCTCGTCGTTAAAACGTGCCACAGCGCGACCCCGGAAAAAAGCGCGCGTGGTTTCGGGCGGACTGAAGATCGAGGTCTTGATATCACCTTCAGCCACAACGCGGCGGGCGGAGCCCTGCCGCACAAGCTCGTAATACAAGCCGCGCTCAAGATCGACATTGTGATACTCGAGATCGATTGATTGCAGCCACGGGTCGTTCCAGGACAGTTTTTCTTCTTCCTGCAACGCATTCAACAAGAACTTCTTCGCCGCCCAATCGACGCGATCGCGCGTTGACATCACATCGCGCTCAAGATCGTCGAGAACATTTTCCCATTCGCGCAGAACCCATCGTCGATCTTCGGACGCGCCGTTGTCGATTTTGCTCGCGGCCCGCAAATAAATCCGTTGCACATCGATCGCAGAGATTTTTCGGCCGTCTTTCAGTTCGATAATCCAATCGTACGTTTGATCGCGGCTGATTGATTTGTTTGCATCGACCGGTTGCGCGATTTCAAGTTGCGGCGCCTCTCCTCGCTCGATTAGATCGAGAATGAGCGACGTGGTGCCGATTTTCATGGCCGTTGCCCATTCGCTCATGTTCGAGTCACCGAGGATAACGTGAAATCGGCGAAACCGGCTCGCATCAGCATGCGGCTCATCGCGCGTGTTGATCAAAGGCCGGCGATTCATTGTATCAATGCTTACCAGCACGCTGAAAAAATCGGCGCGTTGCGAGATTTGATAAACGCCGGGATCACCTGACGCGCTCTCCGCTTCGATGCCCATTTTGCCGGCACCCGCGAAAATCTGGCGGGTAATGAGAAACGGCAGTATTCCCGCGACGACGCGGTCCCATGCGATGTCGCGACTCATCAGGTAATTGTCGTGACAGCCGTAGCTATGCCCAACAAAGTCGGTGTTGTTTTTGTAAAGCCGAACTTCATAGCCAGGCGGCAACTTTTGATTTCGACGTCGCGCGCACTCTGCGAGAATTCGTTCGCCTGCCTTATCCTGCGCCGCGATTTGCCGAAGAGTGGTGCATTCTGGGGTGGAATATTCGGGATGCGCGTGGTCGTTGTAGAAACGGGCGCCGTTGGAAAGAACAAGGTCGCTTTTTATTTCCTCAAAGCTGAGCGGGCGATTTTTATCGATCTCGTAGTAAGCCGATTCGTCGGTATCCTGACGTAATTCGCGAGCGCGAAAGCCGCGTGCGTCCAGATGTGGATCTTCCAATTCATAATCCCATTTCATGAGCGCGCCGTTCTCAGTGTAACGCCGCACCAACTCGATCGATTCGGCCACGACATCGACGCTCTCCGCGCCGCTGACGGTGATGCCGTATTCGGTCTCAAGACCAAAGACGCGTTTCATTCCTTGCCCACCCTCATCATCATCCCCCGATGCCTCTGAACTGTAGGGGAAGCTGACAGCTTCCCCCACAATTAACGAAGTCCAAATAATATGGCCAATCTTCCGCCTTCTGAACCAAGCCTTGCCGCACGGGGTTGTCCATCACATAAATCCATTTACGCTGAAGATTCTCATCGGAGCGCAAGAGCCGATCAAAACAGCCTCGCTGCCATTCCCACAGTTGCGAGCCGAGCGTTTCCGCAGCGCTCGTTTGAATCCATGCGAGAAATCTCCAACCGACAAATCCCGGTCTTTCACCGGCGAAACTACCCAGTGCGCATGATCGGGCATAACGACCCCGGCTAAGACATGCCATTTTTGCAATTGTGCAATCGCCGCTTTGATCGCATCGAAGACCTGGGAATTGGCTAAGACGTTGCGTCGATCTTTTACGCACATCGTCACGAAATAAATAACCGATTTTTCCCAGGGTAGCGGAATCGCTGGTAGTCTGGGTGGTTCGCCCATACGACTGGGGAAGCTGACAGCTTCCCCTACAGATGCTACAGATGCGAGAATCGTGCCGACATTAGATCACTCCCGATGCAGGCCGCGAGCCTGAATCGGAGATGGGTTTCACGGGTGCAATTTTGACGACGTTTTCTGGGTCGTAATCGATTAACTTGAGCCAGTCTTCGGTTATGTCAGTGGTCGGGAAAATGTCGTTCTCCACATACTCGGCATTGAACGCGAGCTGCAAATCAGTTTCCCGAATTCCTTCCTCCTGTTGAGTGGCAATGGCCCGCTTAATCGCCATCGCCTTGGCGCGCTCCACAATCGAGGCAATGATCGCGCCGCTGATGAGATCCCCACGATAAAGCGTTTCTTTGCGTCCGCTGCGCAGCGTGACCTCTAGAAACTTGTTTTCGTCACGGCGTGTGAATTGCCAGTCAACAAAGCGCTCGATCAAACGCTCGATCGACGCGCCGATTCCATCGGCTTCTTTCGCGAGCACACCATCGTAGGGCAGCTCGTCGGTGAGATAAATTCGGTAGATTTCCCGCGTGCCCTGTTTATCTGGGCGATTAACTTTGATTTTTCGATCGATCCGGCCAGGGCGCAGAATGGCTGGATCAATCAGATCGGCGCGATTGGAAGCCAGGATGATCACCACGTCGTTGAGTGAATCGATCCCATCCATTTCCGAGCAAAACATGGGGACAAGCGTCGAAAGAATATTTGCATGACGCGATGCGCGGCGTGTGCCCAGAATCGACTCGGCCTCGTCGATGAAAAGGAACGGCATGAAATCTTCGCCACGTTTCTCCCGAGCGGTGGCAAAGATTTCGCGCACCATCCTTTCCGATTCACCCACCCACATATTCAAAATCTCCGGGCCTTTGACGTGCATGAAATACTCCCGCATCTCCACGCCTGTCTTTTCTCGAAGCTGCTTCGTCAAATTGAAGGCCGTCGCTTTGCCGATAAGTGTCTTGCCGCAACCAGGCGGGCCGTAGAGCAGAAAACCTTTCGGTGTGGCGTGCTGAAATTTTTTGAAAAGATCAACATGCAATAACGGAAGCTCGATCGCGTCCTTGATAGCCTGGAGCGCCGCCTCCTGGCCGCCGACTTTCTCCCACGGCAACTCCGGTACATCGTCGAGATAGTGCTCGTGCGATTTCGTGCTGGAGAGCATCTCGAGCGCCATCCGATAGTTCGAATCAACCCGAACCTCGTCGCCCGATTTCAAGGTGGAGTGAGCAAGATCAGCAGAGCGCTGCAGCACCATCGATTGCAATCCGTGCTCCGAACCGACGCGCAACCGATCGTTCCCCAGGACTTCGGTGATTTTTGTCACCGGGCCGGCGGTTTCGAACCCGAGATCGCCAACAATGACGAACGCTTCGTTCACCAGGACGCGCGTTCCCTTTTTCAATTTTGCCAGCGAAATGCGCGGATCGACATTACAATAATAATCGGCACCCCCGACCACGATGTGCGCTGTATCCTTCGATGTGGCCCCGAGAAACGTGCCGATCCGGTTCGCAGGTGAAGTTACCTTCTTAATGACTTCCTCGAGCTTCTCGATCATCCGCCGCGCTTCGAGGATCATTTCTTCCCGATTGGAAATCTCGGGACGCAGGTGGACCAGTTCCCGCCGGATTGGATCGCCCGGAGGCAATGACGCAATCACACCGTCAAGTGAATCGAGGAGATTATTCGGACCCGAGTCCCCTTCCCCGCCCTGAAACCCTTCGCTGCGCTCGTCGCTCATTTATGGTTTGGGTCAATCCGCCGAACCGAGCGTCATTATAGCTTTGTCAGGGGATTGCGCAATCTTCGACGCCATCCACATACAAAACGTTCAACCATCATGTCGATCTTGTTGTTGCAGAAAAAATGGAAGTAGCTGCTCTTCGCGGGTCCAGCTACAACGACGACGCGTGCCTGCTCCCGAATGCTTTCGGAGTCCTCACGCGCAGATGCTGGACGCAACTGCCTGCCCTGAGCGACAGTCGAATGGGTCACATTGCTTGCGGCAGAAGACAGCCGCCTTTACACTTTGAATTCGCGAGGAGCCTTAGCTCAATTGGTTAGAGCGCCGCCCTGTCACGGCGGAGGTTGCGGGTTCGAGCCCCGTAGGCTCCGGATTTTGTGTTTTGCTCTGACTCTGAAAATCGAGGGGATTGGCGCCCACGGTCTTCGCAGTCTTGTCCTGTTCGTAAAGAATGCACCGCTAATCAGTTGCCGAAATGCGTGTTTGTCGAAAAAAGGCACATCCAGTCCCGCCGGGTCGCACGTTTCCAATGTTAAATGAGAAACGGCACTGCAATTTTGAACGGGCAGCACGCTGCCAATCAAACGTTGGCGGCGATGCAAGAGATGGAATGCTATTGCGCAGCGCATCCTCGGAGTCCGGCGGCGACACGTCGTCCTCGGCTGTCGATTCGTGGCCGCACCGTTGTCGCATTACTGGGTCCAGCTATCGAAGAGGGCATAGCTGGCTTCGGCGACACTGTCCAAGCGGCGTTGCGCGCCTTTGATGCGCAATATTCGCGTTCTCTCAGGCCGCCTGTCGATCTGGATTAGTATCGCGCTGCGCCTGCGGGCAAAGCAGCAGCCGCGCCAGCTTTTGACGCCGGCGCCGAGATAAGTTACACGCCGCTTCCCGGCGCAATTGATGCATCGAATGACCACTTTCGTCCAGCACCGACGAGCAGCAAAAAAAGAAGTCCAAGCCACATGGAAAAATCCGTGCGCGCTTCATGCATCATGCTCCAGAAACCATAGTGCGGCACCTTCGGAAGCGAGAAACCCAAGAAGCCGTG
>WNGP01012486.1_pt1 | contig 13517 bp, 12 predicted proteins | sample 5407671 | NCBI WGS metagenome assembly WNGP01 (sample SAMN13153381, study PRJNA577476) | soil metagenome | isolation source: 40 cm soil or saprolite under Garry oak tree replicate 2 | place: USA:California | collected 2016-06-15 | reverse complement strand
CGTTGTTCATACGGTCATCCCATGGAAAGAGGTGAGCGCAACCGAAGGTACAGGGATTGTGCATATCGCTCCTGGTTGTGGTCGCGAAGACTTTGCTCTCTCAAAAGAATTTGACCTGCCGGTCATTGCGCCTGTCGATCAATTTGGGGTCTACATAGAAGGCTATGATTGGCTGACCGGACTAAAAGCTGCCGAAGTAGCACAGCAGATCGCAGAGAGTCTTGCCCAAAAAAGCCTGCTCTACCGCCCACAGAACTACAAACACCGCTATCCAGTCTGCTGGCGTTGTAAGACCGAGCTGATCTTTCGGCTGGTAGATGAATGGTACATTTCTATGAATCAATTGCGCTACGAAATCATGGACATTGCCCACCAGGTCACCTGGATCCCTGCATTTGGCCTGGAGCGTGAACTGGACTGGCTGCGCAATATGGATGATTGGATGATCTCTAAAAAGCGCTATTATGGATTGGCGTTACCAATCTATGACTGCCCTGACTGCGGCACATTTGAGGTTATCGGAAGCGATCAGGAATTGAGAGAGCGTGCTACCTCTGGTTGGGAAGAGTTTGAAGGTCATTCTCCTCACCGTCCCTGGGTAGATGCAGTTAAAATACAGTGTAAAAAATGTGGTAGCGAGGTATCGCGTATCAAAGACGTGGGTAACCCCTGGTTGGACGCAGGTATTGTCCCATTTTCGACGCTGCATTATCGAACGAACCGCAACTATTGGAAACAGTGGTTCCCCGCCGACTTCGTAACTGAGTCATTCCCGGGCCAGTTTAAAAACTGGTTCTACTCTATGTTGGTCATGAGCACTGTATTGGAGAACCAGACACCATTTAAAACTCTCTTCGGTTACGCGTTGCTCATGGGTGAAGACGGAACACCGATGCACAAGTCGAAAGGTAATCTTGTTGTCTTTGATGATGCTGCCGAACGAGTTGGTTCGGATACGATGCGCTGGCTCTTCGCCAATCATAATCCCGAACAGAACCTCAGCTTTCCGCGCATTCCCACAGATGAAGATATGGAGAAATCGGCACAGACGGGCCTTCAAGTGAGGTTGAGCGAAAAGTGGATGCTCGTGCGCAGGATGCTGGACAAACTCTGGAATGTCTATGGCTTCTTTGTGACATATGCTAATATCGATGCATTTGATCCCATGAAATTCCAGTTATCAGTAGCACAACGCAGCGAACTAGATCGTTGGATTCTCTCTGAGTTACAGCAAACCATTCAAGTAGTTACAAACGGTCTGGAGCAATATGACACCTCTAAGCCTGCCGATGCAATGCAGAAGTTCCTTGAGGATCTATCGAATTGGTACTTGCGGCGTAGTCGCGAGCGATTCTGGAAGACAGGCATGGACAATGATAAAGTGGCAGCATACCTCACATTGTACGAATGCCTTACGACATTGGTCATATTGCTTGCTCCAATCATGCCTTTCATCACGGAAAAGATCTACCAGAACCTTGTGCGGAGTGTAAACACGAATGCTCCTTCAAGTGTACACCTCAGTGACTGGCCAAAGGTGAATGAAGAGTTACTTGACGAGAGGTTATCGAGTGAAACACAGCTTGTAATGCGCGTAGTTAGCCTTGGTCGAGCAGCCCGTGAGAAAGCACAAATCAAGGTACGTCAACCTTTGAACGCTCTTTACATTCGTGTGCTCAATCGTCTTGAAGAAGAGGCCCTGGTTCGGCATTCAGATCAGGTACTGGAAGAGTTAAATATTAAGTATCTGCATTTCATGAGTAACGATAGCAATATGCTTGCTTACACATTGAAGCCCAGGGTGAAGATACTCGGCCCCAAATATGGCCCGTTAGTGCAGAAAATCCTGGCTGCATTTAAATCTTTGGATACACGTGGAGCTCATGAGGCGGCAAATCTGCTGAACGAGACAGGCACATTAAATTTCACAATCGATGGTCAGCAAATCGAGCTTACTTTGGATGAGGTAGAGGTAATAGCAACTGCGCGTCCAGGTTTTGTGGCCACCGAAGAGCGAGGGTATGTCGTAGCCTTGGAAACAACGATTACATCTGAATTGCGAGAAGAAGGGCTGGTAAGAGATCTGACACACTATATTCAAGACATGCGAAAGAAAGCTGGATTCAATATTGAAGACCATATCTCACTCACTCTCTACACAGATGAAGACTTAGCTTCGATACTGCATCGTCATGAAACAACATTGGGATCAGAGACCCTGGCTGATAGTTTGTCAATTCGTTTAGATCAACCAGCAACACAAATACCGGGTGAAGCCTATCGAGAAAATATATCACCGCACGAACTTAAAAAGCTTGAGAACTACACAGTCGAAGTAGTGTTAGCAAGATTGTAATTAACATGAGGAATCATGACTTGCTGGATGCAAAAACTTCCGAAATATTTACGGATTGGGCCATATGGTCTTACAGAGAAATTCTAAGACAAACTTGAATTAGAATATGCCTGTGAAATGTCCTGTACAGTCGGTATGACATTTTGAGATACAAGGAACTGCTCCATAGATTGCCAGGTCGCGTTGTCGTTATATCCTAATGGTTTCTGACCATCTCCTTGCCAGATAGGGATTGTCGCCTGCAAAACGCTCATCGCATTGGTAGTATCCATACCTTGCACATAACTCTGGCTGATCTGAACTGCCTCTTTCGGATTCGCAATCACATCTTTTAAACCTTTTATCGTTGCCTGTACAAAGCCTCGCACGATATCTGGCTGATTGTGTAAGGTACTCTCGGTCGTAATAATACCATTAGAGATCAGCGGTTGATAGTCAGATACATCGAAGGTGCGCACCTGCAAGCCGTGATTGCTCAACTGTATCGGTTCATTATTTGAATAGCCTACGACGGCATCAAATTTATGAGTCAGCAGCGCTGTCACCTGAGTGAAACCAATCTCAGTAACATGCACTTCAGATGGGGATAGGTGCGCCTGGTAGAGCAATGCCAATAATCCAATATGTGTCGCGCCGTAGGGAGCCGGCTCGCCAATCGTATGCCCTTTGAGATCAGCCAGCGTATGAATGGGGGAATTAGCAGGTACGATCAAGCTAACTGGATAACGTTGATAAATTGTTGCTACATTAACCACGGGCAGGTTTTTACTACGCGCTACCAATTCTTCATCTCCTGTGGCAAAGACAAAGTTGTCGTGTCCCAATACCATTGAGCCAATCACATCATTCACAAAGCCATGGTGGAACGTCACGTTAAGACCAGCGGCTTTGTAATATCCCTTGCTCTGGGCTACATAAAACGGTGCAAATTGAATATTGGGAATGTAACCAAGTCCAATCGAAACATTCCTCAATGAAGTAGCAGTTGACGAACCTGAGCTATTTGAGGTTGATGTCCCACCACAAGCAGCTAGCACCATAGTCAGCAGAAAAAAAAGCAATGAAATTGATAGCAAAAAAGATGGACGATGACGAACGTGCATATGCAAACTCTCCAATTCAAGTGTATCTACCTTTCCGGGGTAGAGATAACCATTAATAGACGATATCTGCCAGTTTAATGAGTACCCAGGATGCGCTATAATAGATAGCTCGAGAAAGATGAGTGTCGCAAACATTAGCGGTGCATTAAACTGATCTTTTGCCTCAAACACTAATGCACCAAGTCCCTGGGCACTATTGCTCACAAATTCTCCCACGAGTGCCCCTGTGATTGAAAGAGTCAGACCAATTCGTAATGCTGCAAGAATCGCGGGCAATGCTAATGGAAACTCAATATGTGCCAGCATTGACCAGCCCGAAGCTCCCTCGACACGCGCTGCATCTGTGTAAATGTTATCGATGGTCTGCACTCCCAGGGAAGTTGTAATCACCATGGGGAAAAGCACTACCAGCATACAAAGGATGGTGATTGGTACCAATCCGTAACCCAGCCAGAGCACGAGTACGGGCGCAATTACAATTGCCGGAATGGCCTGACCTGCGACTAGGTATGGTTGTATTGTAGCAGCAAGCAGGCGTGATTTCGCTATGGCATACCCTAGCGGTAAAGCTATAATGACACCAAGCAAAAATCCCAACAAACTTTCTTGAATGGTCACCAGTGCATTGCTCAGGAACAAACCTGATTTGAGGCCATCAACCAGTGCGGCAAACACATCTCGGGGAGCTGGTAATATAAAGTCCGGTACTCTTCCTGTGGCAGTACTTACAAACCAACTCATTAGTAAGACTAGAGCAAGTGCAAGAGGAGGAACTATCAACATCGCGCGTTGAGTAGCGATGGGCTTTGTACGCGAACGCCCGATACCAGGTGATGGTTTTCTACTACCGTCAGGCGCTGATTCTTGCAATTTAAACGATTCATTCTCAGTAGTTGTTGTTACACTCATTGACGTCCCTCGGTCAAAGCTACACTGACAAGTATTCCCAAAAGACATAGGAATACTGTCAATTCAACTTACCTGGGAGGCTTTGAGGGAGACACGTGGAGAGCAATACGGATAGTCTCTAGAATAATGGACTGACCACCCTGTCGTTGAGAACGGCAAGGTAGAGTGATCCGCGCTTTTGCTAAACCTTCTCCCATCCGGACTGTAACCGTCGGCTTCGGAATCACACCGAATCTGTCAAGCAACTGGCTAAGATATCAATTTGATGCAAGCCAGTTATAGACTCGCGGGCTTTGCAAACAATATCACATGCTTACATTACCGCCGGTCGGGAATTGCACCCTGCCCCGAAGGTCTCTATGTAATAAGTATGGCACATACTTATACAAATTTGCAAGGGGAATCTTATCTATTCTCTGTCCGGTGAAATTCCTCCGCAAATGCCACATCATACTTGGTGCCAAGTTCGGCGATGCGCGTTCTGACCATTTTCTCCACATCCTCTGTTCTTCCAATGAATTGGCTTGCATGGCAGAGCAGCGCTTCGATCTTTATCTCCATCACTTCAGAGATATCAACAAAATGATTGATATTTGGCGCGCCAGCAATATAAATTTCAGATATTTTATGAGGATGAAGACCTTCATCAAGCAGCTCTGGAAAGTCCCACGGGTTCTGTGACATAGGATAAATTGCGGCCAGAGTCGCCTGACCAGCGGCAAGATGATCTGAATGATAGCGACCTAATATGAGCGTCGGTGTCCAGGTTCTTTCGGGAGACTGGCAAATGACACGAGAAGGTCGATACGTACGTAGCAGACGAACCAGATCACGCCTCAGTTCAATCGAATGCTGCAATTGTCCATCTGGATAGTCCAGGAAAAAGACCTCTTTTAGGCCAAGAACGATCCCGGCTGCTCGTTGCTCACTCTTCCTGGTATCGGAAATCATACGCTTTGCTGCAGGACCAACATCGGTAGCATCATCTGATCCTCCACCCGTAGCATCTGTACAGATAACATAATAGACATCCCATCCATCGCGCACCCATGTAGCCACGGTTCCGGCCGCTGCAAACTCTGCGTCATCAGGATGCGCAACAATGACCATTGCAACCTTATTCTGCTCTTGTTCCTGTTCGTTCACAAATACCCTCTTTCTGTAAATACAACTATCCAAATCTATAAAAGTCACTCCTGCACCAGGTTGTACAGGAGTGTTTTAGTTGTCATATACCAGTTTAGTATGGCATTACTTATTCGCAGGTGCAACTTCGTCTTCAGACTCCTTCTATGAGAGGTATATTCCATTGCGCCATCCAGCTACGCGACCTGTGGTCTCGCAACCTTATCAAAGCTCGATCACGGTAGATATGAAAAGCGAATGAAACAATCAGATCGGGATCATCAGGATCAAACTCAAATACCGTTCCATCTTCATTCAGGCTCGCACCTTTGTGGAATCCAGTGTACCATGGTGACATCAAGTTCACGAAGGTAACGGGATGCCCGCTCAATTCCTCAGTGTAAACGAGATTTGGCGCACCCCAACCCGAATGTGTATGTCCACAAAGGAATAGCCCAACTTGTTTATATTTTCCCAGGATTGTTCTTACTTCAGCAGAGTTTTGGAGCGCGAAGAAAGGGTCCAATGAATGGTAATCAAGGACTTGTAGAGGATCACGGTCTAAAACTGTATTGTAGAGGGGACAATGGCAAAAGATGACAGGGATATATCCCGGGTGTTTTGCGAACGCTGTTTGCAGGAAAGCGAGTGACTCTTGCGTTAAATAGGGTTCTGGATATCCAATCGGATCGAGCATAATACAAAGTACTTCTCCTTCTACCCAGTAGTAACGTACAGGCTTTCCCCAAAATGCCGTAAAGTCTTCGATAAGGTGATCTTCACTTTCACCGTTTTCAGCATACAACTCGTGATTACCAAGTCCCGGGTAAAACGGTATCTTCCCAAGCAAAGCTGTCAGTTGCTTCTTTGCCAACTGGAAGTTCTCAGGTGCGCTCAATTCGATAATATCGCCTGGGGATACGCAAAAGACTGGTGCTCCCTCCTCTGCCCAGATCGACCGTAAGTCGCTGAACATCGGTGCCAGGCGTTGCGTATGAAATGTCTTCCATTGATCATTTGCGCAATAGTGCAGGTCGCCTAGTGCCCAGAAGTACATTAATTCTCCCTTGCCAGCGTTTGCTAACCGCATGTCACTCATACAAGGACTGAACCTCCTTCTAACGTACTATTGGTATTATAAACCATCGCTCATTATTACGAATTAAAAGCATTTCAAACATAGGTCAGGTCTTACACCGTATAATAGCAATGTTAGTCAGGAGGCATTGGGTGAGCAAAGAACTACGTATCATTCCAATCAAAAGTATTGGCGATATCTCCCCAGGAAGTGACCTGGGTTTCATCATCTATAAAGCCATGCAAGCCCAAAATATTGAGCTTCAGCAGGGTGATGTACTCGTTGCAACACAAAAAATCGTATCTAAAGCAGAGGGTAACGTAGTCAATCTTGATGATGTACAGGTATCAGAATTCGCTCGCTCACTTGCTGCTGAAAGTAACAAAGACGCTCCCTATATAGAAGTTGTGCTAAGGGAGAGTCGTCGTATTGTGCGTATGGATCGTGGTGTCTTGATTTGTGAGACAAAACATGGTTTCATATGTGCCAATGCTGGTGTAGATGAGTCGAATGTCAATGGAGCGCGAACAATCACGTTGCTTCCCGTCGATCCCGATCATTCTGCTCAGCAATTACGCACACGCTTACAAGATCTTTCAGGCGAAGGTTCTACCTTTGATATAGCAGTAATCATTTCGGATACCTGGGGGCGTCCCTGGCGCAATGGTCAGGTCAATATGGCGATAGGAGTGGCAGGCATGGAAGCGATTGTGGACTATCGTGGACAATACGATCCCTACGGATATCAACTACATGCCAGTATGCTTGCAGTGGCAGACGAACTGGCATCAGCAGCCGAATTGGTGATGGGAAAAATTGATCACATTCCAGTAGCACTTATTCGTGGTTATACCTATATACCAGATGAGGGTAGCGCAAAAACTCTTTTACGTGACCCCACAACCGATATGTTTCGATGATCCACTTCTTCTGAAGAGCATTATTTATAACTAAGGTAATAGATCAACGTGACAACACAATCTGAGCAACGACCAGTAACCTTGCCAGTTCGTACAGATACTTTGGCAACATTATTACAGAGCAGGCGCAGCGTACGAAAATACCAGAATCGACCTGTTTCGCCTGAATTCATAGAGCAGATTCTAGAATCTGCTCGTTGGGCACCATCCCCACATGGACGACAACCCTGGCGCTTTGCCGTGCTAACTGCACAGAAGATCAAGCTACGACTTGCTGATGAGATGGGTTCTACCTGGCAGCAAAATCTGCAAATGGATGGTCAAAATGCCGAAATTGTCAATATACGCCTTGAGAAATCACGTCAACGCATTCTCAATGCTCCTGCGATCATCATTCCGTGTCTCTATCTCGAAGATCTTGATTACTACCCGGATGAGCGTAGGCAGGCTGATGAAAAAACTATGGCAGTCCAGAGCATTGGGGCAGCAATCCAAAACATGTTGTTGATGGCCTACGACTTGGGACTAGACGCTGGCTGGATGTGTGCCCCTCTCTTCTGTCCTGAAATCGTTTGTGAAGCGCTTGATTTAGACCCGCGGCTTATCCCGCAGGCTTTGATTACTATTGGTTATGCTGCTGCCGACCCACAACGGCGAGAACGATTGCCATTGAGTAGCTTAATCGTGCGCTTCGATTAGCAGTTAAATAGAGGTTTGTATGATTGTTGTTCTAGCCGGCGGAGTTGGTGCTGCACGTTTTCTTCAGGGTTTAGTACAAGTTGTTCCCCAGGAAAGGTTGACTGTCATTGTCAATACTGGAGATGATCGTGATTTTTATGGGCTGCATGTATCACCCGATCTTGATATCGTGATGTATACGCTTTCAGGATTAGTTGACGAAGCACATGGATGGGGCATTCGTAATGACACCTACAACACGATGCAGCAGTTAACAAGCTACGGCAATGAGGATTGGTTTCTGTTGGGGGATCGTGACCTCGCCACCCATATCCATCGTACAAACCTTTTACGCCAGGGCAAAACCCTCAGCGAAATAACAGATGAATTGGGCAAACAATTTAGCCTGACACTGCGTATTTTACCCATGTCAGATCAAAATGTCACAACTCATATTCAGACACCTGTAGGACTTCTTCATTTCCAGGAATACATGGTCAAACGACGATGTGCTGATGCAGTACTAGACGTTGTTTTTGCTGGAGCTAGTGAATCACACCCTGCTCCTGGGGTTCTCGATGCTATTAAAGACGCTGAAGCAATTTTGATTGCTCCGAGCAATCCTATTGTCAGTATTGGCAGCATCCTGGCTATCCCCGGCATTCATGATGCACTACACGAGGCTAGTGGAATAGTAGTTGCAATCAGCCCGATTGTCGGAGGAGCTCCAATTAAAGGACCCGCAGATAAGTTGATGCTTGGACTTAAAATGGAAGTCTCACCTGTTGGCGTTGCTCGCTACTATCGAGACTTTTTGGATGTGATGGTGATTGATAAACAGGATGAGCACCTTTTAGATGAAATTGAGGATCTAGGCATTCCTGCGGTGGCAACTAATACGATCATGCGTGATAGTGCAGCCAAGAAGTCGCTTGCTCAGAAAGTTTTAGAAGTAGCAGGATTAGGATAGCAAATGGCTATATGAAATACAATGCACTCATACCAGTCAAATCACTCACGACAGCCAAAAGTCGTCTTGCATCATCTTTTACTCAGCACCAAAGGGAAAGATTAGTATTGGATATGTTCCACCATGTTCTATGCGTGTTATTAGATAGTGAATTATTTGAAAAAGTATCAGTGGTCAGCTCAGATAATCAGGTGCTCGAAAAGGCTTACTTGTGGGGAGCACAAGCAGTAGTCGAGGAGTATCATGGTCACAACCAGGCTCTGCATGCCGCTGCTCTAAGAGAAATGTCAGAAGGCGTAACAACGTTACTAACGATTTCTGCAGACCTCCCCTTGCTGACAACCCAGGAAATTCGTTGTTTCTTTGAGCAATCCTTGCAGCATGATGTAGTGCTTGCTCCATCAAGAGATGGAACCGGAACGAATGCCATCATGGTTCGCCCGCCCCTAGCAGTGCCGTATGTATTTGGTCCGGGAAGTTTACAGAGCTATGTTGAAGCTGCAAGGCAAAAGCATCTAAGTTATTCAAAGTTTCATAGCGTCGGTTTGGCCTTAGATATTGACACTATTGATGACCTGGACGAGGCAGAGGTCCTAAATAGCAATAGAAAAGAGATTGTCTATGGTTGTTGATCTATCAGAAAAAGCGCGAGCTTATTTACAAGAGCTGCGTTTTGCAGTACTGGCAACTATTAATCATGATGGCACACCTCAGCTCACTACAATGTGGTATCTGCTTGAAGATGACGGTTCGATTTTGATGAATACAAAGGTCGGCCGCGCGAAAGAACGCAACATGAGGCGTGATCCTCGTATTTCCATCTGCATCGAGGATGATTATAATTTTCTCACGATCAATGGCACTGTCCAATTAATCGATGACCCTGAAAGGGCACAGCATGATATCTACCGCCTGTCTGCACGTTACCACGGAGAAGAGAAAGCCAGTAGGCAAATGCAAGAGCAATTCTCGAAAGAGACACGTGTTAGTCTACTCTTAACACCTGAACGCGTCATTGAGTATTTTGAATAGCAACATTGGAGAACACCAAATGGCCAGATATTTTGGTAGCCAGAGTATGGTTGTACCGCTTCGCACTGTGCTTGTAAAACGCCCTGAACAAGCTTTTGCAGTGAGTGACCCCGTAGCCTGGCATTATACGGGAAGACCTGATGTGAAGATTGCACAACAAGAACATGATGCACTGGTTGCTTTGCTACTGCAGGGAGGTGCAGAAGTTGTCTACCACGATGAGCCACAACCCAATCATGCCGACGCAATCTTCGCTTTTGATCCAGCCCTCGTGACCGACCAAGGAGCAATTATTCTGAGTATGGGCAAGTCACAACGACGAGGCGAAGAAGCAGCGATGGCACGTCGCTTTGAGCAGCTGGGTATACCTATACTCTACACATTACACGGTGATGCGCGTGCTGAGGGAGGCGATCTTTTGTGGGTAGATCACGATACGCTTGCAGTGGGTCTGGGTTTTCGCACCAATGCTGATGGGTATCACCAGCTTCGCGAGGTTTTATCAGGAATTGGAGTCATGGTCATCCCAGTAGAATTGCCATACTATACTGGTCCTGAGGCTTGCCTGCATTTGCTTTCGCTGATTAGCATTGTTGATGACAATACTGCTGTCGTGTACCCGCCGCTTATGGCAGTCCCTTTCTGGCAAGAGTTACAACGGCGCGATTTCAAACTGATCGCAATTCCTGATGAAGAGTTCCCAACAATGGGCACTAACGTTCTGGCCTTAGCGCCCCGTAATTGCTTGATGCTGGAGGGAAATCCCGTCACGAAACACTTACTGGAAGAAGCAGGCTGTGAAGTCATGACGTATAAGGGTAATGAAATTTCGCTTAAAGTTGAAGGTGGACCAACATGTTTGACAAGACCAATTTTGCGGGATTATGCCTGGGTTGAGGATATTTCGCCTTTAGCATAGACTTTGTCACCAGCTTCCCTAGTGGAGAGCCGCTCTCCCTCTCTCACACCTGGGTGACCTCTCCCGGTCTACTTCTGTGCAGTCACAAGATGGGCTTGCATAGGGAATGCCAGTCCATCAGGGCTCACATAGGGTTGGAGTGCTGTGTTGACCTCGCTGATCAGTACCGAGAGAGCACGCTCATCTACCCTTGCAACAGGGCTTTCGAGATGCGAAGGGATCATTTCGAGCCGCACAAATTGCTCGGGCGAGGCAAAGTGTACAGTCCTCACGGTAGTGTGCAATTGGACCTCGTGGAACGATCCCCAAGCCAGCAGAGATCGCACCTCCGAAGCCTCTCTCAGAGCGAACGGAGAACGCATGATCGAGGCGGCTGCCGTACCGATGTGATGCTCAAGCGCCCCAACCAGCGCAGCGAAGCCAGGGCAACGCTCCAGAGGGCCCCAGACGCTGAGGACCAATCGTCCCCCAAGCACCAGCACCCGGTGCATCTCACGGAGTGCTGCCGAGCGATCCGGGAAAAACTGCAGACCTTGATGACACAACAGGGCGTCAAAGGACGCATCCGCAAAGGGCATGGCAAGTGCACTGCCTTCCTGCCACTCCAGCGAGACGCCTGGTATTGGTGGGAGCGAGCGGGCAACCGCCAGCATCCCTGTATTGTTGTCCAACCCGATGATCTGCCCAGTGGAACCGACCTGCTGAGCCGCGAGACGTGCTACGACTCCGGTGCCACAGGCCAAATCCAGAACGCGTTCACCTGGCTGGAGCGCTGCCTGCTCAATAAGGATGGTTGCCCAGGGGGCGAAAATCGCCGGAACCAAGCCGCGCTCATAGATTTCCGCTCCAGTTCCACGCAGTGGTTGTTGCTCCTGCTGACCCGTGGCGTCCTCCTTCTTGTTCTCAACAGCAAAGTGAGGGATCTTGTCCATGAAAGGAGATGGTGCTTAGCCTTGTCTCTAATTGCTGGTCATTCTCTTGTGATTTGCTACCATCGGCAAAGGAGAACTTTTCGACATTGACTTCAAGGCTCACTTCCTGTTTGCCGTCTTCTGTCATGTACTCATGTGGGGTAAATTGGCCTTCCACAAACAGCATGCAACCTTTGGTCACCGACCGCTGAATGGTTTCTGCCTGGCTACCCCAGGCATAACAGAAGAGCCAAATGGTGATGTCTTCCATGCAGCGCTTCGTGTTGACAGCAAGCGAGAACTCGGTAACCGGCGTACCATCTTTTGCAACACGTAGCTCCGGGTCACGTTCCACGCTACCGATTGCTTGCATCTGAATACACATGGAATTGTTCCTTTGGCGCATATGGCTGCGCCCGTCCTTTCATCGCACGAACCATACCAGGCGACACAAGTGCCTTCCAATTTGAACCTCATTGCGTCGGTAGTTGCCACTCAAGAGAGGCAATGCGTTCGGTGAGACGCGTGTGGAGGGCCGTCAGCACCGCCATCTGGTATTCGACGTCCTGGAGTTTGTCTTGATAGAGCGCCAATAGTTCCTCTTCACAGACCGGCAACGGGTGTGGTAAAGGGGAAGTTTGGGTGCAAGCGAGAATTTCCTCAATTTGCTCGGTATTGAGTCCAAGACCCAGATACATCTGGATCGTTTGCACCCGTTCGATAGCCCCCTCATCGAGGTCACGATAGCCATTCGAGAGTCGCCGAGCGCACAGCAGCCGTTTCTGTTCATAATAACGCAAGGAGCGTATACTCACTCCTGTGCGGCGGGATACTTCACTAATACGCATGAGGTCCTCTCCTTTCCTGAGTGTCTTCCTTAAGTATAAACTATGCCATTAATGTCAGAGTCAAGGGGACTCATGCTGAATTTGGGGAGAGAGCCTGGCCCCTTTTTGAAATTCGCCACTTTGTCTGATTCAGCGATCTGGTCCTCACCTATGATTTGAAGGTCGGGGAAGAGGCTATGGCTCTCGGCAACCCAGTGTTTGGAAGGCCGTCAGTGTTTCTGCAGGCGTATTTGAAATAATATGTTGTATTGAAGAGATATTGTGCAATATGCACAAAAAACAAGTCAAGAATTTCGGATAATCTAACAGTAGTATCTTAAGCAGTAGAATAGTATCATCATAGAAGAGGTATTGTAGGTAAGTAGGAATGTGAAAAGCCTAGTATCTTGTGTAAAGTGTATCAAAATATTCTGTCAGAGCAAGCATCCTATGCTAGCATCGGTTACAGAATACTTGTCGAAGGAGAGCAACAGATATGACCCCCGAAGAGGTATTGCGATTCGCTAAAGAGCACGGCGCAAAGATGGTCGATTTGAAGTTTGTGGACCTGCCGGGCATGTGGCAGCATTTCACTGTTCCAATACGCGAACTTGAAGAAGAAACATTTGTCGAAGGAAAAGCATTTGATGGCTCCAGCATACGCGGATTTCAAACGATCAATGAAAGCG
>WNGP01003300.1_pt2 | contig 13517 bp, 12 predicted proteins | sample 5407671 | NCBI WGS metagenome assembly WNGP01 (sample SAMN13153381, study PRJNA577476) | soil metagenome | isolation source: 40 cm soil or saprolite under Garry oak tree replicate 2 | place: USA:California | collected 2016-06-15 | reverse complement strand
CCGATCCTTGAGCGTGCTCGTCGCAGGCTCGCCCGGCGTCTCGAGAATGCTGCCGTCCACGTCGTAGAGCCAGCCGTGATAGCAGCAGCGGATGCCGCGCTCGCTGACGAGTCCGTACTCCAGCGAGGTGCCCCGGTGCGCGCAGTTGAGCTGGAGCAGCCCCACGCTGCCGCGCCCGTCGCGGAAGATGACCAGGTCCTCGCTCATGATGCGGATGCGAAGCGGCACGTCTTTCAGATCGCGCGCGAACGCCACGGGCTGCCAGAAACGCCGCAGATACTCGCCGCACGGCGTGCCCGGCCCCACGCGCACCAGCTCGTCATCCGGCGGCGGCACCTCGCGCGCGAAGTAGGCGCCGTAGGGCGTGTTCAAGAACGGCCGGGGCTTGCTCATGGATGCGGATATACCACACTTGGCAATGCCTCAGGTCACCGCGGGTGGGCCAGGTGCCGAGGCTCATAGGTGCCCCCCAAGCGATCGAGCGGGCTCGAGCCGGCCGAAGGCAAGCGTGACGAACATGAGGCGGTCGCAGCGACCGCTATCGGATCACCTCATCTGCCCGAAGCAGGAGCGACTGCGGGATCGTCAGCCCGAGCGCCTTGGCAGTCTTGAGGTTGATGATGAGCTCGAACTTGCTGGGCTGCTCGATCGGCAGGTCGGCGGGCTTCGCGCCCTTGAGGATCTTGTCCACGAAAGTAGCCGCGCGCCGCTCCAAGTCGAGATTGTTTGCGCTATAGGTCATAAGACCGCCGGCCTCCGCGTACTCCCCCACCCCCAATAACGATGGCAGGCGTCTCTTTGCCGCAGGCTCTGCGATCTGTTTTCGCTGATTCCCGAATATGGCGTCCGGGAGAATCAGGAGCGCGCCCGCCCGCTCCCTGGTCATCGCCGCGAAGGCACTGTCGATCTCCTGGGGACCACGCGCCTCCAGGGGTTGAAGCCGCACTCCCAAGGCCTGAGCGGCAGCCTCCACCTGTCGCAACTGGGGTGCGCTTCCTGGATTGGCGGGATTCCAGAGGAGGGCCACCCGAGAGACCTTGGGAACCACCTCCTTGAGTAGTTCAAGCTGTTTCCCGACCAGGTCGGAGGCCATTATCGTCAGCCCCGTGACATTGCCCCCGGGGCGCGCAAGGCTGGCGACGAGTCCGCTCCCAACGGGATCAATGACGACCGACATGACGATCGGGATCGTCCTGGTCGCTTGTTGGACGGCCTGGGTCGCTGCCCCACCCACCGGCACGATGACGTCCACCTTCAAACGGACCAGGTCGGCCGCGAGGGCAGGGTAGCGATCGTACTTGCCCTCGGCCCATCGGGGCTCGATAACGATGTTCTGACCTTCTACATAGCCCAGCTCGCGCAGGCCTTGGCGGAAAGCCTCGAAACGGCGCCGTCTAAACGGTTCAGAAGGGGAACCGGGCGATAGATAGCCTACCCGGGGCAGCTTCTCCCGAGGCTGCGCCTCGGCAGCGAGCGGCGCGGCCAGAAGCCCGCCAACCAGTGTCGCGAGGAAGGTGCGGCGTTCCATCACGACGGCGAGTTTCCGTCACTCGTCCATCCTGCGCAACTCGTGACCGCTCTGCTCTGCTCGCCTTGACAACCCGTTACGCCCCGGTACAGTGACGGGGCCATGACCACCCCACCCGTCGCAAAGAAAGTTCCCAAGATCGACACGTTGCACGGTGAGATCCGCCAGGACGACTATTACTGGCTGCGCGAGAAGGACGATCCCGAGGTACTGGCCTATCTGCGCGCCGAGAATGGCTATACCGACGGGGTGATGAAGCCGCAGGAGAGCTTCCAGGAATCGCTCTACCAGGAGATGCTCGCCCGCATCAAGGAGGACGACTCCTCGGTCCCGTATCGCCGGGGCGCGTACTTCTACTACTCGCGCACGGAGCGCGGCAAGCAGTACCCGATCTACTGCCGCAAGGCCGGCAGCCTGGATGCGCCCGAAGAGGTGATGCTCGATCTCAACGTGCTCGCCGAGGGCCATCCCTTCTTCTCCCTCGGCTCTTCCGCGGTCAGCGACGACGGTCATCTCGTCGCGTACTCCACAGACATCACCGGCTTTCGCGAGTACACGCTGTACGTCAAGGATCTGCGCACGGGCCAGCTCCTGCCGGGCACCATCGAGCGCGTGGCCTCCGTCGCCTGGGCCGCCGACAACCTGACGATCTTCTACGTGCTCGAGGACGAGGCCAAGCGCCCCTACCGCCTCTACCGCTGTCGCGCCGGCCTGCCGGGCACCGAGCTGATCTACGAGGAGACGGACGCCCTCTTCCGCATCGGCGTGGATCGCTCGCGCAGCCGCGCCTTTCTCTTCCTGGGCGCGGGCTCCTTCACCACCAGCGAGTGGCGCTATCTCCCCGCCGATCAGCCCGAGGGCGTCTGGCAGATGTTCACGGCGCGCGAGAAGGACCACGAGTACGCCGTGGATCACGGCGGCGACCGCTTCTACATCCGGACCAACGGCGGCGGCCGGCGCAACTTCCGCTTGGTGTGGGCGCCCGTGGCGGACCCGCGACCCGAGCGCTGGACCGAGCTGATCGCCCACCGCGACGAAGTGATGCTGGAAGACCTCGACGTCTTCGCCAGCTACTACGTCGCCCACGAGCGCGAGGATGGCCTGATCCGGCTGCGCGTCACCACCCTGACCGACGGCGCCTCCCACCACATCGAGTTCCCCGAGCCGACGTACGAGGTGGGTGCGGACGCCAATGCCGAGTTCATCACCAACGCCTACCGCTTCCGCTACCAGTCGCTGATCACGCCCGCCTCGGTCTTCGACTACAACATCCTCAGCCGCGAGCGGACACTCCTCAAGCAGACGGAGGTGCTGGGCGGCTACGATCCGACGCAGTATCGCTCGGAGCGGCTCTTCGCCGTCGCTCCGGACGGGATGCGCGTGCCCGTCTCTCTCGTCTGTCGCAAGGAGACGCCGCGCGACGGCACGGCGCCCATGCTGCTCACGGGCTATGGCGCCTACGGCATGCCGTACCCCGTGAACTTCTCCTCCAATCGGCTAAGCCTGCTCGATCGCGGCTACACTTTTGCCATCGCCCACATCCGCGGCGGCGGCGAGCTGGGCAAGCGCTGGCACGATGCCGGCCGCATGATGCAGAAGAAAAACACCTTCATCGACTTCATCGCCGTGGCCGAGCACCTGAAGAAGGAAGGCTACACCGCCACCGAGCGCCTCGTCATCGAGGGCGGCAGCGCGGGCGGCCTCCTGATCGGCGCCGTGCTCAACATGCGCCCCGATGTCTGTCGCGCCGCCGTGATGCGCGTGCCCTTCGTGGACGTGATCAACACCATGCTGGACGAGACGCTGCCGCTGACGGTGGGCGAGTTCGAGGAGTGGGGCAATCCCAAGATCGACGAGCAGGACGAGTACATGAAGACCTACTGCCCCTACACGAACCTGGCCGCGCGTCTCTATCCGGGCATCCTCGTCAAAACCTCACTGAACGACAGCCAGGTGATGTACTGGGAGCCCGCCAAGTACGTGGCCAGGATGCGCGCGCTCAATGACGGCGCCCTCGCCACCCTCTTCAAGATCAACCTCGACGCCGGCCACGGCGGCGCCTCCGGCCGATACGATTACCTCCGCGAGATCGCCTTCGACTATGCGTGGGTGCTGAAGGAGCGAATCTAGACTCTCTACTCCTTCTTCCGAGCCGGCGATTGTTACTCAGTCCACGTTTCCTCTGCTGAACAACCTTTCCCGTACGTAGAGCTCCAAGTTTCGCCAATTCGGGCCTTTCAGGCCTGAAAGCGATCGGTTTCAAGCCCGGCATTCTATTTGCTCTTCAGGAGCGGCCGCTAGCTCACTTCGTCGTGCGAGGCAGGAGAGACCACATGGCAACCCAGTACAAATGTCCCAGGTGCTGGAAGATTGCTGGGACCCCGGCCAAGTGCTGCGGGCTACCAATGACGAGGGTGAATCTGGAGGAAGGAATCGTCTGGCCGTTGATGTGGCTGCCCCCGCAGGTACAGCACGCATGATGCGGACCCTGGCGGTCACCATAGTTCTTCTCGTCGCCGCTGGCATGGGGGTACCCCCTGACGCGTCCGCCCAGACTTCGGCGCAGGGGCAGGCAGCAGTCGGTATTCTCTTCCTGCTTGGTGCCTCGAAAGCAGGCGCGCAGCAGGCCAATGCCAGGACACCCAGGCAAAAACCCAAATCCGGCATCGCAGCCTCGCCTGAGGCCCAGGGCCGGATCGTCGACGCGAAGCCGAAGCCCCTCGCGGCGGAGCATCGACCCGTGCTGGTGAGGGCGGGAGGTGGGACAGAGAGGCTAGCCGACCACGGCACGGTCCTTCGGGTGACGACTGACCAAAGGAATGGGCGGAATCTCGACCGCCCTGTCGAGGTCGCCGATCGCACACACGCCAAGCACAACTAGCTCAACTTGCTGCTCACCTCTCTCAGATGAGGTCCGAATCTCGTCGGCGCCCGTGCTGCCATGCTGAATGACGCCTCAGGGGATGGGACCTATCGGGATGAGATCGAAGACACCTTCCTGCTCTTGGAAGAGAATTTCTATACGCTCTATCAGCGCTGCTCGACCTCGGAACAGAAAAAGCACCTGTGCGACACGTATTCAGCAGCACGCTATGCATGCTGGAAAGTGGTAAGGCAGGCGCGTCCCGACGGGTGGAGCGTCGATTCAAACGCCTCTCGGGATTTGAAGATGGCCAACCTGCAGCTCGCCGCGATGCTCCAGAACCCGGGCGATATCGGCGCATCCTTGAGCGTGGCTGCGGAAGCAGTTCGACTGGCCACGTCGCTTGCACCTGGCCCAGCCGCCGCCTGATCCTGCCACCTTCAAGCCGTAGGCCCCTTCAGCCACGCCGCTAGCACCTCCTTCGGCTGACACATTGGGTGCCAACGAGTGACCAGTTTCGGGAACAAGACTGAGGGGAGATCGCGGTAAGCAATTGGTTTGTCTACGCTTCCTGAATGGCCTCCCGCTTGCTCTGGTTCCCCTGAGGCCACTTGCAAATGCCCACCGAGCGACAGTCCACGACCGATGCGCACCGCGCCTGCATTCTCGTGGTTGATGACGAGCCGCTGGTGGCGGCGCTCATCGCAGACGCCCTGGGGCTGGAGGGATACGAGGTCGAGACGGCCAAGGATGGCCGTGAGGCCCTGGAGAAGATCGCGGCCCGCTCATACGATGTCATCCTGAGTGACCTACGGATGCCGGAGCTCGACGGCGTGGGACTGTATCGCGAACTTGAACAACGGCACGAGAGCTTGCTGCTCCGGCTCGCATTCGTGAGCGGGACGACGGAGCCGCCTGAATACGCGCGCTTTCTCGAACAGACTGGCGCCACAGTGCTGAGCAAGCCTTTCGCCGTCGCAGACCTTCACCGACTGGTCCAGCGCTTACTTCACGACCAACGTTGACATGGGGGTACCCGAACGGGCGCCCTGCATGAAGCTCGGTGGCATCAGCACGCGCAGGTTACGCTCGCCTCGTGAGATCAGAGGGCTATGATGGCCAGGTCCACCATCCACTGCTGCGCGCAGTCAAGCTGTCCTGCTCGGGGCCGCAACTTTAACGTGACGGCACGAGGGGGTGATCACGGCCCGCCGGGACAGCCGGTATGTTGTCCGGTATGTGGGGAGCTATCGGACTTCATCCGAAACGCGACCACGAGACTGCGGTGGCTGAAGATGTCAGGCGGCTTTCTGATCGGCGTCCTGTCAATGGAGACGGCCACACGCTCCGGCGTGGAGCAGTGGCCGGCAATCGCGTTCGGGGTCATCACGTTCGCGATTGCCATTGTCCTTCTCGGCATCTTCGATTGGCTGAAGGACACCTGATCAAGCGCCAGCGCCGATGGCCTCGCGTTCATCAACTCTCGGCAGGTAGATCGAAAATGTAGTTCCACGACCGACCGCACTCTCAAGAGAGATATATCCCCCGTGCTGCTTGATGATTCCGTAGACCGTGGCCAAACCGAGTCCCGTCCCCTTGCCAACATCCTTCGTCGTGAAAAATGGGTCGAAGACGCGCGTCATGGTGGCCGCGTCCATTCCGTCGCCGGTGTCTCGTACCGTCAGCCTCACGTGCGGCCCGACTGATGCTCCCGCGTGCTGGCGCACGTAGGCACTATCCACCTCGACGTTGGCAGTTTCGATAGTGAGCCGGCCCCCCTGCGGCATCGCATCGCGCGCATTCGCGGCCAGGTTCATGAAAACCTGCTTGAGTTGGGTGGGGTCAGCCTTGATGCGGCCGAGAGCTGCGCCTTGGACGATGACCAGCATGATGGCCTCGCCCATCAGCGGCGAGAGGATCCTTTTCATGTCGGCTACAATCACATCGAGGTCCAAGATCTTCGGCTGAAGCACCTGGTTTCTGCCGAACGCGAGGAGCTGGTCGACCATATCGCGAGCATGGCCCGCGGTGATGTCGATGAGTTCGATGTCACTTCTCGATTTGTCACGAGGTTCCAGGCTGCGGAGGACGAGCTGGGCACGTCCTTGAATGACCGTCAGGAAATTGTTGAAGTCATGGGCCACGCCGCCCGCCAGCCGCCCGATGGCCTCTAACTTCTGTGCCTGGCGAAGCTGATCTTGGAGTCGGCGCCGCTGCGCCTCAGCCAGCCGCCGGCGCTCATGGAGCGAGTTGATCAGGACAGCTGTCAGGGCGAACACCGTTACGCGCACGGTCTCCTCAAAACCAGTCGCCGGGTTCTTGAATGGGGACATGAAGAAATATTCGAGGATGAAGCTGCTCAAGGCGGTGGCCAGGAGTCCCGGGCCGAGGTGGCCGTAAAAAGCCGTGACCATCACCGCGGCGAAGAACAGCGACGTGGGGAGCTGGTGGAGCGCGGGTGCAGCGAGCGTGAGCCCCCAGGCCACAGCCACAGACATGACGGCGAAACCGTAGTGACGCAATGTCGGCTGGGCATCGCCGAGCGGGGGCGAGTTCGGTGATTGTGCTGAGCTCGCCGCCGCCGACCGGGTGGTCACAGGTACTTCGCTGCCAGGGGCCGATGAACTAGCAGCCGCTGTACCGATCGCGGGCCTCGGCAAATGACCATCGGCTGAGGAGAGGCCGGGCGCCTCGAGGGCAAGCTGGCTGCTGGCAGCGGGCTTGGCATCACTCAATCCCTGCGTTGCACGGCGACCTCGGCGAGGCCTCCGTCTACGCGAAGCCGCACCTGAGCCTTCCGGCGCTGCTTGGGCCGGACCGCCCAGCTGGTCCCCCACCGTTTCCCCCTGGTCTCTCACAAGTCTCTCCCGCACTAAGCTGGAGCAACTCGGATACCAAACCCCAGCTCTCACGCAACCTATTGGACTAATGAGGGTTCTGCCCCAGGACTCGAAGCTCGACCTACTGAGGAAAGCGACAAGGCCTGTCACGGAGCGACGGGTCTTGTAGCATCGGGAACGCTGGACCTCTACGGCTTCACATCTCCTGGAAAGCGATTGCGGTTTCAGGGTCGCCACAGTCCCCGTCCCGTGCGCGGGATCGACGCGCCGACAAGAATTGGAGCCACAGCTACGGGTTTGGCAACTGAGTGCTCTGTAAGTGTCGGTCAGGATTACATCCGGTGATGGCACATGGGTTGCGTAACTCAGACCCATGAACATCCTGATCCTTGACGATCAATTGGAGCTGGCGGATCCAGTCCGCCGTCTCGCGCGCCTGCACGACTGGCAGCCGCACTTCGTGGGCTCGCTGCAGGAGCTCGAGCTGGCGATCCATGCCCAGGGGCGACCGGCTCTCGTCGTGATCAATCAGCAGCCCCCGCTCACGGCATGGGAGCTCGGGCAGCGCCTCCCGAGACTGAATGTAGATGTGCCCTTCGTCGTGCTGACCGCACCCGGCAGTGAGAGCGGCCTCGATCACCTGCCGGGCGTGGTGTGCATAGAGCGCCCGATGAGCGGGGCGGAGACGGAACGCCAGCTGGCGCAGGCGCTGAATCGGCTAGGCTTCCAGAGCGACGCCATATATCCGCAGGGGATCATCGGGAACTCGAAACAGCTCCACGAGGTTCTTGCGCGCGTCGAGAAGGCGGCTCCCGGGGATGCCAACGTGTGCATCACGGGCGAGTCAGGCACGGGGAAGGAGCTTATCGCTCGGGCTATTCACATGCAGAGCGCGCGCGTGGATCGGCCGCTCGTGACGCTGGATTGCACGGCTATTCCCGAGGCGCTGATCGAAAGTCATCTCTTCGGCCACGTTCGGGGCAGCTTCACGGGGGCCGTGGAGAACCGCACGGGCTTCTTCACGCTGGCCCACACGGGCACCCTGTTCATCGACGAGATCAGCGAGATCGGCCTGCCCCTGCAGGCCAAGCTGCTGCGGGCCATCCAGACGCGGGAGTTCGTCAAGGTCGGGGACAGCAAGCCCACGCGCACCGACATTCGACTGATCACGGCCAGCAACAAGGATTTGCGCCGGGCGGTGCGGGAGGGGACGTTTCGCGAGGACCTCTACTACCGTATTGCGGTGGTGATGGTCGAGATGCCGCCCTTACGGGACCGCGAAGGGGACATAGCGCTGCTGGCCGAACATTTTCTGCGGAAATTCGCGGCGGCCCACCGCAAGCCCGTGCCGCGGCTGTTGCCCCGGGCGTTGGAGCTGCTGGAAACGTATGACTGGCCTGGTAATGTCCGACAGCTGGAGAACTGCCTCGAGCAGGCGGTCGTGCTCTGCGAAAACGACCGCATCGATGTGAGCGATCTGCTTCTCGGCGTGGACGCCTCGAAGGAACGAAGCGGCAAGGAAGCCGAGTTGCCCTCAGGGCTGACCTTGCAGGAGCTCGAGCAACGATATATCTTGCAGACGCTGGCCCGGGCGGGGCACAACCGAACCCAGACGGCGAAGCTGCTCGGAATCAGCCTCCGTTCTCTGCAGTACAAACTCAAGTCATACCGCCAGGATAGCCTCGATCCAGTGACGCCATCGGACCGGACGTGTGAAATCGAACCCTCAGTACGAGTGTGATAGCTAGGCGCGTCGGGCCGACTCGATCTCCTCGGGGCTGTAGCGAAAGGCGCGGAAGACCCAGTTGTTCAGGCCGGGCGCCCCGTGCGCGTGAGAGAAGTGCGGGCTGACGTATTCCCACACGATCTCGCGATCGGACGTTACCTCGAAGATCCGTCCGTGGCACCCTTCGCAGACGAGCGTGTTGCCATTTGCCAGTCGCTGCGCGCCGGATATGTACGGGCTGAAGAACTCGAAGAGCGACTGATCCCGGTACTCCCACACGATCTCGCCCGTGCGTGGATCGACCTCGATCACTCGTGAGAACGTCCCCGGATGATCGCGGCGATGGGTGCCGTTGTCGAAGATCAAGAGATTCCCGTTGGGCAAGGGGCGCGGATCGTGCTGCTGGGCGAGGGGAGGGGCCCCGAGCGTCCAGTCGATCTTCCCGGTGGCGCGATCGATCATGACGACGGTGGAGATGTTGCGAAAGCTCACCACGATGTGGCCGTCGGCCGTCTCCGCGACGGTGTTGCCGTGCGTCCACTCGGCGCGGCGATCCTGGGGCGTGACGGGATAGGCCTCCGGGTCGAGGTGCTCCCAGCTCCGCCACTCCCACACCACCTGGCCCCGGGTCGTCATCTCGACGAGATAGTCCGCATAGATCACGCCGTCGGCCTCAGTGCCGGGCTGGCCGCCGCGGACGTCGCGGGCGATCTGGGCGGGCAACGGCGCCAGGCACAGGAGGAGAACGTTCCCGTTGCGGAGCCGGCGGGCGTCGTGATGGTGGTCCGGGTGCCGGACTTCCCAGAGAATCCGCCCTTGCCAGTCCACCTCGAGCGCGGCGCCGCCCTTGAAGCGGGGCCACGCCTCGAACCGCTCGAGGTCCTCCAGGACCTTGCCGCTGTAGAAGAGGTGGCCGTTTTCGAGCAGGTGGCCGTAGAGGCCAGGCGGGTACGGCAGACGCCAGGTGTGGGCCGACTTGCCGTCCATGTCGATGAGATGGACGGTGCCGTCGCCGAGCATCGGAGCGAAGAGGGTGTAGCCCGGCTGGGCGAGTGCGGGGTCGTGGGCGATGAGCCCGGTTCGCGTGCGCCTGATCTTCTGCTGGTCCACGGTGCTCACGCCGTCTCCCTTGCCGTCGGGGCGAGCATCGCGAGGGCCTTCGCCCGCAGCGCATCGGGCAGGGGAGCGGAGCGGCGCGCCTCCCGGTCGAGGTGGACGCCCGACTGCTCGAGCGTGGCGACCTCCTCACCCGTGCGCCGGTTCGTCATCCGGTGGAAGAGCCGGAGCGACGAGTTGCCGACGTGCACGAGCGCGCTCTGTACGCGCACGAGATCCCCGGACCGCAGCGGTCCGGCGATGGCGAGCTGGAACTCGAACGTCGATAGCCCGCGATGCTCGGTCCGCATGTAGTCCGGTGTCATGCCGAAGGCGGCCATGACGTGACCGCCCGCGGCCGAGAAGCGGTGGACGTAGTGCGTGAGCGAGCTCCGACCCAGGATGTTCATCTCGTGCGGCTCCACGGTGTCGAGCACCCCGTCGACGAAGCCCTCGTCGCCGATCGGCCGAGGCCGGCGCTCGGGCGGCGGCTCCTGCCATTCGATGCGCTGCGCCTCGGCCGCGCGTCGCGCGGCTGCCGGCAGGGCGATCGGCTTGCCCGTCGCGATGTCGAGGTGGCCGACCCGCTGCGCCACCGTCGTGCAGAGGGTGCCGGAGGCCGAATCGAAGAGCTTGTGGCCGAACACGAGCTCAGTCTCCTCGATGGCGAGGAGGCCGCTCTGGACGTGATAGATATCCCCGGAGCGCAGCTCGTGGAGATAGCGAACGTAGCAGTCCATGGTGGGGCAGCCGCGGCCGTCGCTCCGCGTGTACGTGGGCCCGAGCCCGAGGGCTTCCAGGACGGCGAAGCCGGCGTCTTCGACGCGCTGATGGTAGTACGCGACCGTGAAGTGGCCGACGTGGTCTACCTCCCACGCGGGTACGAGACCTCGACAGGACTCGATCACGGGGTCAGATCTTGCAATCCGGCAGCTCGGAGCGGGGCGGCGCCACGGCTCAGGAGCGCAGCACCTGGCCCGCGGTCGCGCCCGTGAGCTTGCCGTCCGCCCAGGTGACCACGCCGTTGACCACGGTGTACTCGACGCCGCGCGACGGCATGACCATGCGCTTGGCGCCCCCGGGCAGGTCGAACCGCCGCTCGCCGCGATTGGTGGAGCCGATGCGAGCCGCGTCGAAGACGGCCACGTCCGCGGCGAGGCCGGGAGCGAGCCGGCCGCGATTCCGGACGCCGAAGACCTCGGCCGGATCCGAGGTGAGCCGCCGCACTCCTTCCTCGAGCGTCAGCGCCTGGCGCTCGCGCACCCAGGTGCCCAGCAGGTACGTCGGGTAGCCCGCGTCGCACAGCATGTCCACGTGGGCCCCGCCGTCGCCCAGCGCCACCAGCACGCTCTTGTTATTCAGGATCTCCGCCATGCGGTCCACCCGCGTGTTGAACGAGGCCATGGTGAACTCGACGTCGAGGTCGTCCTTGAGGGTGAGGTCCAGGAAGGCATCGACGCCGTCCTTGCCCTGCTCACGGGCGATGTCCGCGACCGAGCGGCCCTCGAGCGCCTTGAGGGCGGGTGACTGGACCTCGTGCACGTTGATGCGCTCCCAGTTGCCGAAGGCCATGGGCCGCTTCAGCTCCTCGCGGAACTGGTTGCGGAAGGCAGGATCGGCGTAGACGGCCGCCTGGGCCGGCTTCGACTTGGCGACGAACACGCGGTTCCAGCTCGGGAACGCGGCGAAGGAGAACGGGTTGCGCATGTTGATGTCGCGCGTGAGCGGCAGCGGCGAGGTCTGCGGCCGCGCGCCGCGCGCGATGAGCGGCGCCGCCTTGCGCAGCGTGTCGCGCACCGCCTCCGGGATGTCGTCGCGGTCGAAGAGGGCGAGGAACGTGACGTGCTGACCGCTCTCGCGCAGCAGGAAGTCGAGCAGCTCGTACTCCTCGTCGTCCATCACCGCGATCTTGCGGGTCAGCGCGATCTCGATGGCGCCCTTGCCCCGCTCCTTGAGGGCGTTGGCGTAGGCCTTGAGCTCGTCGCGGCTGGCGTTGCGGCAGGCGAGGGGCCGGCCCTGGTAGCCGACATGCTGGTTGAGGATGGTCGTCGAGAAGCCAAAGGCGCCGGCATCGATCGCCTCGCCGAGCAGCGCCTTGATCTGCGCCGTCTCGTCGGGTGTGGCCGCGCGCTCCATCGAGGCCTCGCCCATCACGTAGTGGCGGAACGGGGTCAGGGGCGCCAGGAAGCCCAGGTTGAGCGACGGGCGTCGGCGCGCTGCCGCCTCGATGAACTCGGGAAAGGTCTCCCAGTCCCAGGTGATGCCCATGTTGAGGACGTCGAAGGGAATCGCCTCGACGTTCACCAGGTCGCGCATGGCCACCTCGCGCGCCTTGGGCTTGCACGGCGCGATGCCCACGCCGCAGTTGCCCATGATGACGCTGGTGACGCCGTGCCACGACGACGGGGTGACCGCGCCGTCCCAGCAGATCTGCGCGTCGTAGTGGGTGTGCGGGTCGATGAAGCCCGGCGCCACCACGAGACCATCGGCATCGATCACTGTGGCGGCGCCGTCCGTCACCGGGCCGATCTCGGCGATCTTGCCGCCCGTGATCGCCACATCGGCCCGGCGCGCCGGCGCCCCCGTGCCGTCCACCAGCATGCCGTTCTTGATCACCAGGTCGTAGGCCATGGAATCCTCCTCGAGCGATATTTCTTCATTGGATAATTTGATCGGCTCGCCGCAATAGCGATTCTGGAAGCTTCAGGCCGAGCGCCTTCGCGGTCCGCACGTTGATCACAAGCTCGAATTTCTCCGGCCGCTCGATCGGCAAGTCGGCCGGCTTGGCGCCGTTCAAGATCTTTCCGACGTAGACGCCACAGCGGCGGAAAGACTCACGCAGGCTCGGTCCGTAGGTCAGCAGGCCGCCGGCTTCCGCGAACTCGCTAAAGAGCGCCACCGCAGGTAGCCGTTTCTCGCGGGCGAGGCTGGCGATGTGGGCCAGGTTGTAGAAGACGGTCGGTGAGGAGAAGATGATGACGGCTCCCACCCCGTTGCGGCGCGCAGCCTCGAGTGCGGCGTCGAGCTCCGCGACGGTGCGGCCCTCGAATGTCTGAACCTGGACCTTGAAGTCCTTTGCCGCGCGTTCCGTCGCTCGATACTGTGCAGCGTTCCCGACGGAATCACCGACCAGCGCGACGCGGGAGAGGCTGGGGACGATCTCCCGAAAGAGCTGCAGCTGCTTGGCGCTCATCTCGGGAAGATCGAGAAAGACGCCGGTGACGTGGCCACCGGGCCGGGCGAGCGTCTTCACGTATCCCAGCGCCAAGGGATCGCTCTCCAGGTCGATTGCCACGATCGGGATGGCCGTGGTTGCCCGTACCGCGGCGGCGACCGCGGTCGGACCCCTCGCGAAGATCACGTCGGGCTTGCTCCGGACGAGTTCGGCCGCGGCCGCGGCCAGCCGAGCGGGTTCGCCACCGGCATCTTGCTGCACGAAGGCGATCTGCTGACCTTCCGTGTATC
>WNGP01003293.1_pt1 | contig 13532 bp, 16 predicted proteins | sample 5407671 | NCBI WGS metagenome assembly WNGP01 (sample SAMN13153381, study PRJNA577476) | soil metagenome | isolation source: 40 cm soil or saprolite under Garry oak tree replicate 2 | place: USA:California | collected 2016-06-15 | reverse complement strand
CCAGCTCCACCAGCCACACGCCATCGGCGAACCGGCCGGCCACCCGCCGGGCCACCTCGGCGGCCAGCCGGGTCTTGCCCACCCCGCCCGGCCCGGTCACCGTCACCAGCCGGTATTCCTCCACCAGGCCGGCGACCTCATCAACCTCCCCGGCCCGGCCGACAAAACTAGTCAGCGCGGGCGCAAGGCCGTGCAACCCCCCTGGCACCATGCCGGCCGCAGCCTGCGCCACACCGTCAGCTTATCCGCGGGCGGCGGCCAATCCCACGTACGCCTTTGGAACCAGGGGCGGGCTGGCGACCCCGCGGCGGCGCGCACCCGGCAGCATCCAGCCGATACGCAGCGTCCCGGACCGCGAGGCCGGTCGTGCGGCCGGTTCCGGCGTACTGCAACGCCCGGTAATCGGCGAGTTCCTGACCTTACAGGTATCAGCCGCTGCCGCTTCCGGGAACAGGGAGACCGCGCGGAGCTGGGAGGTGGCCGGCCCGGCGGGGCACCCCCGTCGATGTAAAGACCCGACCATCGGCGCCGGCTCGTGGCCCGCCCGCTGTCGCGCGACCCGGCCGTTGTCAAAGCCGGGAGCCACGGGCCTGTGGCCTCCCGGCTCGGCCGGGGTCAGGCGGCCTCGTCCTGTTCGGCGCGGGTCACGTCTTCTGCGTATGCGCCCTTGTCGCTGACGGCCACGCGGAAGCTGAGAGTGTCGCCGGCCTTGTAGCCTTCTGCGTTGCTGTTCACCCGCAGGTACACCAGGTGGGGGTTGCCGAGCGGGTCCTGGAGCCGGAGCCAGCCGTGCGGCTCGCCGGGAGGAAGGCTCACCAGGACGCCCTTGTAGTATTCGCCTGCCACGAGCACCGCGGCGGCGCGCCGCCTCTGGTTGCCGTCCGGCGCGCCGTGCGCGGTGAAGGCCACCTTGGTGCCCGTCTCGCGGACCTTGTCGATGGCTTGCGGGTAGATGAGCATGTCGCGGCCGAAGTAGAACTCCTCGGCTGTGTCCAGGTCGCCGATGAGGCAGTACGTGTCGCCGTTCCAGCATCTGACCTCGCCCCGGCGGCGTTCGCCGTTGCCGTTCTGCGGGGTTGTCGTGCGCTGGCCGGCGGCACTGATCGCCACTGGCCGTGTCTGGTTCGCGGGACGCATCCGGCCGGTGCTGGCGGTGACTGTTGCGGACGTCAATGCGGGACGGCGGATCACATCCAGGGTCACCAGCTGTGCATAGCGGCGGCTGGGCGTCACTTGCATGTCCTGGGCCCAGCATGCCGTGATGAGGAGCTGCAGGGCGGACTCGAAATCCTGCGCGCAGGTTCCCGCGTGGCACCACAGGTACACCCGCTCGCCCCGCGGCTGGCGCGTGGTGAGCAGGACCGCCGGGAGCTTCCCTCCGCGGGAGTGGATCCAGGCCCCGGCGCACCCGGCCCGCACCCGGTGCGGCGTGATCACGCACCACGCCCGGGCGGCCAACACGCGCCGTGCCGGCGGCCACAGCGCGACGACGGCGATCAGCGCCGCGTACCCCGCCAGCACCCAGGTAGCAGCCGGGATCCGCGCAGCCACGATCACCCCAGTCGTCATCCCGGCGGCCAGTATCAGCTCATAACGCCATCGCCAGGCAAGGACCAGCGGGCTGGGGCGCGCGACCGGGCCAACGGCCGCCTGCAGCCCCGCGAGTGCCTGTCGCCTGTGGCGCGGGCGCAGCGGGAGCATCGTCATTGCCCTCACCGCGCCGTTGAGCTGGAGTAGCGATCGAGGACCAGGCGGCCGGTGCCTGGGCAACGGCGGCACGGCCTGTCATCGCCGTCGACGCCGGCGCCGTGACACTCGGGGCACGTGACCAGCAGGTCGAAGCGGGGGTCACGGTAGCGCCGGCCCAGGCCGTCGCGCCGGACGGCGACCTGCCAGCCGCGCCCGCGAGCCCGCGCATCGTCCGCCGCGAACAGCCGGTCGCAAATCCGGCGAGCGGCCGAGGGTGCTGGCATTGTCCTCTCCTGTCTGCTCGAGCCTGGCCGGGGCTCCGGCCGTCGACTGACAGGCTGCGACATCCGGGTAGCTGCGGGGCAGGGGCCGGCTTACCCCTTTCACCAGGCCGGTTCCCGAGGGGTACAACTACCTACAGCTACCCACAGCTGTGATGACGATCTTGTACGTGTCTGGGTACCGATTGTCGGAGCACGCGGCCGCCACGGTGCGTGAAGCGGGACAGTGTCTGCTTGTCGAAGGTCCGACCGTCACCTGCCCAGTCCCGCGCCCCTAGGGGAAGTCGCTCGTCTGGCCTGAGAAGCCGCCCGGACGGTGTGCGGCAAGGTGCGATGTTTCGTGGTTTCATGGAGTGATCGGGACTGTTCCGGACGGCTGCCGCCGGGCTCCATGGCAAGGCCTGGTGGCGCAACGGGGCGTGGAGGCCGCAATGACTGACCTGGCTTCTCCGGCCACGTTCTGCGAGGCGTTCCAGGGGACCGTGGCGCGATACCCGCAGGAGGTGGCGCTGCGGACGCCGGGAGGAGCTGTGACGATCACCTGGCGGGAATACGCCGGCCGGGTGCGTGAGATCGCGGCAGGGCTGGCCGGGCTCGGCGTTCGCAGGGGCGACACGGTCGCGCTGATGATGACCAGCCGGCCGGAGTTCCACCTGGTGGATACGGCCGCGTTCCACCTGGGGGCGGTGCCGTTCTCGGTGTACAACACTTTCGCGGCGGAGCAGATCACGCACGTGTTGTCCAATGCTGGCAACCGGGTGGTGGTCTGCGAGGAGCAGTTCGCGGGGCGGCTGCTGGCCGTCAGGGACGGTACCGCGGTCGAGCACGTTGTGTGCGTGGACGGCAGGCCGGACGGCACGATCACGCTGGAGGAGCTGGAGGCCGGCGGTGATCCGGCGTTCGGCTTCGAGGCCTGCTGGCGGGCGGTCGAGCCGGGTGACATCCTGACCCTGATCTACACCTCTGGCACCACCGGGCCGCCTAAGGGTGTGGAGATCACCCACGCGCAGATGCTCGCCGAGCTCGAGGCGACGGATGCGCTGACGCCGGCCGGCCCGGGCGACCGCGTCATCTCCTTTCTTCCCACGGCGCACATCGCCGAGCGCTGGGGCTGCCACTACGCCGCGATGTTCAACGGCTTGCAGGTCACGCCGCTTGCCGACGCTGAGGCACTGCTCGGCGCGCTGCAAGACGTCCGGCCGACGCTCTTCGGCGGCGTGCCGCGGGTGTGGGAGAAGCTGAAGGCCGGCGTCGAGGCGATGCTGGCATACGAGCCTGACCAGGCTAAGCGGCAGGCCATGCAGCAGGCGTTCGAGATCGCGCAGCGGTATGTGCGCGCCGCCCGGGCTGGCGAGGTGCCGGCCGGGCTGGCCGGGGCCTACCGGCGCGCCGACGAGCAGGTGATGTCCAGGATCCGGTTCACGCTTGGCCTGGACCAGGTCCGGGCCGCCGTGTCCGGTGCGGCCCCGATCGCGCCGGAGATCCTGGAGTTCATGCTCGCGCTGGGGATCACGGTGGCCGAGGTGTGGGGCATGTCCGAAACCTCCTGTGTGGCGACGGCCAACCCGCCTGGCGCGATCCGGATCGGCACGGTCGGCAAGGCGCTCCCGGGCGTGGAGCTGAAGCTGGCCGGTGACAGCGAGCTGCTGGTGCGCGGCCCGATCGTGATGAAGGGCTACCGCAACGACCCGGCGAAGACCGCCGAGGCCATCGACGCCGATGGCTGGCTGCACACCGGAGACGTCGCCACCATCGATGACGACGGGTACGTGCGGATCACCGGCCGCAAAAAGGACCTGATCATCAACGCGGCGGGCAAGAACATGTCCCCCTCCAACATCGAGAACGCCGTGCTGGCCGTTAGCCCGCTGATCGGCCAGGTGGTGGCCATCGGCGACCGGCGCCCGTACATCGTCGCGCTGATCGTGCTCGACCCCGACGCGGCCGCCTTCTTCGCCGCGCAAAACGGCGTCGGCGACCAATCTGCCGGGGTCCTCGCCGGCCATCGGGCGGTACGTGCCGCCGTCGGCGTGGCGGTGAAGACGGCGAACGGCAAGCTGTCCCGGGTGGAGCAGATCAAGCGCTTCGCCATCCTGCCGGAATTCTGGGAGCCCGGCGGCGACGAGCTCACGCCAACCATGAAGCTGAAACGCCGGCCAGTCGCGGCGAAATACGCCGGCATCATCGAGTCGATGTATGCCGCGGCAGGCGAGCCGGCGTAGGCCCGGCATGGCCGGCGGCCCGCCCGACGGCCTGGACTGGGGAAGCGGCCCGTGTCAGCTGCTGTCGTCCTGCGGGGTCCAGGTCCCGCTGACGGAAGCGGACTTGCCCCGGCAGTCCTCCACTCGCGCGAGTTCCGGTGCTGTACTGCCCTGAGTGCTGCGGCAGCTCGGCAGCGAGGGCAAAGTCCTCGCCCACGTGGCGTCTGCTGAGCCGGAAGTAGACAAGGGAGAGGCTCGGATCGCACGATGGAATGACGAGGAGAACATCGGGACCCACAACCGCATCTCGGTCGTCCGCATTTGTCCGGGCGGGGCGCAACGTGACCGTCGGCATCGAACGGCTACACAGGGCCCGGCTCGGGGGTCTTCCATCTGAGCGACGTGCACATTTCCCGGGTGCGCATCACGGCCTGAAGCCGATCCCGAGGGCTCGGAAAGAGTGACTGCGTGAACCGGACGCGGCCAGCCCAGGGAGAGGACAATCTCATGAGCCGGGACAACGGACATGACTCGGCACAAGATCGCCGCAGGCCACAAGGAGAGGGCCCGGCGGCCGGGCCGCTGGCGCTGGACAAAAGGGTACTCGCGCCGTACTTTCTGCAGCTGGCAGGACGCGGGATGGAGCCCAGCCGAATCCATCACTGTCGACGTCGGCGACACCCGTGTCGTGCCACAGCACGTCACCGCCGGCTGGTGGGGCACCGCCACCGCCCTGCCTGCCGTCCACGCGGCGCTGCTCGAACTGCACCGCCAGCTCGGCCTGCCGAAACCGGGCCGGTCGACCTGCGAGCCGCGCTGAGCAGCGCTGGCCAGACGATATCGAGGTGGAGGCTGCTACCCGCGCGCCCGGGCAGCCGGCCGAGATGATCGACTACCGCCGGTCCCGAGTACCCCACCTTCACGGCATTCAGCTTCGTCGCCCACTTCGTCGAGGTACGCGTCGAACTCACCACCCGCCGGATCCGCGTCTCCCGCGTGGTCAGCATCGCCGACTGCGGGCGGGTCGCCGGCCCGGTGACCGCGGCGAGCCAGATGCGCGGCGCTGTCGTCTGGGGCATCGGGGCAAGCCTGCGCGAGCGCAGCGAGGCTGACCCCCGCTACGGCGGCTTCCTCAACGCCGACCTGGCCGAGTACGTCGTGCCCGTCAACGCCGATGTGCCCGACATCGACGTCGACCTCATCGACATACCCGATCCTCGGCTGAACGCCCTCGGCGTCAAGGGACTCGGCGAGGTGGCCATGGTCGGCGTAGCCGCGGCCATCGTCAACGCCGTCTTCCACGCCACCGAAGCCTCCCGATACGGCTCGAGGACAACCTCTGAGCCGCCTTGGAGGCCCTCGAATCCCATGGACCCCTGGCGTCATTTCCACGAGCGCAGAACCGGGCGCATACACGGACCAATCTCAACGGGCAACGTCAACTATGACGCCGATGACCCACCCCCCATATCTGCGGACATGGAGCGGCAAGCAACGGTATCGACGCGCTGGACAGCGTCCGAAGCTGAATCGAAATCGGTCGGTCAGCGGAATCCCAGCTCAGGTGCGGATGGCGCGATTTCCGGCACCCACACGATCGCAGCGGTCGGCCTTCTTCCGCGCCAGCACCGTCGTTCTCCGTCGGCTCTATGTGCTGTTCGTCATCGAGCACCACAATCGCCGCGTCCGCCTGGCCTGCGTCACCGCCCGCCCGACCGCCGCCTGGACGGTACAGCAGGTCCGAAACACGCTCATGGACTTCGGCGAGCGGACCGGCGACTTGAAGTTCCTGATCAGAGACCGGATGCCAAGTACACCGACGCGTTCGACGCGGTCTTCCCCGCGACCGGCGGTCACGACGTCAGCGGCTCCACGCGGCTGCGGAGGTGAAGGCTGCGCCGGTACTCGAGGTTGCGGCTGGCGGCCTCGAGGACGAGTTCGATGAGCTGCTCGGGGCTCAGGGTGGCCAGCCAACGGCGCAGGTCACCAGTGGGTGCGGTCTCGGCCGCGAGTGCGCTGGCCGGTGGAGCGTCGAGGCCGAGGTGGACAAGGCCGACCCACACCAGATGGGAGCAGAAGAGCCCTTCACGCCCCTGGGAGCAGTTGCAGTCGCCGTTCAACGGGGTGCCAGTGCCGTGGTGCAGGATCGTCTCCAGCATCTGGCCGTCGCCCAGAGTGATCGTCGTGTAGAGGCTCCATTCGTCCTCGTGCGGCCCGTCGATCTCGCGGACATCACTCCCGGCGGCTTGGAATCCCTCGTCGCCGGCCTGGGCGAGCAGGTCGGCGACCCTGAACTCGGGGGAGTGGATCATCATGGTCGGGATCCTGTCGAGGAGGGCTGGTCACGGGAGGGGTTGGCGAGGGCCACGAATCCGGCGCTGTCGAGGCGCTGGAGCAGGCCTGGTCGGTTCGGGTACTGCTGGCGGATCCGCTGCACGCGTTGCCCGAACTCCCGCAGCCGGCCATCTCGCTCGCTGAGGTCTCTCAGGTCACCGAGGAGTTCGACCGCGAGGTCGTACTCCCGGGTCTTCTTCGTGTCGATCAGGGCGCTGACCCGTTGCCACGCGTGTCCACCCTCCCGTGCGAGGGAGTCCAGCTGCTGTCGGCGGACGATCGCTGCTGCGCGTTCCCGTCGGGCGCGTTCGCGTTCCTGCTGCTGTTCGGCCAGTCGCTCCCGCTCCTGCCTGTGGTTCTCTGCGGCCTCCAGCAGCTCCGCAACGGTCCGCCTTCTCGTGGCCTGATGGTGAAGGTCGGGTTGCCCGTTCAAGCGTCGCAGCAGCTCCGTGCGCAGCAGCGCATCGTCACCGTGGACGACTCGCATCAGCAGCGCGTTCTTCTCTGCCGCCGGGAGCTGCTCGATCCAGGAGGCCAGCTCGTCCTCGGAGCGCCGGGTGACCTGTTGCCGCTCGCTCGCCTCGGCGGCCACCGCGAGCAGATCCTCGTCCAGCCGGAGGAAGTCGACCACGCTGCGCAGCGGCCCATTCAGCAGCGCTAGGTTCGGCGGGACCGGCGGTTCCAGGACGTCGACGTCCAGATCGTCGCCTTGGTACTCGACGCTGATCGACAGCAGCCAGCCGAGATACAGCAACCGGAGGTCACCGGAGGCGAGCTGGGCGCGGGCCGGGATGATCGACGCCAGCCGTCCCTCCCCGCTGTATTCCTCCCAGTACCCGTCGTCATCGTTCTCGCGACGCATCTCGACGATCACGTTCTCACCGTGGGCCCACGCGCTGGCCGAGTCCGTGCCGCAGTACCGCTGCGCGGTCTCGAGGTCGAGCAGCCGGGCCGGCAGCCGGATCATCAACTGACGGCTGCCCCAGTTCGCGGTGTAGAGGAAGGCGTCGAAGTACTCCTCCATCAAGGCGCGCGGGTTCCCCTTGAAGTCTCCCTAGTAGCAGGTGTTGACGAAGCTGGTGGAGGTGAGTTCTGCCCGCGTGGACAACGCGCGTAGCCTGTCGAGCTGGTCGGCATCCAGGGGGCGGTCCACGACCAGGAACTCGTAGTACTGGTACTCACTCACCAGGCATCTCCATAGCGGTCTGCCGATGCTGCGCCGCCTTGGCGGCCTTGCGTTCGCCCTGCTTCGTGGCCGCCTGTCGTGCCTGTTCCTCGATCGACAGGACCACGTCGGGCCGCTCCCGGCCGAATCTCCTGGCGTAGAGGTGCTCGATGTACTGCGGCAACGGTGCCTTCCACGGCTCTTGGCGGTGATTGTCCATCCCGCCGAGCTTCTTCGGGTTCAGCCCGAGCTCGCGCGCCATCTGCACCTGCGCATGAGAGAGCTTGTGCCGCTTGCGGGCGTCGACCCAGTCCTGCAATCGAGGTGGGAGGGCAGCCTTCTTGATTGTTGCCCATACCTACGGTGCCTACCCTGGCTTCGGTTCGTCGCGGCCGGCCATGGCGGGGTTCGGCCTAGGGCCGGTCGGCCCAGTGGCGGTAGGCGTCGATCCCCTGCGCGCCGTCTGGTGGGGGCGTCGGCAACGGAAGATCGAGGATCGAGACCGCCTGCCGGAACTGGCCTCGAGCGCACTGCGCCACGATGCAGCCCTGCCGGTCAGGTCGACGCTGTCGACCGTCACGCCAACACCGACAACCATGGTCTCGAAAGGAAGGTCAAGGTTGTCCTGGATCATGGTGTACAGGGCCATGACCTGCTCGTCCTCGTCGTAGCAGTCCATCGTGGCTTCGTCGACCAACGCACGGAGCTGCGTCGGATTCATTCCGCTCACCGCGGCAGGCTATCGGAATCGACCAACGGACATGTGAGGAGTTCATGCGCCGGGTGGAAGCCGGCGAGATGTGGTCGCTGATCGACCGAGCGTTTCCCGGTTTCCCGGGCCGGCCACGAAGTCCAGGCTGATCGCTTCCACCGGGTTGGCGGCCAGCACGGGCAGGGCGTCACCGATCTCGCCGAAGTAGGTGGAGACCATCAGCGCCGGCCACTGTGGGGTTCCAGAACTCGGCCACCGGTCTTGACCTAGGCTTCTACGCGACCCAGCCCGCTGGTCTTCGCCGTCGAGGACGGGCCGGCGCTTGATCCGCTCCGGGAAGAGACCAGCGAGGGGCTGGTCGTGCTGGGCGGGTAGAGCTGGCGGCTGCGATGGGGTCGTCGTCCGTTGTAGCGGGCCTCGTGCTCGGCCAGGACCAGCCGCCGATGTCGTCCGCCGAAGATCAGCATCCGGTCGGTGACTTCGCCCCGGGCGGTGTGCGCGAAGCGTTCCGCGCAGGCATTGGATCACACCGTCAATAACACCCTGTCCGGATGATCGGTACCGACGTGTGCGGGTGACGCACCGGTTCCACCCGCTGTTCGGCCGGGACTTCGAGTTCGTCGCGCACCCGTCAGAACTGGGGGTGCCGACCGGGTCCATCTGCACGACGAGACCGGTGAGCTGTTCTCCCTGCCTGCCGGGTGGACCGACGTTACGCCCGCCGATCCTAATGAGAGGTCATCGCGGACGGCCGCTGCCCGTTCACCACTGGCGGCCTGCTGGCGCTGGAGCAGGCGCAGCCGTCGCCGGCTGACCGGGGCGCGGAGAACACGTGCAGCCTCCGGGCCGAGGCCCATTGCCTGATCGCTGAGTTCGCGGACTGCGATGTCCGGATCCGCGGCGGGGTCGCCCCGCGCCGCCGGCTGGTCCTCGATGTCGCCTGGGGCTCTGGCGTGGCTGTCGGCACTTGCCCGGCTCAGCCCGCAAGCCGCTCTTGTATCAGCCTTACGTCCGCAGGCCGCACCCGGGAGAGAACGCGGTTGGCGAGCGCGCCGTTGATCGAGGCGATTTCCCGGAGCCGGTCTTCGAAGACGAGGTCGTCTGCGCCGTTTCCTTCGAACCAGGCCGCGACATCCGCCCAGTGCCAGAGCGGGCTGCGGACGTTGCCCGCGACTGGGCGAGGGAAGTTTCCCGGGCCACGATGGCCGCTCACGAGCATGGAGACGGACTGGCGGCTGCGGCTGGTCCTTTCTGCGATGTCAGCGATGGACACAAGCTCGTCCTCGACTGCCAGGGGCTCGAATCCGAGTTCCGTGACCTCGGCGATCGCATCCAGGACAGCGTGGAGAAACGACTGTGCCTCGCGCTCGAATCCGATGAAGTGACCCTTGGGGCCGTCTTCGACCGCGACCTCATCGTCGAGCGCCTCATACAGGCGGTCGGCATCGGCGTCCTCGACAGCGTCGCGCAGGCGGATGCGAAACGCGAAGTTTTCCATATCACTGCTCCTTGTTCTTCTGGGCGAAGCGCCGGATCAGGCGGGCGGCGACGTCGGCATTCTTGGGGGTGCTCCATACCCTGAGCCGCTGCCCGTTCGGCGCCACGACGTGACCCCAGGTGTGACCGGCGTGCCGTACCTCGACCTCGCAGCCTTCTCCCTCCGCGAATCTCAGCGCCTGTTCGACGTGCTTCCGCTGATGGCGCTCCCTTGCCATGGGTACGATGCTATTACGTGCTGTGGACATTGTCCACAGCACGTATGGGAGCGCGTCCCGCTGCGGGTTCATGAGGCCTGCGCATCTTCGTCGGCCCCGATCGCCAGGATGAGCACTCCCCTCACGCCGGGTGGCCAGGGCCAGCGTGTCGCAATCTCAGGCCCGGGCTGCAGGTGGCTCATGGGGTGGTGGCAGTGCCAGTGCGGCGTGGTTGGGAGTGTCACCCGCTGGCGGGTGACCGCTGGGAGGGCTTGGCGCCTCGGGCTGACGCCGCCGCGGCGCCGAACCGTCAGCCGTCTGCCGTGGCGGGACACGCTCCGAAGGCAGGGGTTCGCGTGCTTCAGCTGCGGAGCGGGTCTAGTCCTGCTCGCCAGCCCATCGAGCCTGGGTTCTGCAAGGACCACGCACGGCGGGCCAGGAAAGATCATTCCGAGGGGCAGTTCCAGGGGCAGATTCCCGCTAGCGAGTGCCGCTTCCAGCTAGCTTGTGCTGGCGTCAGCCAGCGTCTGGGCTGTTCAGGCCCTGTACGGGGCGCACAGGAACGTGCCGGTGTTTCATGGCATGCAAGAGGTCAGGGGTTCGAATCCCCCTAGCTCCACTCCAGGTCAGAGACCATATTCGAACACTGAACCGGCGACCATTGCTACCCATGAGGGGCATCTGAGGGGCAATTCTCCTCAGCTACCAGCCTGCCGACCAGTGGAAACCTGGCGGCGGTCTCACCTGTTTTGCCATGCTGGGCTTGGACGGTGTGCAAGAGGTCATGAGTCCGGGATCACAGGGTCCTGCGATTGCCTGGCGGCGCACGCAACGCGCGGCGGTGATCCGCTGAGAAGCCGGGCCACCGGCACTATGGGCAATGGCCTTGCTTTAAGTGATCATTTATGGTAGATCCAGCGCCCGTCCAATTACCGCACATGCTGAATAGCGGTTGTTGCGCAAGTACATGTTTATCCCCAGACCAGCATGATCATTCGCTGTTGCTGATTCTATTCCGCATCTCGCCCCGGCGGCGGAGATCTTCGCGTGGAAGGAGAGCGGGCGGGAGCGGCCGCGGACGGTCAGGCGGCCGGTCACCTGGACAAAGATCATGCTTGCGTGAAGCTCGCGGTCACGCAGATCATCGAGGTCACGAAGGCCGCCAGGGAGGTCGTCGCACTCAACGACGGCAAGGTCAAGAGAGTCGAGCACGGCTTTACCAAAACTATTTTTATTCTGGAACGAAATTTTCGGAGAGAGGCATGACACCACAGGGACAGCTGACCACCTCAGCGCTCCTGCCGGCCGGCCGACGTCCGCGCCGTCCGGCGCGCCGGTCCGCGGCTCGCCTTGCGGGCGTGCTTGAGGAACGGCGTGAGCTTCTTGCGGAAGGCGCGGGCGTTCTTGGCGCTCAGGTCGATCTCGTACTCGGTGCCGTCGAACCCGAACCGCACCGTCTCATCCGCCGGGCCGCCATCGAGGTCGTCTTCCAGCGCGACGGTCACTTTCCCCCGCGCCCGCACCTTCGGCGAGACCCGCCGCCTCACCCTCGTGTGGGCCGTGCTCAACCGGGCCTCCCCGCGGCTGGCGCGAGCTCACCATGACCTCCGACGGGCTGCGGCTCCTGCAGGACCTGCGCCGCTCCCTGCTCGACCACCCCGCCAGCTCCGGCCCCACGCCGCCACCCAGGCCCCGGCCGCCGAGCGGCCTGGAACCGCCGCTAGCATCGCCTGAGATGACCATGAAGCCGCCACCCATGGCGCGGCTCCCGCACCCGATTCCACCCCGGGAAGGCTCACAGCCCTGGCGGCCTTCGTGCTGATTCACGGCGCCGGCGACGCCGGCTGGTACTGGCATCTGACCGAGGCCGAACTGCACGCCCGGGGGCACCACACGATCGCGCCTGACCTGCCCTGCGACAACGACACCGCCAGCCTGGATGACTACGCGGCCACCGTGGCCGAGGCGGCCGTCGGTCGGCCGGACCTGGTAATCGTGGGCCAGTCCTACGGCGCGTTCACCGCCACCCTGACAGCCAGCCAGCTCCCGGCGCGGCTACTCGTGCTGCTCGCCGGAATGATCCCGGCCCCCGGAGAGACCCCGGGCCAGTGGTGGAGCAACACCGGCTACCGGCAGGCCGCCCAGGAGCAGGCCAGGCTGGATGGCGGCAACACCGGCCACGACGACCCGCTCATCAGCTACTACAACGGCATACCGCGCCCGCTGGCCGCAGAAGCCCTGCGACGGGGCGGGCGCGGGGAATCCTCGGCGGTCTGGGATACGCCCTGGCCGCTTGATGCGTGGCCGGACGTGCCCACCAAGTTCATCCTCTGCAAAGACGACCAGTTCTTCCCCGCCGCCTTCCTGCGGCGGGTGGCACAACAGCGCCTGGGCATCGTCCCGGACGAGGTTCCCGGCTGTCATTGCGTCGCGCTCAGCCACCCCAGGGAACTCAGCAACCTTCTCGTGAGCTACCTCGACTGACCGCTGACCGCCGTGGACCCGTGACCGCTGTCGGAGCCGCCGCATAATCTGACCACGAAACCGGAACCCGCGCCCGCCCGCTCATCTACACCGGATTCCGGACGCCACCGACCGGGTTCGCGCCCGCGACCCCGAATCAGACGCCGGAAAGTGGACCCTCGGGGGCTCCGCGATAAGCCTGGGCGAGCATGGTCCCGGTGGCGTGGTCCAGGCAGACCAGCGGGGCCGCGTAATTGCGGTGCCTGTGCCACGCATGCCTCGATGTCGGCCGGTGATGCGGCCTGATGGACAGGGATGTGCGCCAGAACACGCCCAGAAAGCCTCAGGTCCCTGAGGTTTGCGTACGACCCGACTTTTCCAGGAAATGACCACTATAAATCCAGCCAGGGCGAGCACCGCCTCGTCGCCGAAGGCTGGCGGTGTGCTCTCCAAGGGGTCCGAGCGCCTCACCATGGGCCCGAGGGCTATCGTGCGGCCCGCCGGCCGGCCACCGCCCGGCCGCGCTGCCGCGTTCCCGCGGGCCCGGGGATCTGGCATCCTGCCCTACTAGGATCGGACAATGCCCATACCAACGCCGTTTGACCTGTCCGGCCGAGTAGCGGTGGTTACCGGGGCGGGCAGTCCCGACGGCATCGGCTTCGCCACCGCCAGGCTGCTCGCCGAGCTCGGTGCCGCCGTGATGATCAGCGCCACCACGGCCCGGATCCAGGAACGGGTCAGCGAACTGCGCAGCGCTGGTTTCGACGCGGCGGGTATCGCCGCCGACCTCACCGACGCCGGCGCGGCGTCCGGGCTGGTGCCGGCCGCGGTGGAGCAGTGGGGACGGCTGGACATCGTGGTCAACAACGCCGGCATGATCTCCGCCGCTGACCCAGTGTTCGAGTCCGGCACCGCGGCGTCCATGGACCTGGCGACCTGGCAGGCCGCGCTGGCTCGCAACCTGACCACCGCCTTCCTGGTCACCAAGGCGGC
>WNGP01003278.1_pt1 | contig 13558 bp, 20 predicted proteins | sample 5407671 | NCBI WGS metagenome assembly WNGP01 (sample SAMN13153381, study PRJNA577476) | soil metagenome | isolation source: 40 cm soil or saprolite under Garry oak tree replicate 2 | place: USA:California | collected 2016-06-15 | reverse complement strand
GGCGGCGGCTGCGGGAGCCAGCGCGGCTCCGACAGTATCGGCAACCGGCCAGCAGAGGGGACAAGCTAATGCGGCGGCCGCGGCGAAGAAGCCCGCTCCGCAGCAGTTGCAGCAGATCAAGCAGCAGCACGCGAACTTCCGGGCCCAGCCAAAGCCGCAACAGGTTCCGGCGGTCACTTACAATCAGAACTATCGGATTGAAGGAAGCGATCGCTGGCAGGGTCCGCAATATGAAGTATTCCGCTCGTATCATCCGGATTGGCATGACCAGGGTTGGTATCGGTCGCGTTACAACCGGGTCGAGCTGATCGGCGGCGGTTACTATTACTGGAACAACGGCTACTGGTATCCGGCTTGGGGTTATGATTCTTCGGCCCAGTATTATGCCTACGATGGCCCGATCTATGTGGGTCAACGCGCTGAGCCGCCGGATCGGGTGATCGCGGACGTGCAAGCTGAACTGCAGCAGATGGGCTATTACCAGGGCGAAGTGGATGGATTACTCGGGCCGATGACCCGGCAGGCGCTCACCGCCTACCAGGCCGATCAGGGGCTCGCCACGACGGCGGCGATCGACCAGCCGACACTCGATTCCCTTGGGATGAGCTCATAGAAAGTCAGAAGTCGAAAGTAGAAAGTAAAAAGTTAGAATTCGAGAAGCCGCCGGGGGCGCACGAATGCCTCGGCGGCTTTTCTGTTTTAGGCGCCAGGAGTCGAGTGTGTAGCGCAGGCGGCGTTGTCGTCGCCGGGCAAGAGTCGTATCTGTCTCTCATGACAACTCAGGAAAAGACTGATGCTATTCAAAAGATCGTAACGAATCACAAAGACAATGTTACCGCTGCACAAGCTGCTAACGTCAGCGCGGGTCTAAACGCGCTTGTGATTGAAGCGATGAACGACGCGTTTAAAACCGATCTGACCGTCGTGTTTGCATTAAGATCCGTGGCGCCGGGCCGCGCGTAGCGGCAGAAGAAGGGGTTTGGGACTAAGAAGGCAGAAGGATTGCAGAATGCGGATCGCGGGTCTCGGAGAGCAGTCGGGAAAAAAGGAGAAAGTAGAAATTAGAATCCGCCTTCGCTATGGCTACGGCGTGACAGGAGGGAATTGGGCCGAAGACAGTTGTTAGACGTCGGAAGTCAGGGTGTGAATCCGATGCGCGGTTTTGGCCGTTGAGGTGTTAATGGCGGATCAATTATGTCCATCACACGTTGCAAAATCGTCACGATGACGGCTTCATGAACGTCGAGTCGCTTTTTCAGTTCCTTCTCCAGTGAGGCGAGTTTTTGTGCCAACTCGCGTTTGTCACCGAGTAATGCTCGCATTTTCAAGAACGCACGTACCACGAACACGCTCATCTGTACGGCTCGCCGACTGTTCAAAACATTAGCTGCCATGATTGCACCATGCTCAGTGAACGCATAAGGTCGGCGTCGGCGACCTCCATGGCCAGAACTTGAGGTACCAATTTGGTACTTCAAGTTTTGCCATTCATCCGCGGAGATTTGAAACATGAAATCTCTCGGAAATCGGTCGGCATTCCGTTTAACGGCGCGGTTTAGTGACTTGGTTTCGACGCTGTAAACGCGCGCCAGATCAAAATCCAACATGATCTTCTGTCCTCGAACCTCGCGAATGAGTTCATCCAGTTTGGGCACATTCGCCAACCGTCTCTTTTTCACGATACGTGATAGTAACCGGATCGACTCCGGGAATTAAGAATTAAAAATTGGGAAGTGGCGAGTAACGAGAGATCGGAGGGTCGTCAGTAGATGAATGGGACTAATCGCCAGCGGGTGCCGGACTGGTGCGGATCAAAGTCTAAATAAACATGGCGATACCACCGAAAGCACCTGTGAGGACGATGAAGGATCAGGAATGAAGGATGAAGAAAAAATTGGAGATCAGAGAGATTATGAAAATCAACCGCATAAAGAGTAAGGACATAAGTACGAATTCTAACCCAAACAATGATGGCGTAAGTCGGCGGGAATTTCTTGGGACGACCCTCGCCGGTGGCGCGGCACTTTTTGCCGGCGGACTGACTGCTCTCACCCCAAGATCGACATCAGCGATAACGGCCAGCTGGATCGAGGCGACTATCCCCGAGCTCCAGGCGTTGATGAATTCCGGTGCGCTTACGAGCGAACAATTGACGACTAATTATCTCAATCAGATCGCGAGCCTTAATCCTCTGCTCCATGCCATAATCGAAACTAATCCTGACGCATTGGCGATCGCAACGGAACTGGATACCGAGCGTGAGTCCGGGCATCTGCGCGGACCACTCCATGGCATTCCGGTGCTGGTGAAGGACAACCTCGCGACCGACGATAATATGCAGACGACAGCCGGTTCGCTTGCGCTCGTGGGCAGCACTGTTCCGGCGGACTCGGTGGTGGTGGATCGTTTGCGCGCGGCTGGCGCAGTGATTCTCGGGAAAGCGAATCTTTCGGAGTGGGCAAATTTTCGCGGCAACGCGCCCTTCAACGGCTGGAGCGCACGCGGCGGGGCTCTGGATGGCGGCGGACCAGAGAAAGGTTTCACGCGCGATCCATATCTGCTCAGCTTCGATCCGTGCGGATCGAGCTCCGGGTCGGCCGCGGCGCCCGCGGCGAATCTTTGTGCGACCGCCGTCGGGACGGAAACGGACGGTTCTGTGGTCTGCCCTTCTGGCAACAATCTGGTCTTTGGTCTCAAGCCGACGGTGGGATTGGTTTCGCAGGACGGAATTATTCCGATCGCGCATAGTCAGGATACAGCCGGACCGATGTGCCGGAGCGTCACCGACGTGGCGATCATGCTCGGGGTGATGCAATCGCCGTTTGGTCCCGTGAGCGGGCAATCGGTGCCGAGCGATTACACGCAATTCTTGAACCTTGGATCGTTGCAGGGCGCGCGCATCGGCATCGACAGTCGCTACTTCTCGTTTGCCTACGGCGGTGAAAACGACCTGGTGAAAGTGGCGCGAAAAGGTCTGGACGCGATGCAGAGTCTCGGAGCCAAGCTTATCCCGACTGATACCGGCAATCCGTTCCGGCAGAATTTCAAGTTCTACAACGATGAATTCACGGTGTTGCTGTACGAGTTCAAGGTGCAGATTGCGCAATATCTCGCCGGTCTCAGCAACACCTCGATGCATACGCTGGCCGATTTGATCGCGTTCGACATCGCGCATTGCCCCGAAGAAATGAAGTACTTCGGCCAGGAAGTGTTCGAGCTCGCGCAGCAGACCAGCGGGAATCTAAATGATCCGGCGTATCTGAGTGCGAGAGCGGACAATTTAACGTTTGCGAGAACAAACGGGATCGACGCTGCGCTGGAACGCGACAAGCTGGATGCGATTGTCGCGCCCACCTACAGCTTTGCCTCATCGCTGCCGGCAGTGGCAGGTTATCCGAACCTGTCGATTCCAGTCGGTCTCACACCACAGGGCAAACCTGCAGGCCTCTGGATGTATAGCGGATTTCTGAAAGAACCAACGCTCCTTGCTTTTGCGTACGATCTCGAGCAGGCGATCAAACCGCGCACGCAACCTCAATTTCTCGGTTCGGTGCCACCGGAGCCGCCTGATGCCGGCATCTGTGTAGCGCTGACATCGGCAGTGACGCCGGCGCTCATTGATGGCAAAGCGCAGATCTCGCGGCATCTCGGAACGGGAAAACCGTTCAACCCCTGACGCGTCTTTGTGCACGTAATGCGTCAGTAGGTACGAGTCAGAGATCAGAGGTCAGAAGTCAGAGGAGAATTAAAAATTAAGAATTAAAATTAGGAAAGGGAGGAATTTGCCTTTGAAGAAAAGCTACGGCGTGGCGGGGAGGCTAGAGGGCGGAAATCAGATTTCAGCCAAGCAGCAATCTCAGTAGATGAAGGGCAATAATCGCCAGCGGGTGCGTTGTTGATAGGCGCGGTATTGGTCGCCGAATTCGCCCACAAGAAATTGTTCTTCGGCACGGATCCGCGCGATGATGGGCACGCACATCGCCGCGGTTAAGAACAGACCGATGATGCTCCGAAAGACAAGCGCCCAACCCGCCATCGCCAGTAACGCTCCGAGATAGCTCGGGTGCCGGACGAAACGATAAAAGCCGTCGGTTTGCAGGAGGTGATCGGGTTGCAATGCGACGAAGATGCTGAACCGGTGACCGAGCTCAAAGACGGTGGCGACGCGGACAAATCCGCCGATGGCGGTGATAATCAGCCCCAGGTAGCGGACGGCGTCGCCGTCGATCGACCAGCGGTCGAGACGATCGAGATGCGGCGGCAGCCACGCGAACACGATGGCGATGATAATTAACGGAATGAAAATCCAGCGGCTGGAGGGATCTTCGCGCTGGCCGATTCCGAGACCGCTGCTTCCGGAAAACGCGTAAGCGATTGCGCCGGCCAAGGCCAAAATGATTACGCCCGTGCGGGCCGGACTGGAAAAAAAAGTTGTCCAATCGCCCCAGCCCCAAATCGTGAGCGCGAGAAGCGGCAGGGTGCCGCCGATTGCAAATGCAAGGTTCTTAATGGTGGAATTCAAAAGTAAGAATTAAGAATTAGGATTCATTAATCAGGAATCCAGGAAAGCAGGAATTGTGGGCAGCGGATCGCGGAAAGCGGAGAAACCAATTGGGCCGCTTGTAAATCTGAGGTCGATGGCCGACGTAATTCAGATAGATGCAACCTCGGTTCAAATCGAATTCGTAAAGGATGCGGTAATCGCAACTATTCGGAGCGACCTTGAAGGCGATGGTGCAGAAAATTGTCGAGACGCGTGCCTATCTCATCCACCCTGCGTTGGACGGCCTCACGCACGGACTTCGGCAGGGAATCAAAAGCTTGGAAAACGTGGGCGACCAGATCTGAAGCACTGCAGCCACGATCTATTCTGCCTGCTGCGTCGTGTAATGCCCAGCCGCGATTTCGCGGCGCGACTGATCTAGAGAAATCTAGCCAAGATCTTCTCGATGAGAAGAGACAAAGAAAATAAAAAATCGAAATAAGAAAGTAGAAAACGAAAGTCAGAAAATCCTTACAGAGGTAGCGCTGAGTTGCATAGGATTCTCGGCAGATGAACGAACGGGCGCAGAATTGCGGATCGCGGACTTCGAAAAGGACTCCTAGGCGATGACTGAGGGGAACGAAGAAATTGCATCGGCCGTGCCCGCTGATCTGGATTCCTTACCCCGATTACACGAGTTTCGGTTGCGCGGAATGCAGATGACGCGGCTGGAAACTTTTATCGACGCGGCGTTCGCGTTCGCGATCTCGATGCTAGTGATCGCGGCTAATCAGGTCCCGGATAATATCGAGGAACTCCTGGGCGCTTTCCGACATGTGCCGGCATTCGTGGCGAGCATCGTCGTGCTTGGAATTTTTTGGCGCGGGCATTGGACATGGAGCCGGCGTTACGGCCTCGAAGATGGTGTCTCGATTTTTATTAGTTGGGCGATGCTGGCCACGATTCTGATCTATATCTATCCGTTGAGAGCGGTTTTCGGGTCGATGTGGTTTCTCCTTAGCGATGGTCGAGTAGGCCGAGCACTTGGGCTACGGAGCGACGCGCAAGCGCGCGCCCTTTTCGCGACCTTCGCGATCGGATTCACGGCCATCGCACTGGAGATCGTGCTCCTGAATGTGCGGGCCTGGCAATTGCGGGAACCGTTACGGTTGAACGAACGAGAACGATTGATGACCCGCGACGACATCGCGGGATGGAGCCTGCCCGCGAGCGTGGGAATCATCTCGCTGATACTGGCGCTGATTTTGCCGATACGAGAAATCGCCTGGAGCGGTTGGGTTTATTTTTCGATGATAATTCTGGTGCCACTGCATTCCGCATACCGGAGGAAAAGGATGATGGCGAGCCGAAATAAGAAATAAGAAGTAAGACAGAGGAATTTAGAAGAAAGAATGAGGATTCGTTAATCGGGAATCCAGGAAAGCAGGAACTACGGGCAGAAAGGGAAGACAAACATCGAGACTCGTCAATTCTCCAGGTTCGATTCTGAAGCAATCGAAAGAAAACTTCTTAATTGAAACTCGCTCACTCCCGCTGTCGCTCGCTGTTACCCTCACAGCTCTATGTCACTCCTCCCGGTCGCTCCATTCTTCCTTCATCGCTCTAACCTTGCGTTGTTTAGCGCTTGGCCGCACGGTACTTGACGTGGTCCATTTCTTCAAAGTCGCTGTCTTGCGTCCAAATAGTTGCATTCTGCGCCCGTGCCGTTGCCAGAATAATGCTTTCGGCCATCGGAAGTTTTTCGTGGTGACTGATCTGGGCGGCGGCAATGGCCAGCGAAGGAGTTAGCTCAATGAGCTGCCCGTGCTGAAGGACGGAGATAGCCTCAAGCGCCGCGCGCTCGTTCCTTTGCTGGAGCACCCGCTTGTAAACTTCGAAAACGACGATCGTGGGCACGAGCAGATCGCGAGCCTTTTCGATGGCGGGCGCAAAAAAACCGGCGTTTGGGCCGTCAGCAAAATATTCCAGCCACGCTGAGGAATCGACCAGGTTCACACGCGATCTTTTTCCCGTGGGACCGAGCTATCAATCCCGCGCAGAAAACCACGCATCTGTTTGGCGGATCGGATCGGAAACAACTGGATGTGCCCGTGATTTTCGGTGACATTGAATGCGGTTCCCGGTTCGAGTTTAAGCGCTTCCCGAACGTCTTTTGGAATCACCACCTGAAATTTGGGAGATAAAGTTGTGCGAGACATTGATCGATCTCAGGTACGTAAAACACTAATCTTATCGATCTTCAACGTCAAGGCGAGTGACGAGAGCGAGAATTAGGAAGGAAGAATTAAGAGTGAGTTAGGGTTCATTAATCAGGAATTCAGGAAAGCAGGAAACTGCGGGCAGAAGGCAAAGACAAACATCAGACTCGTCAATTCTGACTCGCGCTGTTCCCGTTCACACGGAACCTTCGGAAACTCGGCGAATGACAGGTTATTTTATGAAGCGATTTTTCGTCCTCCTCCTAACGATTTTGGCGGGCGTGAGCTCTGTTTGCGCTAATCTGGGGGATGGCGGTGACAGAATTGACGATTCATATGGCAACCTAATCGGACGACAACTGCGCGATGATGGAACCGTCAGCGTCCTTTATCATAAGGATCGGTATCTTTACTTCGTGCTCTTCGATAATGGCGTGAGCGTTTTGGAAAGGTATTCTCGCGTCGATGGCGCCGACTTGTCAGAAAGAGAGATCGCAAAATTCCTAAAGGCCAATACTGGCCGAACGGCGACGTGGATACGCGACGAGACTGGCACGTCGAAAGAACGCAGATTCAAGCGCAGCGATCACAAAGCCGAAGCAACGTGCGACAAAGTGGACAACCGATTGACGCTGACGGTGCGGGAACTGCACGTCGGGACGCCGGAAATTAAGAATTAGAAATTATAAAGGAAGAAAGCTTGTAGCCGATTTCAGTGGAAGAAATAGCTTACGCCGAGCTAGCCGCCGACCGAATTCAGCCCGCGGTTGCGTTCCGTCGCGCCGGCGTTGGAAATGTGACGATAGGTGACCTCCGCTGCGATCGCCCATTTTTCATTGAAGTGATAGCGAAGCCCGAGCCCGCCAACCGCCATCGCTTCAACGTTGCTGCCAAGAATATCTTGAGCGTCGGTGTCGGCATCATGGTAAAGACCGCCGCCACCCATCTGGATGTAGGGCACCCATTTCGGATTGGGACCCTGCACGAAGTTCCAGCGGACGAGAAGGTTCCCGCCGATAAGATAGGTGGCTGGACCTTCGAAGAACTCGCCGCCCATTCCTTCCACCAGGAACTCGAGGTCGCCGCGGAACAGTCCGCCGCCGGTCAGGTCCGTGACCACATAGCCCAAGCGCAGGCTCTGCAGAGCGTAGTCAAATCGGGGCCGATTGTCGCCGTAGAGCCCAGGATCCCAGAACGCGCCCGCCAGGAACTGGACTTCCCAAGCACCTTTTTCGTATGGAAAGCTGGAAATTGTGACCTCCCTGGAGGAGCGGGTCGCGACGATCGCGTCCGCGCAGAGCTGATGGGAACCGAGAAGGCGCAGATGGCTTGGGCACCGATTCCCTTAGCGATTTACGGTGCCGCGTTGCCGTCGGGGATCCGCTCCAGCTGGGTTTTCGTCCTGCGCAGCGGCGCGACTACAGGAGCAGAACGCCATCCGAACAGTCATCAACGGATGATGTCGTTCGAAGCAATTGGAGATTTGCAAGTTCGAGCCGAACTGGCGGACGGCGGCGAAGGTCAGTGGCAATCCAATCTTTTGGTGAGTGAGCCGGACGCGCCACTTGAACGGCGCTGGATTTCGATTCTTCGAAACGTCTGGCATCAAGCTGTGGTGCCGGAGGGCCCTGATTGGATAGTGGTTTCCTTTCATACTGTTCCGGCAGAAGAGCTGATCGAGGAGCGACCAGATTCCGACGACCCGGTCGGAACGAAGCAGATGCGATATCTAGGTGCCGATTTGGTACCTTAAAGCTTCGAATTCTCGGCGTGTGATCTGAAACATGAAGTCTTTCGGAAAACGCACGAAAATCTATTTCATTTTGCGCCAGACAACGTCTTCGTTGTTTCGGCGGTCGACGAGGGCGTCGATTTTGCCGTGGTCGTCGTAGCGGAAGAGAATCCGCCCTTCGACACCTTTGCGGAAAAAGAGATTGGAAGTTTCGGGGAACAATTGTTCCTTCTTGCCTTTGCGTTCATCGAATAGGTTTTCGCCCTCGGCCGTAACTGATCTTGTTTGACCGGGCGCGAGCTCATAGATGCCGATGAAGTCGCCCAACTTTTTCGGATCGATTTTTCCTATCACTGGATCTTCGTAGTAACGGTGTGCCTGGCTGGCAATGATTTTCCATTCGCCGGCGCGCCGCAGCCAGGTGTCGGTGATATGATAACGCGCCGTCAGATTTTGATCGAAAATGGTTTCGGTTTCGTTGGCGTCGTAGCTCAAAACGCCGGTGTCGCCGATGATTCGGCTTTGGACGTTGTCGATCTTGATGGCGCCGGAATATCCCGCTGGCATTGGTGTGATGTCGGCAATGAGTCTGGTTTTATCCAGGGTCCGGCCTTTCTCGTCGGAGAAGATGCAATCGTCAGCGAAATATCTTTTCCACGGCGCCTGGTTGCCGGGCACGATGGCGTTGTAAAGCTCCTGGGTGCGACGGACGAGTTCGTCCTGGGTGATCGGTACATCTGCGCCGCGGGCGAGCGCGGTTGCGAAGATGATGATGAGCACAAGTTTCACAACGCTAAACATAGGGGGAGGGTGAATTAGGAAGGAAAAGTTAGGAAGGAGAAATTCAGTTCTGATTCGTTGGCCAGCGCGTGAACAACACCACCCTTTTTTAATTCGTCCTTCCGAGCATTGTGCCGCGGCAATTTGAACTACCGCACTGGCACAAGAATTCCTTTTTCGATTCTTCAGTTATGGGTTCGTCGATTTCCAGCGCGTAATCGTAAAAGAGTTCCTCGCCGGCTTCGATATCGCGCATTGCGTAGATGAAGATGCGGTCGTCTTCCTCGATGGCTTCGCAGTTTGGATCGCAACTATGGTTGATCCAGCGAGCGTCGCTGCCGGCGATCTGCGGATTGATTACCTCACCGCTTTCGAGGCCGAAATTGAATGTGTGCGGATTGTTCTCCTCGTTGGGAGCGCTCTCCCAGGAGCCGCGTTGGCCGGTGTATTCGATGATGCGGGTGCCTTCGGGGATGAACTGCGTGGCGTAAACGCCGCGACCGTGTACGCCGGACTCGCGAACATCGATCCGTCCGACTGGCTTTCGAGTTTTGGTTTTCTTCGGCATAACCGCTCAGTAAGGAACGTTAAGGGCGGAAGGAAGAATTAGGAAGGCAGAAGCCGAGGAGAGGACGGAAGAAATTGGAAATGGGAAATTCAGAGACCGGCAGATTTTGGAGATCGGACGGGCTATCTTTTAGCTGGCGTTCGTGCGCCTGCCGGCGAAGATTAAGACCGTATGAAAAGTTACTCTAAAATTCTCTTCTCCTTTCTCGCAGCGATGATTTGTGCGACCGCGTTCGCGGCAGATCAGCCAGCGTGCAAGAAGAGCGGCAAGAATTGCCCGATGAATAACGGCAAGGAGTGCAATTGCGGCAAGAGCTGCGATTGCTAGTCAGAGATCAGAAAAATCGAATACGTAAAAGTCTGCAAGATACAGCTCAACTCAGGTGGAGAATCGCGTGCGCACTTCGGTTGAGACGCGCATCGGCCGGCCAGTTTGAGCATTGATGGGACACCAGAGCGTGCGTGCTTGTGACAAGAGCTGATCATCGCTCTTGCGCCGGATTTCGGTGAACCGCTCGAAAGTGAGCCGGCTCGCTTTGCCTACCCATGTGCGAAGCACGATTTCGTCGCCACGCGTGGCCGGCGCCTTGTAGTCGATCTCATGGCGCAACACGATCCAGCCGATGGTGGCTTGTGCTTCGCGACTGGCAAGCGCTCGCCAATGCGCGGTTGCGACATCCTGGACCCACCGCAGGTAAACTGTGTTGTTAACGTGATCTTGCTCGTCAATGTCGGGCGCAACGACCGGCACGAACATTTCGAAATGTGACGAGGACATCGGAGGACGGAACAAGTTAATAGTTGGTAGTTGATCGACAAAAGGAACGGTGCGCAATGCAGACGCCGCGCATTCGATTTCCTCAACACAGCTTCGGTTTGCGACTATAGCGGTAACCTCACATCCGAAAGCGTTTCATTAACTGCTCGCGCAATTCCATCGCGAGCCTCGGGTTCATACGGTTGAGCATTTTCTCCCGACGATCCGGATCCATGGCAGCCAGGTCGCGCACGATCTTGTCGCGAGTTTTCCATTTCGCGTAACCACTCCAGCCGATGCCGATCGCCAGAAGCGCGGAGATTATCCAGACGGTAATATCACGCTCGGTAATCATGAGGAAAAGAAAAGTAGAAAGGCGAAATTAGAAAGGAGAAAACGCGGATCAGACAAAAAGTGATGAGAGGAAGCGATAAGTGACTGATGATGGGTGAGAGATCCCCAGAGACCAGGAGTCACACCCAGAACAGAAGTCAGAAATCAACGAGATTAAATCGTTGTGATCTGCCGGTTTCGGGCGATAGTCCGGGAAGTTTCTCTGATACCGATTTCCTGGAACCCCAATCGAGTTCCAGATTTTTTGGGAGTTGATCCCTTCGTCAGCGCTTTTACGAAAGTGATAAGTGACGGGTGATGAGTGACAAGCGAAAAATCAATTATGAAAGCCAATCTCGTCAAAGCCGCCTCCGAAGTAATTCCCAATCCGCAAATTCTGGTGAACATGGTCTCGCGACGCGTTCGACAGCTTTTGCTCGGTCATCGTCCGCTCGTGGAATATGCTCCCGGGCTCCGCGAAGCCGATATCGCGTTAACCGAGATCGCTAATGGGAAGCTGGCGTACGAATCCACCTTCGGTCAAAATGGCAGCGCCGAATCGCCGCAAGTCGTGCCGTTGCCAAAAGTTATCGCGACCGCGAAAAAAGCGCGGAAAGCCGCGTAGGCGAATCACTCCGAAAGGTTCGCGTACCGTAAGCGATTTACGGTGGATTCGTCTGGTAAATGATTTGTCACCAGCGATGAGTAGCCGTCCCAAGATTATCTCGTTAAAACAAATCAGCGGCAGTGCAGTGATGCTTCAACTGCCGCTGACTTGTTAATTATTGTAATCTGAAGACTTTAATCTCCCGAATTTGCGCGGGTGTTTATGTGCCGGCGCGTCGTAGATTTTAGTGTCTTGCTGCTCTTCTTTTTGCCCTTCGTCGTGACGGTCGTTTCATCAGTGTTTGTGTCTGAGAATTTGGTCCTCGCATCTTCCGCAGTTGTGCGGCCGAACTCGGAGCTTTGCAAACCCTGAGCGCTCATGTGGCTCAATCCGGGATTATTCATCGGGCCGTACCCGTTTGGACCGCCGGTTGCGCCTCCGCTACGCCCCTGGGCCATGGCGCCGATTGTCAGCGCGACAAAGCCTGCCGTCACGACAATTGCCACTTTCGATTCGATCGATAATTTCATAACTTTTCCCTTTGTCATGGCGGCAACCTCGCCGCCCCGTTTTCGATTTTTCCCTTTTCAGATCGCTTCGAATCTCAGCGCGCTTATGAATGCGCAACGGCAAAGTAAGGTTCAGCAACACGTGAAAGCCCGGGATTTCGCCTCTCCAATAAATTGTTGAACAGACGGCGCTTCCGGTTGAGACGAACGTTCACGCGCGAAAAGCCAGCGCGAAAAAAATTTCTGCGATCTGCGTGAAACAGTTGATTGTTGAAAGTCGGGAGAACCGGCGAGTGAAGCGCAATGTATTCAGTTGAAGCCGACAAATCCAAACGCCTCGTCGTACTCAGTGCTGCCGGACGGGTGACGAAAGAGGAAGCGAAACAGGCCGCCCAGCGGATGCGTGACATCTTAAAAGATTTCGCACCGGGTTTTCGCGTGCTGGCGGATTTTCAATGGCTGCAATCGATGGATCCTGCCGCCGCGCGTCATGTGGCCGAGATCATGGACGCTTTGACTGAAAAACAGGTGGCCTCGGTGATTAGAGTCATGCCTGACCCACACAAAGACATCGGACTCAACATTCTCTCGCAGTTTCATTACGGCCCTGGAATTCAAATCGTCACGTTCGAGACGCTGGCTGATGCGCTGCAAAGCCTGGTGGAAGAAAGCGGCAGGACAGACGAGTGAATGGTCGCTGGGCTTAGTGAAGAGGGAAAAGAAATCAGAGGTCAGCCTCCTTCGTAAAGCTACGGCGGCCAAGGAGATCAGGGGGCGGAGATGGAAGCGACAATTTATTGCTTGCGCTCCACTTTGATGCTGGACATTCTGAAGCCATTAACGTTAGCCATATACTATGAAAAAAACTGTTTTGTCCTTAATCACGGCCTTAATCGGCATTGCGTTTGTCGTTTCTTGCGCGCAAAAACCGGGAACAACCGCAACGTCAACAACCGCGGCAACGGCCCAAGCTTCGCCGTCGGCGACACCGCATAAGAAGCGCGCAGCCAAGAAGAAAGCGCCCAAGACCGAGGGGTCGCCATCCACTACTGAATCCCCGGCGGGCACAGAATCGCCGTCGCCGACACCATAAAAGAAAAGGTAGCAGGCAGAAGATAGAGGGGCCGAGGGCGGAGGGCCGGTAAACTATGCGATCGACTGACCGGTCCCCGGTCAGTCGAGACAGTCGGCTTGTGCTTACGCGCGTAGAAGTTTTGAAGACCGGTTGGAGCATTGGCGAGCGGTCGGAAGCCAGAGCGCGGGATGTTGAGGGTTGGAGTTCTCGCGCTAGAGTATCATCGGGATGTTTGAAACGATCATCGGGTGTCTCAAGTGGGCCGCTGTCGGATTCGTGGTGGCGTTTTCCCTCATGAAGCTGTACGAGGCCAGTCACATTCACGACGACATTCCGAAGCCTGAGTTCAAAATACGGCAGTCGAAGCGCGCGGCGCTCGTTTTATCGACATTCGCCGCGATGCTTTCGGCGCTCGTGTGGTTGTTGGTGCAGAACTGGGACTAGGATCAGAAGTCGGGGCTCAGAGGTTAGGAGGTCAGCTCATCCCATGTAGAAC
>WNGP01003277.1_pt1 | contig 13559 bp, 10 predicted proteins | sample 5407671 | NCBI WGS metagenome assembly WNGP01 (sample SAMN13153381, study PRJNA577476) | soil metagenome | isolation source: 40 cm soil or saprolite under Garry oak tree replicate 2 | place: USA:California | collected 2016-06-15 | reverse complement strand
TCGGCGTGCGTCGTGGCATCCCCGTGCTCACCAAGCGCGATCTCGTAGACGACGAATGGCTCGCACTCGTGCGGACCGAGGTCGCGGAGCGGCTCTCGCATAGCCGCGTGCGCTGGCATGCGCCGGTCGCCGTGAGTGCGCTCAGGGCGGAGGGTCTGGAGGACCTGAGAAAAGCGTTGGTGGAGGTTGTCGACGATCTTCCGGACCGACCCTCAGATGATCTGTTTCGGCTGCCGATTGACCGCGTCTTCGCGCTGGCGGGAGCAGGGACGGTCATCACGGGATCGACCTGGAGCGGGACCATCGCCGCGGGCGCCAGCGTGCGACTGCTGCCGCTCGATCGCGAAGCCCGGGTCCGCTCGATCCAGGTCCATAGTCAGGATGCCGACCAGGCGGGCCCCGGTCGGCGCACGGCGCTCGCGCTCGTCGGCGTCGCAAAGGAAGAGCTGGAGCGCGGGCAGGTCGCCGTCACGGGCCCGGGATGGGCGGCGACGAGCACGCTCGACGTCTCAATGGAGCTGCTGCCCGCGGTCCGCAAAGCACTCGCCGTTCGTACCCGCATTCGCGTCCACCTCGGTACGGCCGAGGTGCTCGGACGCGTGGCGCAGATTCGGGGCCTAGGGCCTGGGGACTCGGGCTTGGCCCGGCTTGTCCTTGAGCATCCACTCGTGGCCCGTGGCGGCGACCGGTTTGTCATCCGGAGCTTCTCGCCGGTCACGACGATCGGCGGTGGGGTGGTGCTCGATCCCTTTCCCCCCAGGCGTCCGCGCGTGTCCGAGCGCGGCCTGGCCAACTCCGGTCAGCCGCCCAGCGAACGCCTGGCGCGCTTCGTGGATGAAGCAGGTCTCGCCGCCGTCCGCGTCGAGGATCTCGCCGTCAGGCTGGGCATACTGCCCTCTGACGTGACCAGCACAATTGCCGAAGCGGGAAAAAGCATCCTATCAGTGGGGGATGTCCTGGTGTCGCGTCGCGCGATTGCGGCGGAGGTGGAACGGCTGGCCACTGTGGTGGCGACGCATCATGACGAGCATCCGCTCGATCCGGGCCTCTCGCTCCAGGCGCTGCGGGCCGCGGTCACGGCGCCGCCGGCGGTCTTGGACCTGTTGGTCGAGCACGGGGTGAAAAAGCAGGCCTGGGAGCTGGTAGAGGGCGGGGCGGCCGTGCGAAAGCCCGGATGGCACGCGGCCCTGAAAGCGAGAGCGGGCGATGCGGGCGGGCGGCTGGCGCAGCGGTTGGCCGAGGCGCGGTGGCAGCTTCCCACGGTTGCCGAGCTGGAGCGTGAGTTTGCCGACCCTTCGGTTCCAGCGTTGCTCGCGCACCTCGCGCGCGAGGGGTCGGTGGAGCGAGTCGATCAAGAGCGGTATGCGCTGAAACAGGCGCTGGAAGAGTTTCGCCGGGCGGTCGAGGATACGCTGCGAGAGCTTGGAGCGGCTACGCCGGCGCAATTTCGGGACCGATTGGGCCTGACGCGTAAGTACTTAATACCGCTGCTGGAGTGGGCAGACCGGCGCGGGATCACCAGTCGGAAGGGCGATACCAGGGTTTTACGTGCTTGACAGTGGTTCAGCGGTTCCTAGCTTTTGCTCAGCAGTATTCAACTCTTGCGCCCTGTACCTACAAGGAGAGCTGTCTAACGCATCTTTTCCGTTCGCAGAGGAGTCGGTGAGATGAAGCTGTACGCCTGGGCAGTGTTGGTGGGGGTGCTCGGGGGGCAGGGACTGGCGGGAGTCGATGGAGTGCTGGGGCAAGCGCCGCCTCCGCCGCTGGTCGAGCTCAAACAGAACTACCCGAACCCGTTTAATCCGGCGACCACGATCCCGTTCACGTTGAATGGTGATTTGTTTGCCAATGGTCATCGGCCGAGGGTGTCGCTCAAGATCTATAACGTGTTGGCGCAGCTGGTCGCCGTGCCGATTCTTCAGGGCAATGGCCAGGCACTGGCGGATCTCGAGTTGACGTGCGGAACTGTAGGATCGTCGCCGTGCGCGTTTACCGCGTACTGGGACGGCAATGTGCTCAACACGGGGAATCCAGCCGCGTCGGGCGTCTACATCTATCAACTAATTGTTGATGGGCGGCGATTCACCAAGAAAATGATCGTAATGAAGTAAGGGCGGCAGATAAAGCGGCGGCAGGTACAGCGGCGGCGCAGGGCGGCAGAAGCCCTCGCCGCCGCCTCGCTTTTGCCGCCCCTCGCCGCCCCTCGCCGCCCTTCGCCGCCTCTGCAATATTGGCATCTTTCTAGGGCACATAGATTGCCAGAGGGCCAGGCATGATCCAACCAGACAGACTGACAGTCAAAGCCGCCGAGGCTCTCCAGCAGGCTGCAGCGTTAGCGCGCTCCAAAGGCAATCCCGTCGTCAATGACGCCCACCTCTTCTACGCCCTCCTGCAGCAGGACGAGGGCATTGTCGTCCCGCTGCTTCAGAAGGCGGGGCTCAACGTCACGCAGCTTCAGGCTGAAACCGAGCGGGAAATCGAGCGATTTCCCCGGCAGTCAGGTGGCGCCGACGCGACGCTGTCGCGCGAGCTGACGCGCGTGCTGGACCGCGCCGATGAGGACGCCAAGGGCCTGGGCGACGCGTACGTATCGACGGAGCACATCCTGCTCGCGCTCGCGGAAGAGAAGGGCACCACGGCGCGTGAGCTGCTGGCTGCCAGCGGTGTCGATCGGAAAGATCTGCTGGCGGCGCTCGAAGGCGTCCGGGGCGCGCATCGCGTCACGGACCAGGAGCCCGAGAACAAATACCAGTCGTTGCAGCGCTTCACGCGCGATCTCACGGACGTTGCCCGCAAGGGAAAACTCGATCCCGTCATCGGCCGCGATGAGGAAATCCGTCGCGTCATGCAGGTGCTCTCGCGCCGGACCAAGAACAATCCGGTCCTGATCGGCGAGCCGGGCGTCGGCAAGACGGCGATCGTCGAGGGGCTGGCGCAGCGGATCATCAACGGCGACGTCCCCGATTCGCTCAAGAACAAGCATCTCATCGCGCTCGACATCGGCGCACTGATTGCGGGCACCAAGTACCGCGGTGAGTTCGAAGAGCGGCTCAAGTCGGTGCTCAAGGAGATCACCGCGACGGAAGGCCGTTACATCGTGTTTATCGATGAGCTGCACACGCTCGTGGGTGCGGGCAAGGCGGAAGGCTCGATGGACGCCTCGAACATGTTGAAGCCGGCGCTGGCGCGCGGTGAGCTGCACGTCGTCGGCGCGACGACGCTCGACGAGTACCGCAAGAACATCGAGAAGGACGCCGCGCTCGAGCGGCGCTTCCAGCCGGTGTTCGTGGGCGAGCCGACCGTCCCGGACACGATCGCCATCCTGCGTGGCCTCAAGGAGAAGTACGAAGTCCACCACGGGATTCGCATCACCGACAACGCGCTGGTGGCCGCGGCGACGCTGTCGCAGCGCTACATCACCGACCGCTTCCTGCCCGATAAGGCGATCGACCTGATCGACGAGGCGGCCGCGCGGCTGCGCATCGCCATCGACTCGCTGCCGCAGGAGATCGACGAAGTCGAGCGCAAGATCACGCAGCTCGAGATCGAGCAGGATGCGCTCGCCAAGGAAAAAGACAAGGCATCCAAAGAGCGCCGGGCCAAGATCCAGCAGGAGCTCGCGGAGCTGCGTGAGAAGTCGAACGCCATGAAGGCGCAGTGGACCGCCGAGAAGGACGCGATCCAGAAGATCCAGGCAAAGAAGGCGGAGCTCGAGAAGCTGCGCACGGAAGCGGAGCAGGCGACGCGCCGCGGCGATCTCCAGAAGGCCGCAGAGATCAGCTACGGCACGGTGCCGCAGATTGAAAAGGAGATTCAGGGGCTCGAGAAGCGGCTCGCCGAGATCCAAAAGAAGGAGAAGTACCTGAAGGAAGAGGTGGATGCCGAGGACATCGCCGAGATCGTGGCGAAGTGGACCGGCATCCCGGTGACGAAGATGATGGAGTCGGAGAAGGGGCGGCTGCTCAAGCTCGAGGAAGAGCTGGGCCGGCGCGTGATCGGGCAGCGCGAAGCGTTGGCCGCGGTGGCCAATGCAGTCCGGCGCGCGCGCGCGGGGCTGCAGGATCCCAATCGTCCGACCGGCTCGTTCATCTTCCTCGGCCCGACGGGCGTCGGCAAGACGGAGACCGCGAAGGCGCTCGCCGAGTTCTTGTTCGACGACGAGCGGGCGCTGGTGCGCATCGACATGTCGGAATACATGGAAAAGCACGCGGTCGCTCGGCTCATCGGCGCGCCGCCGGGATACGTCGGGTACGAAGAAGGTGGCCAGCTCACCGAGGCGATTCGCCGCCGGCCGTACTCCGTCGTGCTGTTCGACGAAATCGAGAAGGCGCACCCCGACGTGTTCAACGTGCTGCTCCAGATCCTCGACGACGGCCGGCTCACCGATTCGCAGGGCCGCACGGTCGATTTCCGGAACACCGTGCTCATCATGACGTCGAACATCGGCTCGCAGTATCTGATCGAGGCGGGCACCAGCGGCGTCGCCTGGGAGCAGGCCGAGACCAAGGTGACGGAGCTGCTGCGTCAGGCGTTCAAGCCGGAATTCCTGAACCGGGTGGATGACATCATCATCTTCCGGCCGCTGACCCACGAGGACATCGAGCAAATCGTCGGCATCCAGATCAAGCGGGTCGAGCGGTTACTCGCCGATCGCAAGCTCACGATCGAGGTGACACCCGCGGCCAAGACACTGCTCGTCGCCGAGGGCTACGATCCCGTCTACGGGGCCCGGCCCTTGAAGCGCGCGATCCAGCGGCTGCTGCAGAACCCGCTCGCGGTTGCGGTGCTGGAGGGGCAGTATGCCGAGGGTGATCGCGTGCGCGCCGATCGCGCCAAGGATGGCAACTCGCTGACGTTTGAGAAAGCGCGCGAGCCCGTCCGTGCTTAAGGGCATGGCCGCCGCGCTCGAACAAGCGCGGCGTGCCGCGGCCCAAGATGAAGTCCCGATCGGGGCAGTCGTAATGCGCGGTGACGAGATCATCGGGTCGGCGCACAACGAGACGGTCGCCCGCAGCAATCCCACCTCTCATGCCGAGTTTCTGGCCATCGAGCGGGCGCTCGAAGCGTTAGCGACCGACCGCCTCACCGACTGCACGTTGTACGTGACGCTCGAGCCGTGCGCGCAGTGTGCTGGAGCGATCGTGCTGGCCAAGGTCAAGACGCTGGTGTTTGGGGCGTACGATGAGAAGGCGGGCATGTGTGGATCGGTGGGAGACTTGGTGCGGCATCCGCGGTTGAATCACCGCGTGGATGTGCAAAGCGGCGTCGAGGCGGAGGCGTGCGGCGAGCTGCTCAGGGAGTTCTTCGCGGCGAAACGCTAGCTTCGCTCCAACAGTCCTTTCAGCTCCAGATACTTCTGCTGCACCCGTGAGCGGCCGTCGCCGTCGATTTGCTTGGCCATGGCCTGGGGCAGAAACTGCCGGTCCGAGCACTCCAGGATCGCCGCCAGTTCCTGGAGCTCCTTTTCGATACCTTGCGTGGACGGCAGAAACTCGGCGAACACTTCCTGCAGCGCCTCGCGGGTAATCGTCTCCTTCCCCGCCAGCAGGGAGACCCGCAACGCCCGGCCGACGAGCCCTTCGATGTCCGCACCCGACAGCTCGCCGACGTGGGGAATCGCCGGGATGTCTTCGCTCGCGAGACGCCCCTGGAGCTTCTGCGCCAGCGTCAGGAACATCTGGCGGACTTCCTTCTCGTCGGTCGGATAGAACAGGGGAATGTGCACTTCCGCGCGGCCCTGGCGCTTCAGGTCGATCGGCAGCAGGTCGGGACGCGCCGTCAGCAGCATCCAGAGAATCGCGCCGCGATACCGCGTATCACCCATCTGCGCGGCAATCATGCCGAACACGCGGCTCGACGTGCCGGAGTCGCCCTCGGACTCGCGGCTGCCGAGCGCCGCGTCGGCTTCGTCGATCACCACCATCACCGGCCCCATCGCGCGGAGCACCGAGAGCACGCGCTCGAGATTGCCTTCGGTCTCGCCTACGTACTTCGAGCGGAAGTTCTTGAGATTGAGGCAGGGAATGCCGATCTCGCCCGCGGCACACTGGGCCAGGAACGTCTTGCCCGTCCCGACGGGACCACAGAGCAGGTACCCCATGGGCAGGCTGTCCAGTCGCGCTTTCCGCAGCAGCTCCGCGTCCTGACGCAGCCGCGCCTTGGCCGCCTCGTGGCCGACGATCGTGTCGAGCGTCCACTTGGGCTCGATGAATTCGAGCAACCCGCCCGCCTGCTTCTCGATGAGCCGCTTCTTGAGCTCACGGAACCGCTTCGTGTCGAGCCGCTCCCCGGTCTGCATCGCCATCTTCACCAGCACCGCGATGTCGATCAGCGAGATTCCGGCGGTCAACTTGGCGAGCGTGGGAATGTCGAAATCGGAGAAGGTCGCGAGGTCGCGAGCGCCGATCGTCGCCTTGATGAATCGTTCGCGCTCGTCGACCGCGGGCAGCGGAATTTCGATGGGCGCGACATGGGGGCTGGCGCTGAGCCGCTCGCTCACGTCGGCCCGCCGTTCGTCCATCAAGACGAACGCCATCGGCATTTTCTTGACGTGCGGGCTCTTGGCCCAGTTCAGCAGCGTGACCAGCATTGCGGCCGCAGGGAAACTCGTCCGCCCCGGTTCGCCCGACGGGAACAGGAACGACGCCTGGTCAATGATGACCGCAAAACTGATCGCCTTATCAGCCGATACAATGTTGTTGCGCACGAAGCGGTCGAGCAGGGCAAGCACGTATCCGGGATCGTTCTTGACGGTGCTGAGGTCGGCGATCTTCTCGTTGGCGGTCGCAATCATCTTCTGCAGCCGCTTCTCATTGCGCCCCGCGAACGCGCGTAACCCGCGCCCCAGGTCATAGTGCAGCAGCAGGTCCCACTTGCCGAACAACTGCTCGGCCAAGAGGTCGGCGATCGTGCCATACCCGTCGTCGCTCGCGTCCCCGCGCGGGGCGAGGTCGTTGGTGTTGCCGTGGAGCAAAAACACCGACGTCGTGCCCGAGAAGCACAGCTCGGTGAGCTGCGATGCCCAGGGCGGCGCCCAGCCCGGCAGTACGGGGGCCTCAGCCACGGTCCCGCACGGGCGGCTTGCCGGCGTCGTCCAGGATGGCCGGCGCTTGCTCCATGTCGTCGGCCACCGGCGTGATCTGCTGCAGCTGATTCAACGTGGCCTCGGTGTGATCCATGCTCGCGGCCGCGGCGTCCACCTGATTGCTGAGGAGATCCGGATCTTGCCGGTTGGCGGCCATTTCGATCAGCGCCTGGATCTTTCCCTCGACGCGATCGATCTCCACCGCGGCGAAGTCGGCGTTCTTGATCGCTTTTTGGTAATTGTCGAGCCGCTGTTCCGCGATCGCCGTGCTTTCCTCGAGTGAGCGGATCATGCGGTCATCACCGCCCGTTTTCGCGTCGGCCAGGCGCTTCTTGAGATCGTCGAGTCGCTTGGTCAGCTCGGCCGTGGTGGTGGAGCGCAGGAAGCGCAGCAGGCTGTTCTGTTGGCTGAGCAGGCGCAGGAAGCCGTACAGCAAGCGATCGAGCGCCGGCGTCCAGGCGTCCGTCGTCCCATCGACGCTGGTGGGCCGGGTGGCGCTCGCGATGGAGCGCATCTCGAGGCAGCGTTTCTTCAGCGCGTTGAAGCGTTGCTGGGCGTCGGTGCCGAGGCTGATCAGCAGCTGGTAGACGTTCACCGCCGCCGCCTGCCCGCGCTCCCGGTTGGCCGTCTGCGCGTCGATCGCTTCGCGATAGCGAGGCAACGACACGAGCGCGCCCAGATAGATCGCTTCGCCGGCGCCGACCAGCGGGAGCAGCACGTCGGGCCACGGTGTGAGTATCGCGGCCGCGGCGCCGCCGAATACGGCAAGGAGGTTCCAGGGGGACGTGAACGCCCGCCAGAGGTAGTAGCCGATGCCTCCGCCCGGCGCCGTCATTCGTCCCCCGCGCGCGTGGACGGCTGCAGCCGCTCGATCATGTCGCGCAGCTCGAACACGACCTTGAGAAACTCCGGCTCTTTCTGCATCTGGGCCGCGGGGCGATCGGGTGGCGGGACTGCCACCTCTTTCAGGATCGTGCCGGGCGCGGACGAGATGACGTAGGTGCGATCGCCGAGGTACACCGCCTCCTCGATCGAGTGCGTCACGAAGAACACGGTCGCCTGAAGATCCCGCCAGAGGTGGACCAGGAGATCCTGCATGCGCATCCGGGTGCTCGGATCGAGCGCGCCGAACGGCTCATCCATCAAAATGATCCTGGGGCGCAGGATCAGCGTGCGCGCGATTGCGACGCGTTGCCGCATCCCTCCCGACAACTGCGACGGGTACTTCTGCGCGTCGCGGGCGGCATCCAGGCCGACCTTGCCGATCCATTCGAGCGCCTGCTCGCGCCGTTCGCGCCGCGGAACTCCGCGGCACTCGAGCCCGAAGCTGACGTTCTCCTCCACCGTGCGATTCTCGAATGCCGTGTAATCCTGGAATACCATGCCGCGGTCCGCGCCCGGTCCCGAGACCGGCCTGCTGGCAACGAGCACCCGCCCGGTGCTCGCCGGAAACTGGGGCCTGAGGCCCGCGATGAGGCGCAAAATCGTGGATTTCCCGCAACCAGAGGGCCCAAGGATCGTGATGAACTCGCCCTTGCCCGGCAAATCCTCGACGCGAAATGTGACATTCTTGATCGAAGTGAACCCGTCATCGTACGTCTTCGATACCCCCTCGAACTCGACGATGGGGGGCCTGATCGGGAGCGCGAGTCTCGGCTCGGCAAGCGGGTTCACGACTACTCACCCCGCTGCAGATAGGGGAACAGCTGGGCCTGGAACCATAACAGCAGGCGATCGATGGCGAAGGCCAGCAGGCCGATGATCATGAGAATCAGGATGATGTGCTCGGTCAGGCCGCGGCGCTGGCTGGTGCTGAGCAGATAGCCGAGTCCGTATTTCGCGTTGATCAGTTCCGCCAGCATGATGTACCCAAAGGCGAGGCCAAACAGGTTGCGGAGATTATTGTAGATGCTGGGCAGTGCGAGGGCGATGAGCACCTTGCTCACGACCTGACGCTGGTTGGCGCCCAGTGTCTGGGCGGTCTCGACGTAGCGGTCGTGCACGCCGAGCACCGCTTCCACCGTCCCCGAAAACACGAACGGCACCGTCGCCAGGAAGATGAACATCGTCTTCTGCGTCTCTTCGATCCCGAACCAGAGAATGGTCAGCGGGATCAGCGCGGCGACGGGGATGTTGCGGCCGAAGAGTGCGATGGGCGCCAGCGCCGCGTCGAAGGCACGATAGGCGCCCGCCAGAATGCCGAACGGGACGCCGACCAGAATGGCGATCGCGAAGCCTGTGAGCACGCGGCGCAGCGTCGCCGCGACGCTCTCGATCAGAGCGCGCTCCGTCCAGAGGCTGGGGAAGCTGCGCAGCACCTCGCCCGGCGATGGCAGCACGACCGGCGAGATCATCCGGCTCTCCGGCGTCGCGCCGGCCGTGAAGATCCACCACAGCAACAGGCACAGCGCGATGGCGCCGAGCCCCAGCAGCCGCGCCACGACGGGACGCGGAGCCACCCGGAGCGTGAACAGCGGCGGCCGGGGCGGCGGGACCTTCGTGACGACGGGTGGGCCCGGTGCCGTCAGTGCGTCGCCTCCAACGGATACACCTTCACCTCGACGCGCCGGTTCTTGGCGTTGTTCATCGGGTCCGTGGCGTCCGCCGGCCGGTCCCAGCCCATACCGCTCGCGAGGAATTGATTCGCCTGCAGCGTCTTGAACTTCCGCAGCACGGCTTCCTTCACGGCGTTCGCGCGTTGCAGCGACAGCTCCTTCACGGCCGCGGGGTCGATTTGCCCCTTCATCGAGCCGTCGGTGTGTCCCTCGATCACGATGCGCGCGGCGCCGTATTGACCGGCGAGCCGTCCGATCTCGTCGACGACGAAATCGACGTTCGGATCATACAGCTCCTCACGATCCTGGCCGTTCACGTGGGTGACCACCTGCTTGCGCAGGTCCCACGAGTTGGGATAGAAATGGATCACGACCGTCTTGGTGAGGATCTCGTTGCTCTCGGCCTGGACGGTGCTCGCGGTCGTCGGGACGAACTGCACCTGATACTCGTTGCGCTGGTTCGCGTAGCGCGGCTCGCCGCCCAGCTTCTTGATGACCGTGAAATCCATCACCTGGTCGAACGGCACCTGCGCCGACACCATCCCGATGCGCCGATAGAGGAAGTACGATGTATTCCAGGTGCGCTCGAAGTTTGACGGGTTGTTCTGATTGAGGAAAAACTCACGATTCTCCGCCCAGTTGGTCGAGTGGGCATCGCCCAGCATGGAGAGCGCGTCGGTGGCGGGAATCGAGTAGCCGGTCGCCATGAGCTGCGCCGCCTCCTGCTTGGCGGGTTGCTCTTTCAACGCCTCCATCGCGTCGAAAATCCCGCGCACCAGCCCCTCGATGATATCGGGGTGGTCCTTGGCGAAGTCGGCGCGCGCGAACCAGACGTCGGCGATCAGCTTGTTGGCCGTCTGCGTCGTCACGAGGAGCCGGTTGCCGCGCACCTTGGCCAGGTTGTAGATGTCGGGGGACCAGCTGACCGCGGCGCCGATGGACTTGTCGGCGTTGAAGGCCGCGGCGGCCTGGAAGGCGTCCTGGGTGAACTTGAATTCGACGTCACCCGGTTGCAGCCCGGCATCGATCAGCGCGTTCAAGACGAAGTAGTGGGAGGGTGAGTTCTGCGCCAGCACGATCGTCTTGCCGCGCAGGTCTCCGACCGACCGCACCGCTTCGCGGGCCACGATGCCGTCGCCGCCATTGGAGTAGTCGATCTGCTGGAACACCCGCGGCATCGTTCGGGAGTCGCGTTTCAGCTGTTCGACGAACAACGGGATCATGTCCAGCGTGGCCCAGCCGATGTGAATGTTGCCGGCGGCGTAGGCGTCGCGCATCGCCACCGGATCGTCGATCAGCACCAGGTCGACTTTGAAGTCCTGGCCGCCCGGCGTGTGCCAGACCTTGCCCGCCTTGAAGCCGCCGTTCGCGTAGATGACGGGCGCCCATCCGGCCCACACGTTGAGCGCCATGCGGACGGTACGGTTGACCAGCGGTTTGTAATTGGAGATGCCGCGGACGGGGGGCAGGCGCTGCGCGGGAACGTAGGTGTACTCTTTGGCGGTCGTCACCGTCGCCGTGTCGCTCGCCTCGAGGCCCGACTTGTCCGCCGGGTGGATCAGCGCGCCGATGCCGCCTTCCTTGGCGCCGAAGCGATGCAGGCCCAGCCAGACCAACCCGGCGACCACCAACAGCAAGACGACATAAAACGCGGCTCTTGGTCTTCCGTTCGCCATGGGTGTGCGTTCTCCCCCGCTAGGTGTTCTTGTCTGTGGCCGGACCGAGATTCTTGTTGCTGTCGACCACGGGCGTCGTCTCCGGTGACTTGAGGCCCAGCTCGACTTCGTACTGCTGCAGGACATCTTCGGCCAGCTGCGACTCCATGTGTTCCTTGGCCTTGATGTCGGCGACGCCGCGGGACGAGAGGTCGGCGGCGACGCGCACCTTGCCGCGATTGGTGTCGATTTTTTGCTGGATGATCTGCTCGATTTGCCCGAAGTCGGTGGTGACGTCGAAGTTCAGATCGCCGGCGATGCGCGCGATCTCGGCCTCGGCGGCCGTCATCTTGAGATCGGCATTGTAACGCTCGATCTTCTCGCGCACTTCGCTGAGCTGCTTGTTGGCGTACTGAATTTTCTTGAGATTATTCTCGTAGGCCTCCTCGTGCATTTTCAGCTGTTCCTGGTTCTGCACGAGATCCGCTTCGGCCTTCTGCAGCTGGAGCGCGAACTTGCCGGCGGTTTCCCGGTCTCCAGCCTTGAGGTACGCCTTCACGTCCGCCTTGAGCTTCTCGACCTGTGACTTGCCCATCGTGGTTTGACGCACGACGCGCTCGACGAGCCCGCGATACAGCTCGAGGCCTTTCCGGCCGTCCTGGAGCTGTTCGACGGAGCGGTCGTATTCGAGCCGCATGATGGCGATGGGGTCGCGTTCCCACAGGGCATTGGCGATGCCGTTGAAGAACGCGCGGATTACAGTGACGAACTTACGGAAGATCATGTCTCCGTCCTCGTCGTGGATTGGCTACGCGCAAATATATATCAGCCCCGCCGCGCTGCGGCCGCGCGGGCGGCGTCGATCGCCAAGCGCAGTTGCGGCTCCGTGACATAGGGTGCCGGCCCGAGCCGCAGCCGGTCGCTACGGTGGTCGGTCGAGATGTTGGCGCGCCGCAAGCGCTGTTGAAGCTCCGCGGCGTCGGCCGCGCCAAACGACACAAACCCGCCCAGCGCCGTTACGGGGACTTCGGGCGCCAGCTCGAGTCCCTCGACCAGAAGCGCGATCTGCCGCTGGCTGAGCGCCCGCAGTCGTTCCACCGTGAGCCGCTGTTGCTCGAAGAACTTGAACACCGCCGCGCCCCGATAATGACTCGTAAAGTCGTACGTCGCGCCGGCGAACCGCGCCGGTCCCGGTCCATATTCCACCTGTTCGCTCGGCGCCCTGCTGAGATCGGTGAACTCGCTGAACCACCCCGTCACGACCGGCCGGAGCGTCGTGTCGGCGGGGAAGCGCAGGAACGCGTTTCCCGGGCCGAGCTGGCAATACTTGTAGCCCCCGCCCACGACGTACGCCCGCTCCAGCCCTTCCTTCTTTAATGAAAACGGCACGACGTTGAGAGCGTGATAGGCATCGACCAGCAACTCAGCCCCGTGCCGCTCACACGCTTCGAGCGTCGCGCGGAGACTCGGCACGATGTGCGCATTGGTATAGAGTACGGCGGAGACCAGCACTGCGGCGGTACGGTCATCGACCTCTTGGGCGAGCCGTTCAGCCAAGGTTGCCGCCGGCCCGCTCACAACCTGCACAACCTCGATACCCTCCTCACTCAGCCGGTCCAGCTGGCGCCGAATGGTGTGAAACTCACCATCCGTCGTGATCAGCTTGGGTCGCTTCTTTAAAGGAAGAGCAGACAGAAATCGCACGACCAGTTCATGCGTGTTGGGAGCGAGCGCGATCCGGTCGGGAGAGTCGTCCATGAGTCGAGCGAAGCCTCGGCGCACGTCGTTCGCCTTCTCGAATGCCTTGTCCCACACATCGTCGACGAATTCCGCTGTGTCTAGCCAAGCTTGTTGCTGAGCTTCAAACGCGACGTCGGGCCATGCCTGGTGGGAATGACCAGTCAGCAGAATCCGCTCGGCGACGCGAAAGCGTGTGTAATGTTTGGCGAGCTCCTCAGGATTAATCATGCCTTTGCCGCCCCTCGCCGCCCCTCGCCGCCCGTCGCCGCCGCCTTTTCCGCCGCCCTCACAACTCAGCCCGAATGGCCCACAAATCCGGAAACGCGGGCTGATTCAGCGTCGTCAGCAAATACTCAGCCCCGGCGGATCCTCCCGTTCCCGTTTTCGTCCCGATCGTCCGCTGCACCATCTTCACGTGCCGATAGCGCCATTCCATAAAACCCTCATCCAAGTCCACCAGCCGTTCCGCAATCTGCGCGACACTCGGGTTCTTCTTGTAGACCTCCACGAGAATGCGCTGCACCT
>WNGP01008636.1_pt1 | contig 13565 bp, 14 predicted proteins | sample 5407671 | NCBI WGS metagenome assembly WNGP01 (sample SAMN13153381, study PRJNA577476) | soil metagenome | isolation source: 40 cm soil or saprolite under Garry oak tree replicate 2 | place: USA:California | collected 2016-06-15 | reverse complement strand
CTTCAAGCCGTGCTCGTATGGGTTCCGCCCGAACCGGCGCGCGCAGGACGCGATCGCCGAGATCCACCACTACGGGACCAGCGGTTACCGCTGGGTACTGGAATGTGACATCAAAGCCTGCTTTGATGAAATTGATCATACGGCATTGATGGATCGCCTCCGGGCGAGGATCAAGGATAAGCGCGTGTGCGCGCTGGTGAAGGCATTCCTGAAATCCGGGGTCCTCACCGGACTCGGAGACAGGGAAGAGACACTGACCGGAACACCTCAGGGCGGGATCCTTTCGCCGCTGCTCGCTAATATCGCCTTGTCGGCGCTGGACGATCATTTCGATCGGCAATGGCATCAGGAGATGGGCTCAGACGGGCAGCGGAGAAAGCGCAGGCGTGACGGTAAGGGCAACTGGAAAATCATCCGCTATGCGGATGATTTTGTCCTCATGGTACATGGGGAACGCCGTCATGCTGAGGCGCTGCGGGAGGAGGTGGCGGCCGTGCTCGCTCCGATGGGGCTGCGGCTGGCACCGGAGAAGACCGCCGTGGTCCACCTCGATGAGGGCTTCACGTTCCTCGGCTTCGACATCCGCAGGATGCGGAAACGGGGAACGCAGAAGTACTACGTCTACACCCGGCCGTCCCGCAAGGCTATCCAGTCCATCAAGGACAAGGTGGCGGCCAGGACGTACAGGTCAACCCGCCACATGGGCCTGGACGAGCTGATAGCCAGCTTGAACAGGTCACTGGCGGGGTGGGCGAACTACTTCCGGCACGGGGTATCCAAGGCAGTGTTCAGCGCGGTCGACAGCCATGCGTGGCACCGGCTGATGCGCTGGATACGCGCCAAGTACAAGCAAGGAAACCACCGGATCGGGATGCCAGAACTGCGCCGCCGTTTCTGCGACCAGGGATGGCGGTTCGCCTGCAACGGAGTCGTGTTCACCGGCGCGTCCAGCGTCACCGTGACCCGCTACCGCTACCGCGGCAGCACCATACCGACCCCCTGGACCCCGGCACCAGCCTCGCGCTGATGACCAGCGGGCAAGACACGTGGAGCGCCCGTTGCGTGGAGACACGCACGGCGGGTGCGGCGGGCGGGCCGGGGAAACCCACCGGGAGCAATCCCGGCAGGGCGCCCCGGTCCGACCCAACCGGCCGCTTCTACAAGTCGATGTTGTATCCCCTCCTGCGGCGCATCAATGATCACCTGGTGCGCTGGGCCTGCCGGAAGTACAAACGGCTGCGCCGACGCGAAAGGCGAGCGAAGGAACTCCTGGCCCGCGCCGCCCGGCGCTACCCGGGTTTGTTCGCTCACTGGCGATTCGGCCTCAAGCCTGATGGCTGGACGATGGGAGCCGTGTAAGCCGAGAGGCTTCCGCACGGTTCTGCGAGCGGCGGGGGGTGAGATTCCCCCCGCCGACTCTCCCGCTGGTGATGTGCAGTACCCGGCAGCAGGCCGAGGCCGCGTTGAAGCGGCTTCGCGAGTTGCTGGCTGAGCTCGGTCTTGAGCCGAAGGAAGCCAAGACGCGCATCGTTCATCTGAAGGTGGGGGGCGAGGGCTTCACGTTCCTCGGCTTCCATCATCAGATGGTGCGTTCACCTGCCCGTTCGGGGAAACGACAGGTCACCTTCCTCGCTCGCTGGCCCGCGGGCAAGGCGATGCAGCACGCGCGGGACCGGTTGCGCGAGCTGACGGACCGGTCCCGGTTGCGGGTGCCCGCCGAATGGGTGGTGCAGGAGATGAACGGGTTCCTGAAAGGCTGGGCTGCGTACTTCAGGTACGGCAACTCGGCCCGGCGCTTTTCGCAGCTGCAATGGTATGCGGGGATGCGCCTGGGGCTGTTCGTCGCCAGACGCCATCGACGGGGGCGCGGGTTCGGCCGGTGGGTGGTGGGGGTCGCCTCACCCGATCGGCTGGGCCTGGTAAGCCTTGATGGAACCGTTGTCGCCCCCAGGCCGAACCGGCCCTGGCGGGGGAGGCCGAATGCCGGCGGTGAACGGCGTCGGTGAGCCGTGTGCGGGAGAACCGCATGCACGGTTCGAGGTGGCGGGGGCTGGAAACGGGGCAGACCTGACCAAGGGCACTGGGGTGGCACAGCCGCCCGGGAAACCGGCGGAACATGAAGGCCCCAGGCCCTACCGTCAGCGAGCCACCGCGCCAGCCCCCGACCCTACTCACGCACATCTGCGCGAAGATGAAAGACGGGCGTTTCTGGGTGCGGCGTATCACGGTCTCGAAGCGGATGCGGGCCAAGCTTGCAAAGGTCAAGGACCAGCTGCGGCAGCGCCGGCATCAGCCTGTCCCGGAGCAGGGGCGGTGGCTGGGCAGCGTGGTGCGCGGGCACTGCGCCTACTACGCCGTGCCCGGCAACCGCAAGGCGGTGGCGGCGTTCCGCACCCAGGTGACGCGGCACTGGCAGGCGGAGCTGCGGCGCCGCAGCCAGCGCTCCCGCCTGGACTGGAAGCGCATGAACCGCCTGGCGACCCGGTGGCTGCCGCCTGCCCGCGTGATGCATCCCTTCCCTGACGTGCGCTTCAGCGTTCGTACCCGAGGCAGGAGCCCAGTGCGTTAGCAGCGCACGCTGGGATCTGCGCGGGGGGCCGCCCGCAAGGGCGGTCCCTACCGCGATAACCATCTGGTGGTTCCCGTCTCTTGCCTGCCGTCCGGGCGGGCAGGGGCGGGCTGGCGCGTCGTCCGCTGATGGCCGCTGGGTGGGGCGGAGGGCCCGTAGTAGTCCGGGCACGCGAGAGGCGGGCGCATGGCGAAGGGGCCCAGCGGGTTCACGCACGCGACGTACTGCAATGGCTGGAGGCGCTGGTGAATACTGGTGAGCCGCTGGTCTGGCCGGATCCTTATTCGGCAGAGCAGCGGGTACTGCGGATGCAGGCCAAGCTGCACCTTTGGGCGGCCAAGGATCCTGGCCGCCGGTTCGATGATCTGTTCAACCTCGTTTATCACCCGGATTTCCTCACGGTCGCGTGGGAACGGGTGAGGGGAAATAAGGGGGCGCGCACCGCGGGGGTGGACCGGGTGATCCCCGCGTTCATCTCCGATGACGCCGACATCGTGGCCTTCTTGGGCGAGACGCGGCGGCAGCTGAAGTCGCGGACGTTCACCCCGCTGCCCGTCCGGGAACGCATGATCTCCAAGGGCGGGCAGCCGGGGAAATATCGAAGGCTGGGTATTCCATCTGCGATGGACCGGCTGGTGCAAGCCTCCCTGGTACTGGTCCTGGAGCCGATCTTCGAGGCGGATTTCAAACCGGTCAGTTACGGTTTCCGCCCCCGGCGCCGGGCACAGGACGCGATCGCCGAGATCCACTACTTCGGCTCCCGCGGCTATCACTGGGTGTTCGAGGCGGACATCACGGCGTGCTTCGACGAGCTGTCACACTGCGCCATCATAGAGCGGGTGCGGCGGCGGATCGGGGACAAACGCGTCCTGGCCCTGATCAAAGCCTTCCTGAAGGCGGGCATCATGTCCGAGGCAGGCGAGGTCAGGGACACCGTTACCGGCACCCCCCAGGGCGGCATCGCATCGCCGCTGCTCGCCAGCATCGCATTGTCGATGCTGGACGAGCATTTCTGCGCCAGATGGGATGCCCATGGCACAGACATGCGGCGGTTCACGCACCGCAGGCGCGGCGGGGCTACCTACCGGATCATCCGCTACGCGGACGATTTCGCGATCATGGTAAATGGCTCCAAGGCGCACGCGGACGCGCTGTGGGATGAGGTCTCCGGCGTGCTGGCCCCGCTGGGGCTGCGCCTGTCGGAGGCAAAATCCCAGGTTTGCCACCTGGACGAGGGATTCGTCTTCTTGGGGTTCCGCATCCAGCGGCGCCGCAAGAGGGGGACGCACAAGATGGCCGTCTACACCTACCCGTCGAAGAAGGCCCTGGCCTCGATCATGGCGAAGGTGCGGGCGCTCACCCATGGAGCACGGCATCGGACGCTCGCCGACCTGCTGCGCCAGCTGAACGCGGCGCTGCGGGGCTGGTGTAACTACTTCCGGCACGGCGTGTCGGCAGCCACCTTCAGCTACCTGAGCCAGTTCGCCTGGCGCCGGGTCACCAGGTGGCTGCGAAAACGGCACCCCGGGATCACCTGGAAGGACCTGCGACGCCGCTTCCTGTCCGGCACACCGGGCTGGCGGCCAGCAGAAGACGGGATCGAGCTGTTTTACCCCCAGCAGGTGGAGATCACCCGTTACCGCTGGCGGGCAGCGAACATCCCCACACCGTGGGCGAGCCTCGCGGCGGCACTGGCCGCCGCGTAGCAGGAAGGGAACCCGTGGAGCGCCCGTTGCGTGGAGACGCGCACGGCGGGTGCGGAGGGCGGGCCGGGGAAACGGGCCGGGAGAGATCCCGGAACCGCGCCCCGGTCCGACCCCTACTATCCAGCCAAAATCTGGGTCAACGGGCAGTATGCCGAGCGGCCGGCTATGCCGCATCGCGTCGGCGCGGGCCTGGTTGGCGAGCCGATCGCGCCTGGCTTTGCGGCATAGTGCTCTGGCCGGTGAGAGGCTACAGGTCGGCGAGGAAGGCGAGGAGTTCGTCGGGCGCCTGGTAGCGGCCGGGTTTGACGCCGGGCGGGGTGAGCCGGTCGGCGGCCTGCTGTTTGAGGGTCATGTCGGCGTGGATGTAGGGCTTGGTGCTGGCCACCGAGGCGTGGCCCATCCATAGGGCGATGACAGTGGGATCGATCCCGGCGTGGACTAGCGCCATGGCGGCGCTGTGGCGAAGGGTGTGCGGAGTCACCGTCTTGCTGTCCAGGCTCGGGCAGCCGGGTGCTGCCTTCTGGACATACTTAGCCAGCAGGTGGGCGACCGCGTCGCGAGACAGCGGGTTTCCGGCGCGGGTGGGGAACAGGGGATCGTCGGGGCTGCCGTCGCGTTCGCCCAGCCAGGAAGCGAGCGTCGTGACGGTGGGCGGGGTCAGCGGAGTGCACCGTGATCGGCGGTTCTTGCCGCGGCAGGACACGTGCGGGCCGGTGCCCAGGTGGACATCGGCGATGGTCAGACCGGTCAGTTCGGAGACGCGCAGCCCGGTCTGGGCGGCTAGCGTCAGCAGGGTCTGGTCGCGGTGTCCGTGCCAGGTGGTGGTATCGGCCGCGCCGATGAGCGCGTCCACTTCGGCTTGGGTGAGGAAGGACACGATGTCGGTGCGGGTGCGTTTGGCGGGGATGGCCAGCACCCGGCTGATCAGGCCGGCGTGCTCGGGGGCCTGTAGCGAGGCGTAGCGGAACAGCGAATGGATCGCTGTGAGGCGGGTGTTGCGGGTGGCGGCGCTGTTGCCGCGGGTGGACTCCAGCTCGGCCAGGAACGTGCCGATGAGCACCGCGTCCAGGTCGGCCAGGTCCAGTTGCGCGGGCAGCTTCCCGGTTCGCTGGTGGGCGAAGGTCAGCAGCAACCGCAGGCAGTCGCGGTAGCTGGCAATGGTGTGCCGGCTCGCGTGCCGCTGGGTCATCAGGTAGTCGGTGAAGAACGCCTGCATGATCGGAGCGAGCCTCATGATGCCTCCTGCCGGGAGATGCCGGTGCTGGCGATGCCGGTGTTGTGCTCGTGCAGGCGAGCGGCGGCCAGGGCTAGCAGCTCGGGGGCGGCGTGCAGGTAGTAAAAGGTCGACTGGGGGCCGGCGTGGCCAAGGATCCGCGACAGCAGCGGCATCATCGCCGCCACGTCCGCGCCGGTGCGGTACCAGTCGATAAGGGTGGTGACCGCGAAACTATGCCTGAGATCGTGGATGCGTGGCGGGCGGCGGTGCCGGGGCGTGATGCCAGCCCGGACCAGCAGCCGGGAGAATGTCGCCTCGACGGCGCTGCGGAAGGGGCGGGTTCCGGCGGCGGACAGGAAGAAACTGGGCGTGGCCGGGCCGGGGAACAGCTGGTCGCACCGCTGCCGGTAGCCGCGCAGCATCGCCGCGGTGGTCGGGTGCAGCGGCACCAGCCGGGTGCGGTCGTACTTGCCGGTGACGGTGATGACGCCGGCGTCGAGGTCAACGTCGGCGACGTCGAGTGCGAGCGCCTCGCCGACGCGCATGCCACTTACCGCCAGAAGACAGATGAGGGCGTGGTAGGTGGCCGCCTGAATGGGGATCGCCAAAGTCCCGGCCGCGTGAATGAGCGCGCTGATCTCCTGCGGCGAGTACAGGCAGGGCGGAGGTACCTCGGCGGGCGGCAGCAGGCCGGCGGGCGGGACCTGGCAGCAGGGGTCGAAGGCGGCCAGGTGGCGGGCGAATCCGCGTACCACCGACAGCCGCTGCCGATGGTAGGCCGCACTGGCCGGATCCGGTGCGGTGGCCCACGCCAGCGCCGCAGTGACGGTGACCGTGGTGTCGCCGCGTGCCGCCAGGTAGTCAGCGAAGCCGGCCAGCATCCGGGCCTGGCTGATGAACTTGTAGCCCAGGCTGCGGCGCATCGCCACGTACTGCTCGGCACGCTCGTGCAGAACGCTCACCGCGGGGCTCACAGCGGGGCTCCATCCGGGCATGGCCGGGCAAGGGCGGCCAGCGCCTCGACGTCGTCGGCGGTATATCGCTGGGTGGTGCGCTCGTCTTGGTGCCGGAGCAGCTGGGCGATCTCACTCAGCGAGGCGCCCTCGCGTCGCAGCTGCGCGGCCACGGCGTGGCGGAGCCGGTGCGGCCCGACCTCGGGCAGACCCGCCCGCCGGCAAGCGCGCTGCACCACCGCGGTGATCCCGGTCCCCGCCAGGCGGGTGAACGGTGCTTTGGTCCGCACGAACAGGTGCGGGCTGTCGCAACGGACACGGCTGCGGCGCAGGTAGTCGGCCATCGCCTCACCGACATCGGCCGGCAGCGGAAGCTCGGCCAGGATGTTGCCCTTCCCGCGGACCCGCAGCACCCCGTGGCGCCAGTCGATGTCGGCCAGCGTCATGCCGGCCACTTCCGAAGCGCGTAGCCCCAGCCGGGTGAGCAGCAGCATGATGGCGTAGTCGCGCCGCCCGATCGCACTGTACCGGTCGCAGCAAGCCAGCAGCGCCGCCATCTGCTGGCCGGTCACCGCCCGCACCGGACGGGCCGGCTTCCAACCCGGCACCGTCGGCACGGCCTCGGCCAGCGCGTGGGACAGCAGCCCCCGCGCGTGCAGATAGCGCAGCAGGTTCCGCAGCGCATACACCATCGCCTGGCCATAGGCCGGGCTGCGGCAGCTCGCCCAGCCGGTCACGAACGTGACCACCTCGGCCGCCGTCAGGCGTCCCAGCGCCGCAGCCAGGTCGGCCTGCTGCGCAGAGTCGCTGCCGAGGCAGGGAAATGTCCGCAGGAAGGTGCCGGCGTACTTGGTGAAGTTGACGACCGTCCCGGCCGTCGCGGCCCGCTCCTGCTCAAGGTAGGTGCGGTACTCGGCCAGCAGCACCTCGGCCGGTGTGGCCGCGGGGACGACCGGCGCGCCGATGACCTGCCGGTCCCGCAGGAAGTCCAGCAGCGGCACCAGCGACCGTGCCGTGATCCGCAGTCGGCATCCCTTCGCCCGGCGTTCGGCGAAGAAGCGGTCGACCTCGCCAAGATCGGCCAGTGCCCGGGCCGGCAGGCCCTGCACGTCCAGCCATCGGCTCACCCGGGACATCAGCCCCAGATGCGCGCTGATCGTGCCGCGAGCATAGCCCTGCTCGATCAGCATCTGCTTGAAGGCGGCCGCATGTTCGGCTAGCGGACCGGTGACCTCGGCCGGCGGCCGAAGACCGCCGATGCGCCTGACCTCAGAAGTCATGATCTCTCCTGTTCCATCGATGTGGGAGACGGACACCCACAACGACGGCAGGCCACCAGATCAGGACGCCGAAGCCGACATAAAAATGCGGTCTGCCGCATCCGGGAACCAAGCGCCACAGGCCGCGTTTCAGCCTCATGCGGCATAGCCGGCCGCTCGGCATACTGCCCGCAATGACGATCTCGTCATTGCGGCCATGAATGGGTCAAGCGGCAGGCCGAGCGGTCCGGGCTCGGGTTCACCGCGCTGCCGGCGGGTTCGCCGCCTGCGAGGACCCCGCCGCGCTGCAGGCCATCTGTGACCGGCTCGGGCCCGGGACGATCAACGTTTTCACCCAGCGGTGGCTCCACCGGCTGCCCTTGCCGTTCACCACCCGGGATCATGACGCCGGCTACTGGTGGGAAACCTCGATGCGGCAGGTGGAGGTCTCCCGCACCATCGTCTTCGACGCACCGCGCCACGCCCGCGGCTTCTTCGAGGCGCTGGTGCCGGAATATGTTCCGCGGAACATATTCGGGCTTCTGTGCCCGGCCCCGTTATGTGGCCGGGGCTTCTGTGCCCGGCCCCGTTATGTGGCCGGCGGCGGTCGGAGCCTTGTGATCTCGGAGATGGAGGACGCCTCCGGCCACATAACGATCAGAGCGAGGCGAGCCAGTTGAGGAGCGATTCGTCGGACCGCCAGATGAGCTTGGTGCGGGATCCCGCCGAAGTACCCGGAGGCTCGACGGCCCGGAGGGCCGCGAGTTTCGTCCTGGTGTTGATCTCGGCGTAGCGGTTGGTGGTGCTGAGGTCGGCGTGACCGAGCCAGCCGCGGATCACGTTCACCTCGACGCCGGCCTCGAGGAGGTGGACGGCCGCGGTGTGGCGGAAGACATGCGGGCTGACGCTGCGGCCGGTGCGGGGGTCATCGAGGCCGGCAGCATGGCGGCGCACGATCTTGTAGATGCCGAAGCGGGTGAGCGGCTGCCCGCGTGCCGAGAAGACCGGGGCCGAGGGGCCGGGTGCCAGGCCGGCTGACCCGAGCAGCGAGCTGAGCAGCTCGGCGGTCTGCCGCCACAGCGGGCAGGTCCGCCACTTGTCGCCCTTGCCATGCAGGCGGACCACCGGATGCTCACCCAGATCGAGATGCCCGGCCCGGAGATCGGCCGCCTCCTGCACCCGTGCCCCGGTGTTGTAGAGGAACAGCAGCAGCGACCGGTCCCGCAGCGCCAGCGGGCCCTCGCGCGGCAGCCGGCGGAGCAGTTGCTCGACCTCGTCGCGCTCGAGGAACCGCGTCTCGGGCGGGGCCGCCCGCTTCATCGGGATGGCTGCCACCCGCTGGCAGATGGCGAGCATCTCCGGTGACCTTCCGGCGATGTACTCGAACAGGGTGTGCAGCGCCGCGAGCCGCTGGTTGCGGGTGCGGACGTGGTTCCCCCGGTCCTGTTCGAGATGCCGGAGGAACCTCACGACCCGGTCAAAGGTGAGGTCAGCGAGCGCGAGCCGGGTGATCTTGCAGCCCTTGTCGGCTGCGAGGAACGAAAGGAAGAGCCGGATCGTGTCCCGGTAGCTGCGCACCGAGGCCGGCCGGAGGCCCTTCACGGTGATCAGGTGGTCGGCGAAGAACGAGTGCAGCACCGGCCCGATGGGAGCTTCGGTCATCGCGTCACCTCCGCCCAGGCCGGCGGCGCGAAGGCCTCGAAGCGTCGGCTCGCCTCGTCCAGCAGCTGCGGCGTGATCGTCAGGTAGACCGCCGTCGAGACCGGATCGACGTGGCCCATGAAGGTGGAGAGCTGGTGGAGCTTGTCCTGCGGGTCCAAACCCTCGCGATACCAGCGAAGCAAACTTCCGACCGCGAAGCTGTGCCGGAGGCTGTGCAGCGTCGGCGGCGAGACTCCCTCGGGAACGGCGAGGCCGAGGGCGCGAACCAGATGGTGGAACGTCTGGCTGGCCGTGCCGGGATGGACGCATCGCTTGCCGTCGAAGCTGAACAGCGGGGCGTCGGGCCCGGTTGCCTGGCCGGCGGCTCGCCGGCGCTCCACCTGCTCTGCGACGAGCCCGGCGATGCGCGGCCCGTGCGGGACCAGGCGGCTCTTCCCGAATTTGCCGCCCCGCACGACCAGGAGAGAACGGTCTATGTCGACGTCGGAAAGGCGCAGCCCGCAGGCCTCTCCGGCGCGCAGCCCGAGCCCGTAGCACAGGGCGAAGATGGCGCGGTAGGTCGGTCCCCGCCCCCGTGCCCGGGAGTTGTCGGGGAGCGCGGCCGCTGCCTGGAGGAGGCAGCGGGCCTGCGAGGCGTCGAACAGGAACGGGACGTGCGCCGAGGTCACCCGGCGCCGGCGCACCTTGAGCGGTGAGGCCTCGATCAGCTCGAAGGTGACGGCCCAGTCGAGCAGGCCTGCGACCACGCCGAGGAGATGGTTGAAGCTGCGGGGCCGGGACCTCGGCCGGGACGCGAGGAACTCCTCGAGCAGCGCCGGGGTCAGCTGGCCCAGCCGACAGGCACCATGCTCCTCAGCGAACCGGACGAGCAGCGCCAGCTCGTGCTCCTCGCTGTGGTACTTGCGCCCGATCCCTCGCTTGTGCGAAAGGAAACCCTCGACGGCCATTTCCAGGTTCTCGCTCATCGAAGCACCTGCTCACCGTCGCCGAGGGCGACCTCCCGAAGGGACTCGACGGCCACCTTGGCGTAGATCTCCGTCGAGGCTGCCGAGCGGTGCCCGGCGAAGTCCCCGATCGTCTTCAGCGAGAAGCCGGCGTCCACGAGCCGCTGGACCGCGGAGTGACGGAGGGTGTGCGAGCCCGGGCGAGGCACCTCGATGCCGGCGCGCAGCAGGTACCGCCTGGCGCAGCCCGAAACGGCGTCAGTCCCGATCGGCCTGATCGGCGCCATCGCCCGGAAGAAGACGTGCCGGTCGGCGCTGTTCGGCCGGCCGTGCTGGAAGTAGTCGGCGAGCGCCTGGCCGACCGCGCCCGACAGCGGGAACGCGGTCGAGTGCCCGGCCTTGCGCTCGGGGATGGCCAGCCGCTCCCGCCTCCAGTCGATGTCGTCCAGGGTCAGCGCCGCGACCTCGCGGCCGCGAAGGCCGTAGGTCGCCAGCAGCAGCAAGATCGCGTAGTCCCGCTTCCCGCACGGCGTGCGGCGATCCACCGCGGCGAGGACCTTGCCGACGTCCTCCCAGGAGATCGACCGGGGGACGGTCGAGAGCCGGTAGGCCTGCGGCCACTCCACTGTCTTCCATAGATCGCCGCGGACCAGGCCCTCGCGGTGCGCGTAGCGCAGGAACACGCGCAGCACTCCGCAGCCCTCCCGCACCGTCGTCTTGGCCAGGCCGGCCCCGGTCCGCTCGGCGACAAACGCGCTGAGCAGCGCCGGGGACAGCTCATCCAGCCCGGCGACGCCGACTCGTTGCAGGTAGGCCTCGAACCGGTCCAGATGATGCCGGTAACAGGTGACCGACGCGGGCCGCAGGCCACGCTCGGACGTGAGGTACTCGAAGAACCCTGGGACCGGGTCGGCGAACGGGATGGCGTGATGCGGGCGGCCGGTGCCCTCGAACCCCGCAACGACCAGCTCCAGCATCTGCTCGACCGGGCCGCGGATGTCTTTGGCGAGGGTATTCCCCATACCGCGGCGGGCGTCGCGGGACTCACCGGCCCGCTTGTCCACGAAGGCACCCACGTGACCTGGCAGGTCCGCCAGCGACCGGGCGCCCTGCAGGCGGGCGAACTCCCCGAAGGCGACCAGCAGCGGAACGCGCCGCAGCACGCTCCGGGCACTGTAGCCCCGTTCCGCCAGCCAGGCCACGTAACGCTCGATCTCCGGGCCGATCCACACCGCCCGGATCCGGTCGACGGTCTGCGGCTTGATGAAGTACTTCTCCAGCATCGGGCAACTTCCTCTCTGCGCATGGACTGGAGAAAGCAGCCTCTCTCTCGGGCAGGCGTTATGTGAACAGGACAAGCACCGGCCCGGCCGTCACGCCTGCTACCGGGCCATCCTCATCAAATCGGCCACATAACCGGGCCGGGCACAGAACGATGCTCCTATGGCCACATAACCGGGCCGGGCACAGAACGCCGACAACTTGGATATCGGCCGGCCGCACAACGTGGAGATCATCTTCGCCCGCAAGATCCGCCGTGATACCCGGGCGTGTTCCGGACCGCGATCGACCGCCGCGACAACGGCGGCGTCCTGGTGAATGTGTTCTACAAGCACTCGCGGATCAAGCAGTACCTGAAAGACGGCCGGGCGATGCGGATCGAGACCGTCGTCAACGCCCCCCGCGACCTGGGCTGCAACGCCCGCCTGCCCAACCTGGACGAGCTCCAGGCCAAGGCCCGCGCCGCCAACCGGCGCATACTGGAAACCGAGCGTGCCGGCCAGGGCACCGTCCTTGCGAGCCCAGCCTTTGAGCGGGTCGCGCACCCTTCCGCCGACGCGGAGGGGCGGAGGACCCCGGCCTTGCGGTTCGGCGATCCTCGGGTCATGGCCCTGGCCGGCGCCTTGTGCCAGACGCTGCTCGCCGCGACCGGCTTCACCAACAAGAACCTGCGCGTCTTGATCGCCGGGCTGCTCGGCAGCGCCTACACCCCCGGGCCAGATGACCTACGACCTCAGGCGGCTGCGCGTCAACGGCCTGATCCGCCGGCTTCCGCACACCAACCGGTACGTGCTCACCGAAGACGGCATCCGGATTGCCGTCTTCTACACCAAGGTCTACAACCGCTTGCTTGTCCCGCTCACCGCGGCGAACCAGCCCCAGGCACCGCCGGACCTTCGCGCCGCGCTGGCGGCCATCACCCGCCACGTCGATGATTACGCCACCCGGGCGCGCCTTCGCCGCGCCGCGTGAAACTTGACACAAACGTCCACAAGCTCACGACCAAAGATCGTTAAGCGTCAGAATCCAGCTGGCACCAGCATGAAGGGATCTGGGTTTCCCCTCGTAGCGTGGACACATCGCCTTAAAGGAGGACGGCGATGGCAGAGACGCGCCGGAAGTTCGATCAGGACTTCAAGGAGGGCGCGGTGCGGCTGGTCCGGGAGACCGGCCGGCCGATCGCGCAGGTGGCCCGGGATCTCGGGATCAACGAGGGCACCCTGGGGAACTGGGTGAACGCGGACAAGCGGCGCCGCGGCGACGGGGCTGAGCTGGGTGAGGATGAGCGGGCGGAGCTGGCCCGGCTGCGGAAGGAGAACGCCGAGCTGGCGATGGAGCGTGATGTGCTCAAGCGCAGCGTGGCCCTCTGGTTATCCGGCTAATCCCGGCTCGGCTGTGGATAACTGTGCCTGGATGACCGGGCCTATTCGGGTTTGCTGCGGGCGCGTTCGAGACGGCGGATGGTTTCCTCGTGGCGGCGGACTTTGGCGGCGAGGGCTTCGAGGCTGCGGCGCAGCTGGTCGATCTGGACGGTCAGGCCGGTCAGGGTGCTGGCATCTTGGCCGCGGGTCTGATGCTCCTCGATGACGGCGCGCAGGTCGGCCCGCCGGTAGAGGGTGGTCCGGCTGATCTGCGCGCGGGCGGCTACCTCCCCGAACGTGACGGGCTGCCCGGCGGCGGCGAGCTCGGTGCAGGCGGCCTCGATCCTGGTCAGCTGGTCGTGGTCAGCTGGCATGGGCCTGGGCGATGAGCAGGTCGAGCCGTTCGATGAGGCGGCGGTGCCGGGCTGCCTCGTCGCCCCAGCCACGGGCGGCGGCGTCGGCGGCGAGCGTTTCGGCGTCGGCGCGCTGCAGTTGCAGCACCGGCAGGAAGCTGGTCTGGGAACGGAAGTTCGGGCAGTGCTCGCAGATGTTGGCGTAGGCGCACGGGCCCTGGGTGGCGGTGCGCAGGCAGTAGCCGCCGGCCAGCCTCGATT
>WNGP01007085.1_pt1 | contig 13570 bp, 17 predicted proteins | sample 5407671 | NCBI WGS metagenome assembly WNGP01 (sample SAMN13153381, study PRJNA577476) | soil metagenome | isolation source: 40 cm soil or saprolite under Garry oak tree replicate 2 | place: USA:California | collected 2016-06-15 | reverse complement strand
CCGGTGAACATGCGCCCAGTGCGATTGGCGCCGTGCGCGGCGGGCGCGAGGCCGATGATCAGCAGCTTGGCGTGCGCGTCGCCGAAGCCGGGCACCGGCCGTCCCCAGTAGGTCCACTCGCGAAAGGCGCGGCGCTTGGCGCGGGCCACTTCTTCGCGATACTGCACCAGGCGCGGGCATCTGCGGCAGGCCACAACCACTTCGCGCAGATGCGCGAGACGCTGCTCCTGCGATTGGCCGAGGGGGGGTGCGCTCATCCGCAGGCCTTCTCGTACGCTCGTCTGCGCTCGCTCTTGTCCGCTCGTCTCCGTTCGCTTCTGCGCGGGCGCTTCGCGAGAAAATCGCGCAACACGACGGCCTGATTGCGCTCCTCTTCACGAGCGGAGAAGACGAGTGTGACGACGCGATGTTCGTTTTCCAGTTGATTGATGCGGGCGGCCAGCTCCGACTTATCGCGCAACTCCTGCCGGTAGCGCTTTTGGAATTCGGGCCAGTGTTTGGGGTGCCCGAACCATTTGCGCAGCGCCGTTGAGGGGCCGATCTCTTTCAGCCACAGAGCAATCTCCGCGCGTTCTTTGGAAACGCCCCGGGGCCAAACGCGGTCGACCAGAATGCGGCAGCCATCGGAAGGCTGTGGGGCTTCGTAAATGCGCTTGATCTGCAGCACGGCGAGGAAATTGTAGCGCGCGGGAAAATATCGGCGGCAAAAAAGATGCCCGCAAAAAGAGACCGCCTCCGCAGGAGATCGAGTGGGAAGAAGGGTCTTGCCCGCGGAGGCGGTTCCAGTGGTCTTTGGCTGCTGGCACATTACCTCACGAGATATGTCGTTTCAAGATATAGTTTTTGGCTAGGCCACTTGGTTTGCAAAGCCCGCGCAGAGCGCGCCCTAGCGGCACCGGTACTCTTGCCTGTACACGTGTAGCTTGGCCGGTCTAACTGCACAGCCAGATACCGGGGTCCCCGGCACACGGCGGTTTTGCGTGCGCTGGAGTGGTAAGAGTGGCTGTGCAACCAAAGCAGCCGAACTAGCTCGTTGCCCTCTGCGGCCCAAATTGACATCGGCAAGGGCGCGGCATAGCATTCATGGTTTACCCGCAATGCGCTGAAAGCGCCGGGGCGGAGCCGCGTGTCTATCTCCGAGACCAAAATGGGAACGATCCTCAGCCGGATCATCGAGAGCCGCCGGGCCGAAGTGGCGCGGCGGCGGCGGATCATGCCGGAGACGGTGCTGCGCATAGCCGCCGGAAAGGCCGATGCGCCGCGCGATTTTGCGGGCGCGCTCGTGCGGGACGAAGTCAACGTGATCGCGGAAATCAAAAAAGCGTCGCCTTCGGCGGGAGTGCTGCGCCGTGAATTCGAGCCGGTGTCGCTCGCTCGAGCTTTTGAGCAATCGGGTGCGGCGGCACTTTCGGTGCTCACCGAAGAGGAGAATTTCCAGGGTGCGCTGGCGCATTTGCGTGATGCGCGTGCGGCGGTGTCGCTTCCGGTTCTCCGGAAGGATTTCATCGTGGATCCGTGGCAGGTGTGGGAGGCGCGAGCCGCCAACGCGGACTCGTTTCTGCTGATCGCGGCCGCATTGGATGACGCCGCGCTCGCGGGGCTGCTCAATCTGGGACGAGAACTGGGAATGGAAGCGCTGGTCGAGGTGCACACGGCCGAGGAACTCGAGCGCGTTCTGGCCGCGGGCGCCCGCATCCTCGGCGTGAATAACCGAAATTTGCACACACTCGAAGTGCGCGTGGAGACGTCGCTGGAGCTCGCCGGAATGATTCCGGAAGACTGCGTCGCCGTAAGCGAATCGGGACTGCGCTCGGCGGAAGATTTGCGAAAATTGAGCGCCGCCGGCTTCGACGCTTTTTTGATTGGCGAGAGTCTGATGCGCGAGCCTGACCCGGGCGCGGCGCTGAAGCGCCTGATCGCCACCGCCGTACCCGAGCGAAGCGGCGATTCGGGCGCGGGGAGTTCCGATCGTTCACGTTAAGATTTGCGGCGTCACGAATTGGCCCGATGCCAGGCTGGCGGTGGATTTGGGGGCGCACGCGCTGGGCTTTAACTTCTATCCTCCCAGCCCGCGCTCGATCAGCCCGGCAGCCGCCTGGGAGATCGCGCGGAAGCTGCCGCCGCTGGTGGCGACGGTCGGCGTATTTGTGAACTGGCCCGCGGAGGTCGTTGCCGCGCTGGCCGGCGCGTTGCGTCTGGATGGCGTGCAGCTCCATGGCGACGAGCAGCCCGGCGAAGTCAGGGATTTGGCCGCGCGTTTTCGCGTGATCAAGGCGTTTGCGGCGGGGACGCGATTCAAACTGGAAACGCTGGCGAGATACAAAGCTGCTTCCGCCTTTCTGCTCGACGGCTATCGCAGCGGTCTTTACGGCGGCACGGGATATAGAGGCGATTGGCGGCTGGCGCGCGAAGCCCGGCGCTATGGCCGTGTGATCGTGGCGGGTGGCTTGCGGCCGGACAATGTCGCGCAGGCCATTGCCGAGGCGCAGCCTTTCGGGATCGATGTGGCTAGCGGCGTGGAGTCGCGGCCGGGGAAAAAAGATCCTGACGCGCTGCGGGAGTTGATGCGCGAAGTGGAGGCCGCGAATCGTGCCGCAAACAGCGGGCCGATCCGCGCTTTTCGGGAGAGGATTCGGGAAAAGAAATGACCACGGCCGTAAAAACTTGGCCGGACGTGCACGGCCGCTTCGGCCCTTACGGAGGGCGTTACGTTCCGGAGACCCTGGTCGCGCCGCTCGAGGAACTGGAGCAGGCCTATGCCGCGGCGCGCGGGGATGCGAGCTTCCAGCGGGAGCTCGATGAATTATTGCGAAATTTTGCCGGGCGCCCGACGCCACTGCAATTCGCATCGCGGCTGACCGAACACCTCGGCGGCCCGCGTATTTACATCAAGCGCGAAGATCTGCTGCATACCGGCGCGCACAAGATCAACAACTGCCTGGGCCAGGCGCTGCTGGCGAAAAGAATGGGCAAGCGCCGCATTATCGCGGAAACGGGCGCGGGACAGCACGGCGTGGCCACGGCGGCAGTGGCGGCGCGCTTTGGCATGGAATGCGTCGTTTACATGGGCACGGAGGACATGGAGCGGCAGCGGCTCAACGTCTCGCGCATGAAGCTGATGGGCGCGGAGGTCGTCGGGGTGAATGCGGGCAGCCGCACGCTGAAAGACGCCATCAACGAAGCCATGCGCGATTGGGTCACGAACGTGCGCACCACGCACTATTTGCTCGGATCGGTTTTGGGCGCGCATCCCTATCCTCAGATGGTGCGCGATTTTCACAAAGTGATTGGCGAAGAGGCGCGGCGGCAGATTCTGCAAGCCGAAGGCCGCCTGCCGGATTTGCTCGTGGCCTGCGTGGGCGGCGGCTCCAATTCCATCGGCCTGTTTCACGCATTTCTGGACGATGCGAGCGTAAAAATGCTCGGCGTGGAAGCGGGCGGGCGCGGGCACCAGCTTGGCGAACACGCGGCGCGGCTCGCGGAAGCCATGGGCTTCACCGGCGCGCGGCCCGGCGTCCTGCAGGGAACCTACACCTACGTTTTGCAAACGGCGGACGGGCAAATCGCTACGACGCATTCCGTTTCCGCCGGCTTGGATTATCCCGCCGTCGGCCCCGAGCACGCCCTGCTCGCCGAGCAGCATCGCGCCGAATATTCCGCCGCGAGCGACGCCGAGGCTATCGACGCCGCGCGCACGCTGGCGCGCCTGGAGGGCATCATCCCCGCGCTCGAAAGCGCCCACGCGCTGGCCGCGCTGATCGCGCGGGCGCCGCGAATGCGCCGTAATGAAATCGTTATCTTCAATCTTTCCGGCCGCGGCGATAAAGATATGGAAATCATCGCGCGCTTCCAGCGCCGCTTTGAAGCGCTGGGTCGCCGCGGCGAGATGGGTTTGGTCGCTTTTATCACCGCGGGCGATCCCTCGCTCCAGGCGACGGAATCGTTTGTGCTCGCACTCGATGAGGCCGGCGCGGATATCGTCGAACTAGGCGTGCCGTTCAGCGATCCCGTCGCGGATGGCCCTGCGATCCAGCGATCGAGTGAACGCGCCTTGCGCGCGGGCGCGACGCTTTCGGGCGTGCTCGATCTCGTCGCATCGCTCCGGCGCAAGAGCGACGTGCCCCTGGTCCTCTTCAGCTACTACAATCCGGTGCTGCAAATGGGCCTCGAACGCTTCGCCGGGCGCGCCGCGGATGCAGGCGCAGACGGTGTGTTGATCACCGATCTTACCCCCGAGGAAGCGGGCGATTATCGCCGCATCGTGCAAGCCCACGGCCTGGATACAATTTTCCTCGCCGCGCCCACGTCCACCGACCAACGCCTGGCGAGGATCGCGGAAGCTTCGAGCGGCTTTCTCTACGTCATCTCCAGAACGGGCGTGACCGGCGCGCGCGAATCCTTGCCCGAAGACTTGCCGGCTCTGATCCGCCGGGTGCGGCGCGTGAGCCGGCTGCCAATCGCGGTCGGCTTCGGCATTTCCCTTCCCGGCCAGGTTTCGATCCTGGGCGGGCTCGCCGATGCGGCCGTGGTGGGCTCGGCCCTGGTGCAGGAGATCGAGCAAGCCTCGAGCGTGAACGCCGCGCGAGAGGCGCTCGGCGCGCGTGTGCGCGTTTTGAAGCACGCCGGCAAGGCGGGAATGAGCCGGCGGGAGCCGGGCGCATGAGCGTCGAAGATTGGCGTCGCAAAATCGACGAGATCGACCGGAAATTGGTCGAATTGCTGAACGAACGCTCGCGCTGCGTGCTGGAGATCGGCCGGTTAAAGAAGGAAGATGGCTCGCCGCTCTACCAGCCCGACCGCGAGCGGGAAGTTTTGGCTGCGGTGGAGCGAGCCAACCGCGGCCCTTTGAGCGAGTCCGCCATCCGGCGATTATTCGAGCGCATTCTCGACGAAGCGCGCTCGGTGGAGCGCACGGTGATGCGCGACGACGCCGAGCCCGATCGCCGCAAATAGGCGACCAAGCTAATCGAGTGTCGAGCGCGAAAAGGCCGTGGTCATCACGGCGCTTTTCGCGCTTAAAAAAGTCTGAGGAGAATTCATGGTTGTTGTAATGCAGGCCGGAGCGAGCGAGGAGCAGATCCAAAACGTGATCGATCATCTTGTGTCGCTCGGCTTCGATATCCATCGCTCCACCGGAGTTTCGCAGACCGTGCTCGGCGCCGTGGGCGTGCGTCCCGATTTCGATCCGCGCGATATCGAGCTGCTGGCGGGTGTGCGCGAAGTGGTCCGCATCACGCAGCCCTACAAGCTGGCGAGCCGCGCATTCCGTCCCGAAGGAACGATTGTCAAATTGCCGCGGGGAGTGTGTATTGGCGGACCGGAAGTTATGGTGGTGGGCGGGCCCTGCGCCGTGGAATCGGCGGAACAAATCGAGCTGATCGCCGCGCGCGTGGCGCAGGCGGGCGCGCGTCTGCTGCGCGGAGGAGCGTTCAAGCCGCGCAGTTCTCCTTACTCCTTTCAGGGACTTGGCGAACAAGGCCTGCGCCTGCTGCGTGCTGCCGGCGACAGGCACAATCTCGTGGTGGTCAGCGAGGTCATGGACCCCTCACAGATCGCCCTGATGCTGCCTTACGTTGATGTTCTGCAAGTGGGCGCGCGCAATATGCAGAATTACCATCTGCTGCGCGCTTTGGGTACCGTAGATAAGCCGGTGCTGCTGAAGCGAGGCATGTCTGCCACCATCGAGGAATGGCTGCTCAGCGCCGAATACATCATGTCCGGCGGCAATTACAACGTGATCCTGTGCGAGCGCGGCATCCGCACTTTTGAAACCTCCACGCGCAACACTCTGGATATCGCCGCCATTCCCGTAATCAAGAAACTCTCGCATCTGCCGATCCTGGCCGACCCTTCGCACGGGACCGGCCGGCGCGACAAGGTTGCTCCCATGGCCCGCGCGGCGGTTGCCGCAGGCGCCGACGGTTTGCTGCTGGAAGTCCACAATGACCCCGAACATGCGCTCTCCGACGGCGCGCAGTCGCTCCATTTCGAGCAATTCGAGGAGTTGATGGCGCAATTGCGTATGATCGCGCCCGCCGTCGGCCGCAGCATCGCCGCGTGATGGCTCCCCTCTTCTCACGCGTTGCCGTGCTCGGCACAGGACTGATTGGCGGATCCTTTGCCCTGGCCGTGCGCCGGGCGCTCGGAATTCGCACCGTGGGCTGGGATAAGCCGAACGTGCTCGAACGCGCGCTCCAGTTGGGCGTCGTCGATGACGTCAACCCGGAACTGCAAGAAGCTGTAAAGGGCGCAGACCTCATTTATATCGCCCTGCCGGTCGGCCTGGCGATCGAGCGGCTGCCCGAGATCGCTCGCCACGTGCAGGCCAATGCGCTCGTGACCGATGCTTGCAGCACCAAGCGCGCCATTTGTGCTGCCGCCGAAAAATGTTTTTCGGAAGACGTCGTCTTTCTGGGAGGCCATCCCATGGCCGGCAGCGAAGTATCGGGAATCGAGGGCGCCGATGCAGCGCTCTTTCACGGCGCAAAGTACGCCCTGGTCCAGCGCGAGACCGGCGCCGGGGATGGCTTGATCTCGAGCGACCCCATTTCAAAGGAGATGGGTCGAGTCGAACAGGTGGATGCGCGGATCGCCAATTTCATGCGCTTGATCGAGGCGATTGGCGCGCGTCCGATATGGATCGACGCGGCCAGGCATGACCGCGCGGCGGCCTTCGTGTCGCATTTGCCGCAACTCGTTTCGATAGCCCTTGCCGGCGTTACTCGCGAGGCCACCGATCAGACCGGTTTGCCGCTCACGCTTGCCGGGCGCGGCTTGCGTGACGCGTTGCGGCTGGCCGGCAGCCCCTATTCCGTCTGGCGGGATATCGTGCTCACGAATACGGATAATCTGGATATAGCCCTGGACCGGCTCGCGCAGGCCATCGAGCATCTGCGCGCGCATTTGCGCCAGCGCGAACTGGAAGAGGAGTTTTCTGCCGCCAACGACGTCTACAAACTGCTCCACAATTTGCGTTAGAGTTAGAGCGAGTGACACGCAAGCCGTTGTCATTCTGAGGAGCGTAGCGACGAAGAATCTCTCCTTGGTTTCAGCATCGGAGGTTCGAACTACGTGGACAAGACGGTTGCTAATGCGGACGTGGCGGTGAGGCGCATTCGCGATGGCGCCTCGATCATGATGGGAGGCTTCGGCATCTGCGGCATTCCCGAAAATCTGATTGCCGCGCTCCAGCGGGCTGGCACGAAGAACCTCACGGTCATCTCCAATAATGCGGGCACGTCGGATTTCGGCATCGGATTTTTGTTGCAGGCGGGGCAAGTGCGCAAAATGGTGGCCTCTTACGTGGGAGAAAATAAGCTTTTCGAGCAATTGGTGCTGAGTGGCGAAATCGAGCTCGAGCTCAATCCCCAGGGAACCCTCGCCGAGAGAATTCGCGCGGGCGGCGCGGGCATACCGGGCTTTTATACCCCGACGGGCTACGGCACCATGATCGCCGAAGGAAAAGAGACGCGTGAGTTTGGCGGCAGGATGTATGTGCTGGAAAAGGCGCTGCGATCCGATTTCGCCTTTATCAAAGCCTGCAAGGGCGATCGCTGGGGCAATCTGATGTATCGCAAGACGGCGCGAAACTACAATCCGGTAATGGCCACGGCCGCCGATTACGTGATTGCCGAAGTGGAAGAGCTGGTGGAACTGGGCGGCATCCCCCCGGACCAGGTGCATACGCCCGGCGTTTATGTGCATGCGATTTTTCAGGGCGCGCATTACGAGAGGCGAATCGAGAAGCGCACGGTTCGGCGCCGCGTGCCGGTGTAATTCTCCGAAGAGAGGGCCAAGAGAGGAAAAGATGCGAGCAAGTGAGGTGGACAAACGGGAATTGATCGCGCGGCGGGTCGCCCAGGAGTTGCGCGACGGCTACACCGTAAATCTGGGCATCGGCATGCCCACGCTGGTCGCCAACCATGTTCCCCCGGGCACGGAGGTCATATTCCAATCCGAAAATGGCATGCTGGGCATGGGCCCTTTTCCGCTGGAAGGCGAAGAAGATCCCGATCTGGTGAACGCCGGGAAGGAAACTGTTTCGGAAATTCCCGGCAGCAGCTATTTTTCGAGCTCCGATTCTTTCGCCATGATTCGCGGAGGGCACGTGGATCTGACGGTTCTGGGAGGCCTGCAGGTGGACGAAAAAGGTAATCTGGCCAACTGGGCCATCCCCGGAAAGATGCTGAAGGGCATGGGCGGCGCCATGGACCTGGTCTCGGGCGCGCGCCGCGTGATCATCGCCATGGAGCACGCCAGCAAAGACGGCAAACCCAAGATCATGCGCAAATGTACTTTGCCGCTCACCGGAGTAGGCGTGGTCGATCTCATCGTTACCGAACTGGCCGTGATCGAGGTGACCCCGGACGGACTCGTGCTGCGTGAAATCGCCGAAGACGTAACGCCCGAAGCGGTTCAGCAGCTGACGGAAGCGCGCCTGCGCGTTTCGCCCGAACTGAAAAAGATTGCGCTTTGAGGCAAGCACTTGGATCTGCACTCGGTGGTGATTCTGAGCCTGCATACGCCGCGCGAGAAGGTGTGGGGCGAGCTGCTTTCCCTGAATACCGCCGGCGTGACTTTGCGCGGCATCGATCTGAACTCGTTTGACGATTTCGTGCACCAGGTCTTGCATCCGGAAGGTGAACGCGTCGGGCTGCCTACCGCGTTTTTCCCCATGCAGCGCGTGGAGAGGATTGCGCTGGACGAACCCAGCGGCTCGATTCCTTCCTTTTCTGATATATTCGAGCGAAAGGTGGGGCGTTCGCTGAAGGATTATCTCGAACTGTTCGCCTGACCTGCTTCCGAAGATTCCATTCTATGGCGAGTCGCATCCTGACGGTTCCGAACCAGCTTACCTTGCTGCGCCTGGGTTTCTTGCCACTCTTCATTATTTTGGTCTTTTACCGGCGCTACGATTGGGCGCTCGCGATTTTGATCCTTGCGGCACTGACCGACAGCATGGATGGCTTGTTGGCGCGTTCCCTCAATCAAAAGACGAGCCTGGGCGCTTACCTCGATCCGATTGCCGATAAGCTCCTGCTCTCCTCCTCCTTCGTGGTGCTGGCGCTCAATGGACAGATTCGCTGGTGGCTCACGATTCTGGTTCTGGGGCGCGACGTCCTGATTCTCACCACGGCCGCGGTGATCCTGCTGACGGCCGGCTATCGCGCATTTCCTCCCTCCATTTACGGGAAAGTGGCCACTACGCTGCAAATCCTCCTCGTATTTACAGTGCTGGCCGCGGTCGTGTTCCACCAGCCGGCGTTCTTTCTGGCGCGTCGCGTACTGGTTTATCTTGTGGCCGTTTTCACCGTATTCTCCGGCTTTCACTACAGTGTGGTGGTCGCCCGCCGATTGAGCCAGGAAAGTCCAGAGCCGTCGTAATCACGCCATGCGAGTGCGCGGGCTCTAGCCGAGGCCGATGGTCGAATGGAAATAATTGAAAAGCATGAAGGCGAAGCTGGCCAGAACGGCGAACCCCGTCGTCCAACCAAGTGCATACGCGCGGCGGCGCTCGATCACGTCCGCGGGCTGCCGGTCCGCCATTACTTTTCCGAGCAAGAAGCCGGCAACGAAGCCGCCGACGTGGGCATAATTATCGATGCCCGGCATCAGTATGCCGAGGACCACGATATAAGCGAGCCAGTAGAGCAATTGGCTCCGCAGCATGCGCATGCCGATGTTATGCCGTCCGGTAGTAAGCGCGAGCAGCAGGCCAACCAGACCAAGCAGCGATCCAGAAGCTCCCACGCTGAAATGCCCTGTGGTGGAACTCAACAGATAGCCGGAGACGCCCGTCACAATAAAGACGAAGAGAAAGCGGGCCGACCCGTAGAGTTCCTCGATCGTTGGCGCCAGATCCATCATCACCCACATGTTGAAACCGATGTGCAGCAGGCTGCCGTGCAGGAAAATCGCGGTGATCAGCCTCCAGGGTTGCACGAAATCGTATTGGCCCGCCGAAAGGCCCATGCGCATCAGCACCGCGCCGCTGATTCCGCCAAGACCAAATAATGCGCCGAGACCTCCGTTAGGCGCCTGGAAGCCGCTGCGACTAATGGTGATCAGTAAACTGACGCCGTAGAGGATGCAGCAGAGGCCCAGGATTCCGTAGCTCACCGGCGAAGTCTGCGGCAGCAGCCGGCTGAGCGACCGGCTCGCCGCAGCCAGCGAGAAGGTCAGGCTCGCGCCGCATTGGTGGCAACGCCCGGCCGTCGAGCCCACCAGCGTTCCGCAGGCCGGACACAACCGCGGGCGGGCGACAGCAGGCTGCCTGCGAAACACAGAAGCCATTTGATTGCGCCAGCGGTCGATCTTATAACGCCAACGAATGGGAAGCGGCACACGGTCTCCTTGCGAGCCGATGAGGCGCCTGTCTATAATACGAAAAATCTGATCGGGACGCGAAAGCGCATGCGTTCCGAGCGAGGTATGGCATGTCTACTTTCGAAGATTTCGGCCGGAAACTTGACCGCGAAATCGAGCGCCTGCGCGAGCTGGCCGCGAAGAAAATCCGCCCTGCGGCGCGTCTCAAGACCGCGCAATCCCTCAGACGCATGTCCGAAAAGCTGGCGCGGATAGCCGCGGATATCGAAGCTAAAGTTGAACCCAAAACGGATTCACGCTGACCGGCGGAATTGCGTCAACTTCACCCTCTCACTGCGTTGGCATCTCTATCCGGCGGTTTTGGTCCTTTTTGGCGCGGCGGGGTGTGCCCACAAGCCGGCGAGCGCGGGTATTCCGGCGCCTCCGGCTCCGGCAGCGCCGGGTTCGCGCGCGGCCCCGGCAGGGAAGAGCGTCGCACCGGGAACCTACGTCGAACGGGGAGTGGCTTCGTGGTATGGCGCGCCGTTTCACGGGCGGCAATCCTCGAGCGGCGAAATCTTCGACATGAACCGATTCGTCGCCGCGCATCGCACGCTGCCCTTTGGGAGCATTGTCCGGGTGACCAATCTGAATAACGGCAAGCATACCGAGGTGCGCATCATCGATCGCGGCCCATTCATCGAGGGCCGCCTCATCGATTTGTCTCTGGCCGCCGCTCATGCCATCGATATGGTGGGGACGGGCGTCGCTCCGGTGCGACTGGAATTGGTATCGAGCCCATCGCCGCTGGCGGGCGCCTTCTCGGTTCAAGTTGGCGCATTTCAACAGCTTGAGAACGCAGAGCGGCTGCGGGCCGATTTGAGCCGGCGCTACCCGGTATTTGTGCAGGATTTTGAAGCGCCGGCGGGACGCCTCTACCGTGTCCGCGTGGGACGCCTTGCTACCCAACAGGCAGCGGAACGCTTTGCGGCTCAGCTCACTCGAGACCGCGGATTCCGTAATACTTTTGTGGTGCGATTGGACGGGCTGCAGTGAATAACTGCGTCCTCGTTCCGAGGCGAGTAGAGACTCCTTCTGTGGCAGCAATCAGTTACGGTGTCATTCCGAGCCCGCTGCCGGGCGCGCCTTTCGCGCCCGACTTTCCTATCGGCGGGCGAGGAATCTCTCTGCCATTCAGAACCCGGGAGGGATTCTTCAGGCCCATAAGACCGGCATTCAGAATGACAATCTCTCATGCCAAAATTTTTCAGGGGAGGCTTGCGGCTTATGAATGACTGCATCTTTTGCAAGATCAGCAAACACGAACTGCCGGCGAAATTGGTGTACGAAGACCCGGAACTCTTCGCGTTTGAAGACATCGCCCCGCAGGCCCCCACGCATATCCTCATCTGCTCGCGCAAGCATCTCGAGACGCTGGCCGACTCGAAGGAACAGGACGGCGCCCTGCTCGGGCGCGCCCTGCTGCTCGCTTCGCGCTTGGCCGCGGAACGCAAGCTGCCGGCCTATCGTGTGGTGGTGAACAACGGCCGCGGCGCGGGGCAGACCGTCTTCCACCTGCATTTCCATCTGCTGGGCGGGCGCGATTTCCGTTGGCCGCCGGGGTAGAAATTTCTAGAAGAAGCCGCCAATTTCCGCATCCCGACACTGAACACGTGATCCGCAAGAGCAGTTGTCATCCCGAGCGAACGGGATCCCAGGACGCCTCTGCGCGGATTGGGATGCGAGCGAGGGATCTGTAGTTCGCTAAAGGTTTGTGTCATTCCGAGGAGTCCGCTCTCGCGGACGACGAGGAATCTGCCTTTTCTTCGACGTTTCCGAAAAGCAGATCCCTCGCCCGCCGTGAAGAATATCGGGCTGCAAACGGCGCACGGAAGGCAGGCTCGGAATGACAATGCTAAGTCCGACCTTGCTTCAGCCGGCGGATTCGAGGACCTTCTCGGCGGGCGCGCCCTGGGCTAACTCTTCGACCGAGGCGCGTGCGCGGTCAAGCCTGCGGTCGGCTTCGGAATAACTCTGCTGCGCGTTGCGCAAATGGGTGCCCAGTTTCTCGTAAACTTCTTCGAAATTGTCCATCTGCTTCTTCAAGCCGCTGAGGCTGGCCAGCAATCTCTTGGCATTCTCTTCGATCTGCATCCCGCGCAGGCCCAGAAAAATAATCTTCAGATGAGCGAAAAGCGTGCTCGGCGAGACCGGCACGACGCAGCGCGTGCGGCAATATTCGTCAAGCGGCGTGCCCTTTGCGTCCACCGAGCGCAGGAGCTCGTAGTAAACGCCTTCCGAGGGCACGAACATCAAGGCGATATCGAGCGTTTCTTCCCCCGGCAGAATGTATTTTTTGGCGATGGACTCGGCGTGCAAGCGGACAGCCTGAGAAAAATCCTTGCGGCATTCCTCGCCCTGATCGAGCAGCCGGCGATAGCCGTCGAGAGGAAATTTGGAGTCGATGGGCAGGAGTTTGTCGTTCAAGCGCACCACCGCGTCCACGACTTCTCCGGTCGAAAATCGGAATTGAGTGTCGTAGCTGGCGCGAGGCAGCGTATCCGCGAGAATGCGATCCAGAGCCAATTCGCCCAGCGTGCCGCGTGTTTTCGCGCCCCCGAGCACGTCTTCGATTTGTTTGCCTGCAACTGTTCCGAGACGGCTTTTTGGGCGCTCGTGGCGATCGTTCCCACCGAGGCCATGCCGCTTTGCACCTGCTGGCTCACTTGTCCCAGCTGCGCCGTCAACGATTGCGCGAGCTGGCTGATTTGCGCAGCGGTAGCCTGCGATTGCGCGGCCAGCAAGGACTGCATCTCGTTGCGAAGTGCGTCGCTCTCCGCAGAGGCCACGCCACGAGCCCTGAGCGCCACGAAAATCCCGAAAGCGCCAAGGATCGCGATGACTGCGGCTGCGATCCATCCCATCATGGCTTGCTACTTTATCGCGAATCCGACTTTGCTGCGAATGAGATTCAGAAGCGGTCGGTTCAGGAACTACAGAAAGCAACCTGCAGGCTAGTGCCGTTCCAACTATTTGCACCAAATTCTCTACTAGGCCACCCCACAGCCAATCGCAGGCTCTTTGGGCCGAACCTCTCGCCGGATCAAGTTGGAACGGCACTAGTCGAGCAGTTTGTTGATGCGGCGGCGGAGCTTTTCGCGGTCTCCCTGGCTCATGTGCACAAACTCGATCCCGCAGCCCTTGGCGCTGACGCTGCGCACCACGGCTGTGGCGCGAATCTTCTCGAATCCGGCGTGAATTTCGA
>WNGP01005236.1_pt1 | contig 13571 bp, 10 predicted proteins | sample 5407671 | NCBI WGS metagenome assembly WNGP01 (sample SAMN13153381, study PRJNA577476) | soil metagenome | isolation source: 40 cm soil or saprolite under Garry oak tree replicate 2 | place: USA:California | collected 2016-06-15 | reverse complement strand
CCGGCCGCGAGGCGCCGCGGCGCAAGGCGGTCGCGGATCGCCTGCGCGAGCATCCGGAAGGCGTGGTGCCCGCACGCGGCAAGCTTGCGCCGAAATCGCGCGCCGAGCTGTTCCGCAAAATGGTCGAGGCCGCGGCCGGATCGATCGAGGAAGTCCCGCGCGCCGCCGACGTGCCGGGCGCGGTCGCGGCGTTCCTGCGCGCGCACAATCTGCCGATGGCGGTGCGACGGGGCGAGGACCCGCGCCTTGCCGCGATGCCGTGGCAGCGCGAGCGCACGCTCGAAGTCAAGCAAGGCGCTTCGGACGGCAACGATCTCGCCGCGGTCTCCCACGCGTTCGGCGCGGTCGCCGAATCCGGGACGCTGATGCTCACCTCGGGCAAGGACAATCCGACGACGCTGAATTTCCTGCCCGACACCCATATCGTCGTGGTCGACGCCGACGACGTCGCCGGCGATTACGAGACGCTGTGGCGGAAACTGCGCGAGCGCTTCGGCGCCGGCGCCATGCCGCGCACCGTCAATTGGATCACGGGGCCGTCGCGTTCCGCCGACATCGAGCAGACCCTGATCCTCGGCGCCCACGGCCCCCGCCGCCTCCACGTGATGGTCGTCGGCGAGACGGAGTGATGCCGCCCTCGTGTCCCGGGCGCAGCTCGTAGCCCGCATGGAGCGCAGCGCAATGCGGGAACGGCGCTCCCGGATTTCGCTTCGCTCCATCCGGGCTACATGCTTATCGCGAATTCGAGGTGGACCCCGATCTGCTGTGCAGCGTTTCACGCTGCACAGCGTCCGGGGCACGATTTTAGAGGATGCCTCTCCAAAACCGCGTCACTCTGTTCGGCGAGCTCGTCGCCGTTGCCTCCCGCGGCCAGTTCATGGGCAATCGCGGCGGCCGGTTGCATCGCGACGATCGCACGCTCGGCGCGCGGCGCTGGGTTTCCCGCCAATGGATCTGTTGCGTGACGCGATTCAAGGGGCGCCATCGCGCGGTCTGGGGCAGCGGCTATACCGAGCTGTTCTTTCTCGACGAGCCGACCGCGCTTGCGGCCGGGCACCGGCCCTGCTTCGAATGCCGCCGCCGCGCCGCCGTCGCCTTTGCGGCGAGCTGGGCCGCCGCGCGGCAGCAATCAGTGGCCCCGCGCGCGGCCGACATGGACCGCGTTCTCCACGCCGAGCGGCTCGACGGCCGCGGCAAGCGCCGCCACTCGCTGCCGATCGATGATTTGCCCGACGCGGCGATGCTCGCGCTCCCAGGGGAGCCAAATTCCGTGTTCGCGCTGCACGGCGAATCTCTGCGGCGATGGCGGCCGGAAGGCTATGGCGATCCGCGGCCACGCCCGCGCGGGATCCTGGTCGATGTGCTCACGCCGCCGAGCATCCTCGCCGCGCTGGCGCAAGGTTACCGGCCGCAATGGCATCCGAGTGCGGAAGCGTGTCTATCCGGCAGGCGGTCCTGATAATGCCGCCTTGGCGCGCGCAAGCGTCTCGGCTGGCGTGCCCGATGCGTCGATCGCGATGAAATCCATCTCGCCCAGCGCATAGCTTTCCTGCCGGCGCGCAATGGCCGCGTCGGCATCGGAGGCATCGCGGGAACGCGCGTCGATCCGCTCGAGCCGGATCGGCAGTTCGGCGACCAGAAACAGCCCGTGAAATTCGGCGCCGGTGCCGTCCGCGGCCGCGCGAATCGCGGCGCGCTCGGCGGGATCGGCGAAAACCGCATCGACAATCGCGGAAAATCCCGCGCCGACGACGCGGCGCGCCTTCTCGGCCAGCGCCGCATAGACTTGCGTGGTGATTTGCGGGGCATAGGCATCCGCCGGGAGCCGCTCGGTCTCGGTTTTGCCGAACAATGCCTTGCGCTCGGCGTCGGAGCGCAGCACCAATGCACCCGGGGCCGGCACGAGGTCCGGGGCAAGATCGCGGGCCAACCGCGATTTTCCCGTCCCCGACAGCCCGCCGATCGCGATCAGCATCGGGGTTGCGGGTTCGAGCAATTTGCAAGCCAGCCGAAAATAGGTCTGCGCGGCGCGCGCAATTTCGTTCGCCGCGTTGAGCCGGGCTGCCGTCACCTTGGCGCGGATCGCGGCGCGCACCGAGAGGAACAGCGGCAATGCCGCGAGCGCGTCGAGGTCCGATTCGCGCCTGGTCTCGGCCAGATAGCGGTTGAGCACGACGTTCGCGGCGCCAGCGAGCCCGCGCTCGACAAGATCCATCAGCAGGAACGCCAGATCGTAGAGCACGTCGCCCGACGCGATCAGCTCGCTGAACTCGATGGCGTCGAACGGCACCGGCCGATCCTCGATCAGCGCGATATTGCCGAGGTGGAGATCGCCATGACCGCGGCGGATGAGGCCGAGCTGGCCGCGTGTCACGAGCAGCGGCCGCACGCGCGCGAGCGCGCCGCGGCTTCTCCGCTGCAGCTCGGCGACCGCCTCGGCCGCAAACAGGCTGGGGAATTCGCGGAACGCCGCTTCGTTCTGGTCGAGATAGGTGTCGAGCGCGTTGATCCACGGCTCGGCGCTCACGACCGGCGCACGGGCATGCGCGGCTGCGACGACGCGGCCCAGCGTATCGGCGAGCGCGGCATCGATTCTGCCGGCGTCCGCGAGCCGATCGAGCGTGCGCGTCTCATCGAAGCGGCGCATCTCGACTGCCCATTCGACCGGCTCGCCTTTGCCGTCGAGCACGAGCCGCCCGCCCGCCTCGCGCGTGATCGGCACGATGCGGCGGTAGAGTTCCGGCGCAAACGGCCGGTTGACTTCTTTGTCCAGGCTCGAATAATCGAGAAACGGAAAGCGCACCGCTCGCTTGACCTTGAGCGCCCGATCTCCAGCCAGGAACACCGAGGAGGCATGGGTATCGATACGCCGGACCCTGCTTCCGTGGTGGCTCGCGGGATCCTCCAGGAATGCCAAAACCTCAGCTTGGCAGTCGCGTTGCGTCCGCATGCCCGCTCCGGCCGGCCTTGTCGTCGGGCCCATGGCCAAAATAAGATCGGTCCGCGATGCGGTGCGCCTTGCGCAAAGTCAAGGTACCGCGCTCCCACTGCAGCAAGCTGCCGGCATCCGCGGGCGTCCGGCGTCGGGATCCGGCAAGTCGAGAGGTTGGAACATGACGACGTTGCCGCATGTGCTCAAGCGCATCCGGCTCAACCTGGCCCGCTCGAAGGAATTTCCCTCGGGCTCCTCCCGCCATGGTTACGAGTTCGTGGCCCCACTCGATGCCGGCGGGCATATCGATGTGGAGCTATGGCGAAAGCACCGCGACCATTGCCGCGTGCGTCGCTTCTGGGAGGGCGAGCCGGACGAGGTGGGACGTCTGGTGCACCGTCCGGGGGGTGCCGGCCACGCCCGCTGGGTATTCGATTACGAGGACGTTGCCGAGGAGGACGACGAGGCCGGCTACCGCTTCGGCGCCCATGCCTTCATGCCCGGCGAATACGTCTCGATCCGCGACGAAGACGGGGAGATGCACACGTTCCAGGTCGTCTCGGTCGAACCCGCGACCTGAGCTCTCAGTCCGGCCGCGCGTCGGCGCAATCGACGTTCCGCAATCGGCATCCACCCGCAGCCTTACACGGAGATGAACGCATGCGTGCGAACAGCAATGCCAGGACGGGTGGCGAGATTCTGGTCGATCAATTGTTGGCCCATGGAGCGCGGCACGCGTTCTGCGTTCCCGGCGAGAGCTATCTGGCCGTGCTCGACGCGTTCCATGATCGCGATGTCATGGTGACGGTGTGCCGGCAGGAAGGCGGCGCCGCCATGATGGCGGAAGCGGTCGGCAAGCTGACCGGCCGGCCCGGCATCTGCTTCGTCACCCGCGGTCCGGGCGCGACCAATGCGTCGCCCGGGGTCCACATCGCACGCCAGGACTCGACCCCGATGATCCTCTTTGTCGGGCAAGTCGCGCGGGGGACGCGGGATCGCGAGGCCTTCCAGGAACTCGATTACCGCGCGGTGTTCGGTTCGATGGCCAAGTGGGCGACCGAGATCGACGCGGTGGAACGGATTCCGGAGATCGTGTCGCGGGCGTTTTACACCGCCACCAGCGGCCGGCCCGGCCCGGTCGTCATTGCACTGCCCGAGGACATGTTGAGCGAGCGCGGCGCGGTCGCCGATGCGCTGGGGTCCGAACCGGTCGAGACCTGGCCGGGGGCGACCGACATGACGCGGCTGCAGAAGCTCATGTGGGCGGCCGAGCGCCCGATCGTGCTGCTGGGCGGCAGCCGGTGGTCGCAAGCGGCTTGGGCGGCGATGGGGCGCTTTGCCGAGCGCTTCCGAATTCCCGTCGCCACCACGTTCCGGCGCGCGCATCTTTTCGACGCCACCCACCCCAGCTATGCTGGCGATCTCGGCATCGGTCCCAACCCGAAGCTGCTCGCGCGCATCCAATCGGCCGATCTCATCGTGCTGGTCGGCGGCAGGCTCGGCGAGCTGCCCTCCCAGGGCTACACGCTGCTCGACATTCCCGATCCGCAGATCAAGCTCGTCCACGTCCATCCGGGCGCGGAAGAGCTCGGCCGCGTCTATCGTCCGGACCTGGCGATCCACGCCGCGCCGACCGCCTTTGCGGCGACGCTCGAAGGACTGGAGCCCCCCAACGACATCCGCTGGCGCGAGCAAACGCGCGCCGCACATGCCGATTACCTGGCCTGGTCGGAGAAGCCGACCGCCATTCCGGGCGCGGTCAACCTCGGCGAGATCATGGTCGACCTGCGCGAGCGGCTCGAGCCGGAGGCGATCCTGTGCAATGGCGCCGGCAATTATGCCGGCTGGATTCACCGCTTCTATCGCTTCCGCCGCTTCACGACCCAGCTCGGACCGGTCTCGGGCTCGATGGGTTACGGGGTTCCCGCCGCGGTCGCGGCCAAGCGGCTCTATCCCGAGCGCAGCGTAGTGTGCTTCGCCGGCGACGGCTGCTTTCTCATGAGCGGCCAGGAGTTCGCGACCGCCGTCCAATACGAGCTGCCGATCATCGTGATCGTGGTCGACAACGGCATGTACGGCACCATCCGCATGCACCAGGAGCGTGAGTATCCCCGGCGCGTTTCGGCGACCGCGCTCAAGAACCCGGATTTCGCCGCCTATGCCCGCGCGTTCGGCGGCTTCGGCGCCACAGTGGAGACGACCGCCGCGTTCGCGCCGGCGTTCGATGCGGCGATAAACTCGAAAAAACCCGCCATCCTCCATCTCAAGCTCGACCCGGAGGCGATCACGCCCGCGACCACGCTCGGCGCCATTCGGGAGAAGGCGCTCGCGCGGCAGCGCGCATAGGCGAGGCGAAGGAGCACCTGAACGTAAATTCAATATTGTACTTGGCGCATGAATCATGGCTCACATGTTGCCATGGTGTACCGGCGCACGGAAAAAACGGTTCGCCGCTTGGCCCAGCGGCACGGAGCGATCATTGCGGCGGCGCGCGCATCCGCTGCCGAGGGCGGCATGGCGGCCGTGCAGGTCGCGCCGGTGGCGGCGCGCGCGGGTATCGCGGCCGGGACCGTCTATCGCTATTTCCCTTCGAAGACGGACCTGGTCGCGGCGCTGGTTGCCGCGGTTTCCGAACATGAGATCGGCACTCTCCAGCGCGCGGCGGAGGCGGCGCCCGGCCCGCTTTCCGCGCTCGCCGCGGCGATTGCGACCTTTGCGTCACGCGCGATGGCCCAGCGCCGGCTTGCCTGGGCGGTGATCGGCGAGCCCGTGGATGCGCAAGCCGACGCCGTCCGGCTGGTCTATCGCCAGGCGCTGGCCGCGGAGTTCCAAACCCGCATCGAGCGGGCAATCCGCGGCGGACACCTGCCCGCCCAGAACGCGCACCTCTCCGCGGCGGCGGCGGTCGGGGCCTTGCTCGAGAGTTTGATCGGGCCGCTGGCTTCCGCAACGGCCGAGGGCGAGCTCGAGCCGGTGGAGGCGCTTATGCTGTACGTGCTGCGCGGATTGGGAATCCCCGATGCGCGTGCGCGGGGGCTCGTGGTGAGTCGGACGAGGGAGAATGGAGGAGAAACCGCCGCGCAAGCGTAGCGGCCGTTGCGTTCTCCGTCCCCTCATCCGTCCTGTGTTCTCCGCTCAGTGCGACATCAGGGTGGGGACCGTCATCGCCGAAAGGATGCCGCGCGTCGCGCCCCCGAGGATGAACTCGCGCAGGCGCGAGTGGCCGTATCCGCCCATGACGATGAAATCGGCCCCCGCATCGGCCGCGTAGGACAGGATGGTGCTGGCCACGTCGGTGCCGCCCGAGACGATGCGCCTGAGGTCGACCTCGAGCCCGTGCCGCGCCAGATGCTCGGCCATGTCGGCGCCCGGCAGCTCGTCGCTCTTCGGCCGCTCGGTCGCCACCACGACGACGTCGACCGCCTTGGAGCGCCGCAGGAACGGCATGGCGTCGGCGATCGCGCGCGCGGCGTTGCGGCTTGCGTCCCAGCACACCAGGACGCGATCGAGCTTGAGCCCCCCCTTCTGGATGTAGGGCACGACCAGCACGGGGCGGCCGGACTCGAATAGCGCGGCCTCGATGATCAATTCCTGCGGTGCCAGCGTATTGGGCTGCGCCTGGCACACCACCGAGAGGTCGAACCGCCGCGCGATCTGGCCGAACAGATCGGCGGCGCCGGCGAGGCTGGTGGGGATCATGCGCGATTGCGCGGACAGCCCGGCGCGGCGCGCCGATTCCTCGAATCTGGCGATCAGGACGTTGGCGGCGTCCTCGCCTTCGGCGCGTTGCGCCTCGATGATGTCGGGCGGCAGCCCGCCCATGACGCTGGGGGGCAGGATCGGCTCATACGCGAAGGCGATGCCGAACGCATGCGCCCGGAAGGCGTCGGCGACCGAAATCGCATAATCGCTCGCAGGGTCGGCGCCATTGCGGGCCGAGAGGTTGACGACGAGGTCTTTGATCATGGCGGGCCTTTGCTCGCTCGCTGCGGACTTGGCGAGCATAGAATAGCCGTGGGCTCGCGGGCAAAGTTGAGCGAGGTCGAAGCCCATGCGCGCCGGGCCCGACCCGGACATCCGAGCCGGACGGCCGCGCCGTCAGGCCGCATGATCGGCACAGGCCTCGACACCTCACTTTGCATCGGCCTTGGTGTTTTCGCGCTATAAGGGGCGAAGCATTCCGTGGAGCTGTTCGATGCCAGTGACGATGCCGGCGCCGGATGCGGGCCTTGTCTCCCGCCGCGACGAGATCGTGGCCGGGCTGCGCGCCATCGTCCCGGGAGAGGGCGTGATCGCAAGCGAGCCCGAGATGCGCCCTTATGAGTCGGACGGGCTGACCGCCTACCGCCAACTGCCGATGGTCGTGGTCCTGCCTTCGACGACCGACCAGGCGGCGCAGGTGCTGCGCTATTGCCATGAGCGGGGCATCAAGGTGGTCCCCCGGGGCGCGGGGACTTCGCTCTCGGGCGGCGCGCTGCCGCTCGCCGACGGCGTCTTGCTGGGCATGGCCAAATTCAATCGCATCCTGGACATCGATTTCGACAACCGCGCCGTGGTCGCCCAGCCCGGCGTCACCAATCTCGGCATCACCGAGGCGGTCGAGCACGCCGGCTTCTACTACGCGCCGGATCCGTCCTCGCAGATCGCCTGCACCATCGGCGGCAACGTGGCGGAGAATTCCGGAGGCGTGCATTGCCTCAAATACGGGATGACCGCCAACAATCTGCTCGGCCTGGAGATGGTGCTGATTTCCGGGGACATCATTCGGCTGGGCGGCAAGCACCTCGACAGCGACGGCTACGATCTGCTCGGGCTCATGACCGGCTCCGAGGGCTTGCTCGGCGTCATTACCGAGATCACCGTACGCATCCTCAAGCGGCCGCAGACCGCGCGCGCGGTGCTGATCGGCTTTGCGTCCTCCGAGGCGGCCGGGGACTGCGTCGCGAAGATCATCGGGGCCGGCATCATCCCGGGCGGCATGGAGATGATGGACGGGCCCGCCATTCGCGCCACCGAGGAATTCGTCCATGCCGGCTACCCGCTCGACGTCGAGGCTCTGCTCATCGTCGAACTCGACGGGCCGCAAGCCGAGGTCGATCATTTGCTCGAGCGGGTCTCGGCCATTGCCCAAGGCTGCGGCGCGGCCAATCTGCGGGTGTCCAATTCCGAACAGGAGCGGCTGACGTTCTGGGCCGGGCGCAAGGCGGCGTTTCCGGCGGTGGGGCGCATCTCGCCGGACTACTATTGCATGGACGGCACCATTCCGCGCGGCAAGCTGCCGCTGGTGCTGGCGCGGATGCGGGAAATGTCGGCGAGCTACGGTCTGCGGGTCGCCAACGTGTTCCACGCCGGCGACGGCAATTTGCATCCGCTGATCCTTTACGACGCCAATACCCCGGGCGAGCTCGAGCGCGCCGAGGCTTTCGGCGCCGACATTCTCAAGCTCTGCGTCGAAGTCGGCGGCGTGCTCACCGGTGAACACGGCGTCGGAGTCGAGAAGCGCGACCTGATGCCGGAGATGTTCAACGAAATCGATCTGGCCCAGCAGCAACGCGTGAAATGCGCGTTCGACGACCAGGGTCTGCTCAATCCGGGCAAGGTGTTTCCGACGCTGCATCGTTGCGCCGAACTCGGGCGGATGCACGTTCGCGGCGGTCGGCTGCCGTTTCCGGACATCCCGCGGTTCTAGATGGTAGACCGGTTCACGCCACGGGACCAAAAGGACGTCGCGGCCGCGGTCGAATGGGCGCTCGCCGGCGGCAAGACGCTGGAGATCGTCGGCGGCGGATCGAAGCGCGAGATCGGCCGCGCCGCGCAATGGGACCTGACCCTCGATCTCTCCGGGCTCTCGGGGGTCACCCTCTACGAGCCGGAAGAGCTGGTGCTCTCGGCCAAGGCCGGCACGCCGCTGGCGGAGATCGAGGAACTCGTCGCCTCGCGTGGCCAGGAGCTCGCCTTCGAGCCGATGGATTACGGTCCGGTGTTGGGCCGATCGATGGGCCGCGGCACGCTGGGCGGCGCGCTCGCGACGAATCTCTCCGGTCCGCGCCGCATCAAGGCGGGCGCCGCGCGCGACCATTTCCTCGGGGTCTCGGCGGTCTCCGGCCGCGCCGAGGTCTTCAAGTCCGGCGGACGGGTGGTGAAGAACGTCACGGGTTACGATCTTTGCAAGCTGCTCGCCGGCTCCTGGGGCACGCTCGCGGCGATGACGGAGGTCACGATCAAGGTCTTGCCGCGCGCGCCGGCCGAGGAGAGCCTGCTGGTTCTCGGCCTCGACGACCGCAACGCGGTCGCCGCGATGGCGGCCGCCGTCGGCTCCTCCAGCGACGTTTCCGGAGCGGCGCATCTGCCGGCGAATATTGCCGCCCGGATGCTGGGCGCGGCCGCCGCCGGCAGCGCCATCACCGCGTTTCGGCTGGAAGGCGTGCCGCCATCGATCGCCCAGCGCAAAGCGATGCTGGAGCGGCTGCTCGAGCCCGATGGGGTCATGCTGACGATCGGCGAGGCTGGCTCGCGGGCGCTGTGGCAGGCGGTCCGCGACGCCACCGCGTTCGCCGCGACGGATGGCGCCGGCCGGCCGCTGTGGCGAGTGTCGACGGCCCCGACACTGGGGCCGCAGGTCGCGGCGGAGATCGCGGCGGAGGTCGAGGCCGAACTGTTCTACGATTGGGCGGGCGGGCTGATCTGGATCGCGCTGCCGCCGCTCGAGGATGCCGGCGCGGCGCTGGTGCGCGGCGCCGTGCGCTCGGCCGGCGGTCATGCGACGCTGGTGCGCGCCCCGGCATCGGTGCGTGCGGCCATCGATGTATTCGAGCCGCAGCCCGAGGCGCTGGCCGCATTGACCCGGCGCGTCAAGGAGAGCTTCGATCCCAAGCGCATCCTCGGACCGGGACGGATGTACGCGGGCGTGTGAGTGGATGAGATTGAAATAAATGCAAACGAGCTTCACATTGGATCAATTGCGCGATCCGGCGACTGCCGAATCCGAGCGCATCGTTCGCACCTGCACGCATTGCGGCTTTTGCACCGCAACATGCCCAAGTTATGTGCTGCTCGGGGACGAACTCGATTCGCCGCGCGGCCGGATTTACCTGATCAAGGACATGCTCGAGCACGACCGGCCGGCGACGGCGGAGGTGGTCAAGCATATCGACCGTTGTCTTTCCTGCCTCGCCTGCATGACGACGTGCCCGGCCGGCGTGCATTACATGCATCTCGTCGACCATGCGCGGGTGCACATCGAACGGACCTATCGCCGGCCGGCCCTTGAGCGCCTGTTGCGCGCCTTGCTGGCGAAAATCCTGCCGAATCCGGCTCGGTTCCGGCTGGCATTATGGCTGGCATGGCCGGCAAGATGGCTTGCTCCGCTGCTCTCGCTGTTGGGATTGCGGTCGCTTGCGGCCCTGTCGCGCCTCATCCCCGCCACGCCGCCGGCTTGGCCGAAGGTTGGAAGCAAACGGCGCTTCCCGGCGATCGGCGAGCGCAAAGGCCGGGTCGCGATCCTGTCGGGCTGCGTCAACCAGGTGTTGGCGCCTGCGGTCAACCAGGCCGCGATCGGACTGCTCAACCGCCATGGCATCGAAGTCGTGGTGCCGCAAGGCGAGGGCTGCTGCGGAGCGCTGACCCATCATCTCGGCCGCGAGGGCGAATCGCTCGATTTTGTGCGCCGCAACATCGACGTCTGGGCGCGTGCGATCGAGCGCGAAGGGATCGACGCGATCCTGGTCACCGCGTCCGGCTGCGGCACGATGATGAAGGATTACGGTTTTCTGCTGCGCAACGACCATGTCTATGCGAAAAAGGCGGCGCGGGTCGCCGAGTCGACGAAAGACGTGTCGGAATATCTGGCCACGCTCGACCTGATGCCGCCGGTGCGCGACGGCAACCTCGTGGTCGCCTATCATTCGGCCTGCTCGCTGCAGCACGGCCAGAGGGTGCTGCACGAGCCCAAGGCATTGCTGGCGAGGGCCGGATTCGAAGTCCGCGACGTGCCGGAGGGACATCTGTGCTGCGGATCGGCCGGAACCTACAACATGCTTCAGCCGATAATTGCTCGTAGACTTGCGGAGAGAAAAGCAGCAAACATTGCAAGGGTCGCTCCGGATGTCATTGCTGCTGGCAATCTCGGTTGTATGACGCAGCTCGAATTGGTAACCGAGATCCCGATCGTCCATACCGTGGAGCTGCTCGACTGGGCGACGGGCGGACCGCAACCGCAGGCCTTGCAACGCTCGCGGAAGCAGAAAGGATGAGCCGGACGCTTGCATTCGGACGCATGAACCGGGCGTGAGTTGGGGGATCGGCGGAGACGATTCCGCATGCCGCGCCCCGCGTGATGAAGCCTGACCAACAAAAGCAGGAGGACGTTATGGCTAAAGCTGCTCGCAAATCGAAGTCGAAGACGACCAGGACCAAGAAGAAGGCCGGAAAGCGCTCGGCGACCAAGCGCAAGGCCGGTGCGAGGACGGCCGCGCGCCGCGCGGGCGCCGCTCGGCGCGGCAAGTCGGTCAAGGCGAGGAAGCCGGCCCGCAGGGCGACCGCCAAGAAGGCCAAGCGTGCGGCTCCCAAGCGTGCGGCTCCCAAGCGCGCCGCCGCCCGGAAATCCTCGGCGCGAAAGCCAGCGGCCGCGAAACCCGCTGCGGCTCCGGCAGCTCCCAGACCCGCGGCTCCGGCAGCCCCGAGACCCGCCGCTCCGGCGGCCCCGAGACCCGCTGCAGCTCCGGCACGGCCCGCGCCGAGCCCATCCCCGGGCATGCCGCGCCCATCGCCGAGCCCCTCGCCGGGATTTGGCTCGACCCCGCCGCGGCCGGCTTCGCCGTTCTCGGGGACTCCCTCGTCCTCGCCTGGCTCCAGCCCGGGTGGCTATCGCCCCTTCGGCTCGCCCGGTATAAGGCCCGGCGAGGAGACCAGCCATGGCCCGAAAACCGACGAGACCAAGAAGGAATAAGGCGAGAAACGCCAGGGCCGCCAAAGCGGCATCGGCCAACAGCTCGGCAAAGGCCGGCGCCAAGGGCGCGCGTCGCGGCAAACCCGCAACGAAGTCGCGAAGATCGGTCGCGACGCGCAAGCCCGCCAAACGCATCACCTCTCGCAGCTTGTCGAAGGGGCAGCGTGGCACGCGCGCGAGCGGCCGCGCCGCCGCGGGACGCCGTGCTGCGTCCGGGCGCAACCCTCCGCGGCGGGGCGCGGCACGGCTGCGGCGCACCGCCGCAAAGCCCGCGATGGGGGCCGCCGTCGCCGGCGTTCGGGTCACGGGCAAGCCCGGGCCGCGCCATGCGGAAATCCTGAGCCCCGACGCGCTCGCGTTCCTGGCCGAGCTGCACCGCAGGTTCGACGCCACCCGCAAGCGGCTGCTGGCCGGCCGCGCCGCCCGCCAGGCGCGGTTCGACGCCGGCGAGCTCCCCGACTTCCTGCATCAGACCCGACACATCCGCGAGGGCGACTGGAAAATCGCGGCGATCCCCAAGGATTTGCTCGATCGGCGCGTCGAGATCACCGGTCCGGTGGATCGCAAGATGATCATCAACGCGCTCAACTCCGGCGCCAATGTCTACATGGCGGATTTCGAAGATGCGAACTCGCCGACCTGGGCCAACAATGTCGAGGGCCAGCTCAATCTGAAGGACCGCTGGGCGGGCCGGCTCGCCTTCACCGATCCGGCGACCGGCAAGAAATATGCGATCGGCAAGAATCCCGCGGTGCTGATCGTACGCCCGCGCGGCTGGCATCTTCCCGAACAGCACCTGACCGTCGACGGCGAGCCGATCGCGGGGGCGTTATTCGACTTCGGCCTGTATTATTTCCACAACGCCGAGGCGCTCCGCGCCCAGGGCACCGGCCCCTATTTCTATCTGCCCAAGCTCGAGAGCCACATCGAGGCGCGGCTGTGGAACGATGTGTTCCTCCACGCGCAAGCGCGCTTCGGCCACCCGAAAGGCACCATCAAGGCCACGGTGCTGATCGAGACGCTGCCGGCCGGCTTCGAGATGGACGAGATCCTGTGGGAGCTGCGCGACCACGTTACCGGGCTCAACGCCGGCCGCTGGGATTATATTTTCTCGTTCATCAAGAAATTCGCCAAAAGCTCGAAATTCGTGCTGCCGGACCGCTCCCAGGTGGTCATGGGCAAGGCGTTCCTGCGCGCCTATGCGCTGCTCCTGATCAAGACCTGCCATCGCCGCGGCGCCTTCGCGATGGGCGGCATGGCGGCGCAGATCCCGGTCAAGAACGATCCTGCCGCGAACGAGGCGGCCTTCGCCAAGGTGCGCGCCGACAAGGAGCGCGAGGCCAACGACGGCCACGACGGCACCTGGGTCGCCCATCCCGACCTCGTGCCCATCGCCAAGCAGGTGTTCGACCGGCTGATGCGCAAACCCAATCAGCTCGACAGGCTGCGCGAGGACGTGAACGTGAGCCGCGACATGCTGCTCGAGATCCACGAGGGCACCAAGACCGAAGCCGGATTCCGCGAGAACATCCGCGTCGGCGTGCAGTACATCGAGTCGTGGCTGCGGGGCCGCGGCGCGGTGCCGATCTACAATCTCATGGAGGATGCCGCGACCGCCGAGATCTGCCGCGCCCAGATCTGGCAATGGCTCACCTACGGGGCGGCGCTCGAGAACGGGGTCAAGATCGACGA